>Ga0209066_10003980_pt1 | contig 16411 bp, 13 predicted proteins | sample All_14_2_FD_187198 | JGI IMG/M metagenome (GOLD analysis project Ga0209066, IMG submission 187198) | Freshwater microbial communities in response to fracking from Pennsylvania, USA - Allegheny Zone_MetaG_DW_15 (SPAdes) (version 2) ...
ATAGATATCCTTTATGGGAATGAGTACGGCATCAAATGGATATTTCTATATCTACATGCTGTACTAGATGCAATCCTATCATCGCCAAAAGAGTCGGACTATATACGTTTGTTGCAGGAATATATCAATTTCGTTCATTCCTCGGCATACAGAAAGACCGACTGCATAGTCGCTTTAGCCAGGCAAATATAAACACCTGCAAAATACACGCGTTTTGCAGGTGCTGTAATCTGATTATGAACTCGATCTTGTAATCTCAAGCAGGCAGGAACGCAGAGTTGGAAGAGTCGAAGAGAGCGTAGACCTCGCTGTCCTCCTCGAAGACCCTCATACCCGTAAGATAGGGAACCGATGCCTTGATTTCCATGTTGTTTTCCAGACGCAATTCATACTCGATATGGCTTCCCACAAAGATTGAGGAAATCACACGGGCTGGGAAGCGACCGGTGTCATCGCTCTTCTCTACCACTTGGATATTCTCGGGTCGTACGATAAGGGCAGCCTGCTTTCCTTGCTGGTAGATGACCTCCGTCTTCTGGTACTTGTCCGGCTTGAGTGCCTTTGCAGCATAGCTTTTACCTCCGGGCACTCTCGCTGTGAGGGTTTCACCATCAATGGCAGAGATTTCCAACTTCACGATATTGGCATGACCGATGAAGTCAGCGACAAACAAGGATTGAGGATTGCTGTAGATCTCAAACGGCGTGCCGATCTGCTCCACCTTCCCCTTGTTCATGACCACAATACGGTCGGCCATGGTAAGAGCCTCGCTCTGGTCATGGGTGACATAGAGGCAGGTGATCCCCAGCTTCTTCTGCAACTTACGGATTTCGGTGCGCATATGCAGCCTCAATTTGGCATCAAGATTGGAGAGCGGCTCATCCATCAGCAGCAGTTTGGGCTCCATCACAATAACCCTGGCCAGAGCCACACGTTGCTGTTCGCCCCCGGAAAGCTGGCTGGGGTAGCGGTTCTCCGTCTTCTGAAGCCCAACAAGCTGCAGGGCCTTGATGACTTTAGGCCGGATTGCGTCATCCTTCTCGCCTCTCGACTTCAAGCCGTATGCCACATTATTGTAGACGCTCATGTGGGGAAACAGGGCATAGTTCTGAAACACGAACCCGATACCCCGCTTGTTCACCGGGGTATTGGTCATGTCCTCGCCCTGGATGGTTATCTGTCCGCCGGTGGGCAGTTCAAACCCTGCAACCATGCGCAGCGTCGTCGTCTTGCCGCAGCCCGAGGGCCCAAGGAATGTAACCAACTCACCCTCTTCAACCAAGAGGTTGACGGTATCGACTGCACGGACCGGCTCACGGCCTTTCTGGAAGACTTTAGTTACCTCTTTGAGTTCAAGCGCCGACTTTTTCATAGGAAATCTCCTGGGATTTATGGAATTTGGAGGTGGACAGCTTCATCAGATACAGCATAACTGCATCGGCGATGAAGACGATGACGATCAGGACCATGGAGAAGGCCGAAGCTTGTGAGAATTGCAGTTCGGTCATACTCTCCAGAATTCTGGTGGTCAAGAGCGTCCAACGCACCGACACCAGGAATATGGTTGCACTGATGGCTGTCATGCAGTGAATAAATAGATAACGCATACCTGCAAGAACGGCAGGAATGATCAAGGGAATGGTGACATGGGTGAATGTGTGGACCGAGCTTGCCCCCAGGCTCAGGGAAGCCTCTTCAAGGGCTGGATCAATCTGCTCAAGAGAGGCAACCACCGAGCGGATACCGGTTGCATAGTAACGGAATACATACGCGGCAACCAGAATGCTCAACGTGCCGGTAAGTAGGATCGGGCGCTGGTTGAAGGCGATTATGTAGGCAATACCGACAACCGTACCGGGAAGCGCGTAATTGAGCATGCTGCTGAATTCAAAAAAACGCTTTCCGATGAATTGCTTTCGCTGTGCAACATAGCCGATGACCACTGCAAGAACAGAGCCAATGACTGTGGAGAGAACAGCAATCAAGAGCGTGTCGGAAATAGCCTTTTTCCCATGTTTGAATACATAGATGTAATGATCGAGGGTAAAGGAGTTGTTTACGCTCCAGACCTTCACAAACGAACCCCACAGGATGATTGCATAGAGGTAGAGAATGAAGACCACCAGCAGCGAACAGATGACTGCAATGAAAGCCGTTAAAGCGGTGGGAAGTTTGGCAAACTCGGTTCGAGCTCCGTTCTTTCCTGTTACCGAGACAAAACTCTTGTTCCCAAGCAGCATGCGTTGCAGGAAAAATACCAATAAGGCAGGAACCAACAGCAAGAACGATAGGGTTGCCCCACCACGGAGGTCGAACATCCCGGTGATCAACAAGTAGGCTTCGGTAGGCAGGACGGGGAATGTATGCCCTCCTAGGATAAGAGGAGTGGCAAAGTCGGCCAAGCTGGCTCCGAACAACAAAAGCACTGAATTGCCGATACCCGGCAGTGATAGGGGAATTGTGATGGTCTTGAACATTCTCCAGCGGGAGGCACCCAATGACAGGGCGGCATCGTCCAGCGTTGCGCTCATGGTGTTCAGAATTGCGGTAATAACCATAAAGGCAACCGGAAAATATGTCAGTGTTTCAGAGATCCAAGTCCCCAGGAATCCATAGATCGAGAAATCACCGATCCCGAATGCCTTGAGCAGCATGCCATTCGGTCCTAAAGCCAGTGTGAGAGAGATGCTGCTGGTAAACGGAGGTGAGATAAGCGGCAGTATGGTAACTGCACCCAACAGGGCTTTCAGTATTTTGGGTAGATTGGTCCGGGTAACGGCAAGAGCAAACAGATACCCAAGAAAGGTTCCCGTGATGCTGACGGCAGTGGCGAGAATCAAGCTGCCGTACAGTGCCTTGATGTTATACCCGGTTCCCAATACTTTTTTCATATTGGTAAAGGAGAAGACTCCATCGACTATGAAGGTGGTCAGCAAGAGACGTATCAGGGGGAGAAATATAAAGACAGCGAACGAAAGCCAAACAGTTACCAGGGCAAAGAAAAGTGCCGGATCGGTTTTGGAGAGTGACTTGCGTTTCATCGAACCATGCATGAGGTATTCCTTTTCAGCGTATCGCCGGTGGGGTTTGATGGAGGGGTCGTCATAAGCCTGCAAGCCCAGGACGATCCCTCACTCGTGTACGAAAAACCGTCAGTTACTGCTGAATGACTTCTGCAATCCAGCGCTCAACCAAACGAGTTCGGTTCTCACCCTTCCATGCTATGTCAGCTTCGAGCAGTTTGACTTTGGACATGTCCAGGGCGGGATTGGTTACTGTTACGTCGGGTCTGGTAGGAATATAGTTGATCAGGTTGGCAACCATTACTTCACCCAACCTCTTGGAAGAAGCCCAATCCATAAGAGCTTTGGCAGCGGCCAGGTTCTTGGCTCCCTTGATGATGCCGGAAGCCTCAACACCATATGTCACGCCTTCCTTCGGATAGGAGATGACCAAGTCATAGCCCTGCTGTTGGATGTCCAGAGCGTCTACGATATAAAAGACTCCGGATGCAGCCTGCCCGGTGGCAACAGGCATGGCACCACCGGCTCCGCCTTTGGTATAGAGCTGGATGTTTTGGTGGAGTTTTTTCTGATATGCATACGCTTCGTCCTCACCCATCACCTTGATCAGGGAATAGATGCGTTCGGTTGCAGTCCCGCTGGTGCGGGCATCGGCCATCTGCAGGCTGTTCTTGTAGGCAGGGTCCAGCAGATCATTCCAGCTGGTCGGCGGATTCAGCCCTTTATCCTTAAGAAATTTGGCATTGCTCAAGAAGGTCAGGGGAATGACTCCGATACCGGTCCAATAGCCTTTTGCAGATTTGAACTGGGCAGGAACCTTGGCAGCCTCAGAGGGTACATACACATCAAACACTCCCTCAAGCACACCTGCTTCATAGGTATCTGCAGGGCCGCCCCACAAGGCATCAACCTGTGGATTGGCTTTCTCGGCGATGATTCTCGCAAGAGCCTCGCCTGAGGAGAGGCGTACAAAATTCACCTTGATGCCGGTATCCTTGGTAAACTCCTCAAAAATTTTGGTGGCATACTTCTCAGGCATGATGGAATAGACATTCACCGATCCCCCCACTTTTGCCGAAGACTCCTCTTGTACTCCTGCAGCGGACACGGTTCCCATGCACAGGGCAACCATCAGCAGTAGAGTCAGTACTTTTTGCAGTTTGCTCATAACGTTCCTCCCTTTTCAGAACTCAATCACTTAGTAGGAACTACCCATTGAGTCCTGCAGTAACTATAGTCTGTACCTACGCTTGGAGAATCGCAAGTTACAAAACCGTAACAAAGTCACTTCCCGGTAAGAGAGGTATCGGTAAGAAGATAGCCATATCCCCACCGGTTAAGCAGATAGCGGGGGTTGGAGGGATCCTTCTCCAATTTCTTTCGGACCCTGCTGATGTTCACCTTGACCATCTCGGGTCCCTGGATCCACTGATCGGCATTCCAAACCTGTTGCAGCAGTGTTTCACTGGAGACCGGCGTGTGAGCATGCTTGGCCAGGAACTCAACAATCTTGTACTCGGTCGGCGTCAGGTTCACCAGCTCACCCTCAATGAATACCATGCTCTTTCTCATGTCTATTGTGAGATTGCCGATGACAAGCAGAGAAGCATTTGTTTCTGTCGGCTTGGTCCTCCTAAGAATCTTCTCGATTCTGAGCATCAGCTCCTTGAGGTTGAACGGCTTGGAAACATAGTCCTCCGCTCCGACCTCCAGACCTTCTACGATCTGCTCGTCACGGTCATGAGAACTAAGGACAATCACGGGGATGTCCATAGCCACCAGGCGCGGACATACTTCCAATCCATTGAGACCGGGAAGTCCGATATCCAGGATTACAATATCGGGTCGCCACTCTTGTGCTAATACCAGGGCTTCATCTCCCCGACCGGTGGTCTTGGTTTCATAGCCGGCGTCATCCAGCACGAAAGCAAGCACATCTTGAATGTCACGCTCATCATCGACCACCAAGACTTTCGCTTTCACCTTGAAGCCTCCGCAGGTAGATTGAATGATACCATGGTCCCCATCTCCTTGGTACTGGTGATGTACACCTTACCATGGTGCCGCTCGATGATTGCCCTCACAATGGAGAGACCCAGTCCAAATCCATCCTGAAACTCCTTCGGGTTCTTGTTTTCCTGATAGAATTCCTTGAACAAGGCCTCCCTCTCGCCGCCCAACAGGCCGTGGCCGGTATCGGTCACCGTTACGACAACCTGTTGGTCATCCTGGGTTACGGTGATGAGGATTGTTCCCTGCTCATCGGTGTGCTTGGATGCATTGTGAACCAGGTTGATCAAGACTTGACGAATCCAGGCTTCATCGGCTTTGGGTCGGGAAAGCAGGGAGGGGAAAGAGTAGGTAATCTGCTGGTGCTTTACCAACAGCATCGGCTGCATGGTATCGGCAACTTGGCGGATTATCAGCCTGAGGTCGATATGCTTGGATAGGTCGGGCTGCCAATCTCGTTCCAACTTCAAGAGTGTCAGCATGTTCTCGGAAAAGGTAATCAGACGGTGGGTGTTGATGAAGATCGATTCCATGAACTTCTTCTGACGGGCATTGAGCGGACCGGCAATTTGTTCCATCAGCACATTCTCAGTCGTTTGCATGATGGTCAAGGGAGTACGTATCTCATGGGCAAGGGTTGCCAGCATCTGCTCATGAGCTTCTTTGGTGATGGAGCGCCCCGAATGCCTTGATAAACACCCTCGGTATTTTACCACCAACCCTGCAAGAGAACCTGCAACCAGAACCAAGGCTGAAGCCACCCAGGAAAAGTCAGCATCAGAGCCGAACCGAATAATTCCAAGACTAGTCGGTATAAGAAGGGCGCTCACTACGTCCCGCCTGAGTCTCTGCTCTCCAAGAGTCGGATGCAGGGTGCAATAAATCAAGAGAAACGAGAGCACAAGTATGTCTTCATGGAAGAGCAGAGAAATAAACACCATAAGTGCAGATTCCAAAAGCCGGGAGAATAGATATACTATGGTGTTGCTATACTTTCCTTTGCTCATCAGGCTCCTCCATCCTGAACAGATTGAAAGTGTCCGGGTGGAACGTAAGCACCACTTCAGTCCCGATTTCAAATTGAGGGGCATCCCCCATGATGTTTGGTTGCACCACCCGTATGCTTGCATCCCCGAAATTCAGGGTGTACTCAAATGCCTGTCCGCTGAACTGACATAGTTCAACAAGTGCTCTGCATTGATTATTCTCAATGTCGGGGCTATAAGGTTCGATGCCGATTGTTATGGGATTAATGCAGAGCAGAAGCATTTCCTCCCTGGTGGGCTGATGCTCACAATTCTGGAGAGGGACCTCGAATTCCAAGTCCTGCAACATAATCTGAACGGAATGCATTCCTACTTGATTAACACAAACATCATAGAAGTTGGAATTACCGATGAAGTCGGCAACAAAAGGGGTCTTGGGATGGTTATACACTTCTCTGGGTTTTCCTACCTGAATGACTTTGCCCTTGTTCATGACAATAACCCGGTCGGGAATGCTGAGGGCTTCCTGCTGGTCGTGCGTAACATACAGGACGGTAATATTCAGCATCTCTTGCATGCGTTTTATCTGGGCGCGTGTCTGAAGGCGAAGTCGTGCGTCCAGATTGGACAACGGTTCATCGAACAGCAGAATCTTGGGCTTGAGGACCAAGGCCCGCGCCAGTGCGACGCGCTGTTGCTGTCCATCCGAAAGTTCATCGGGAAACCGTGCCTCGGTGCCAACAAGGTTGAGCATCTGACACATCATTGCAACATCGTGAGCGATGACTTCCTCGGAATAGTTCCGCGCTTTCAATCCATAGGCAATATTCTCATAGACATTGAGGTGGGGAAACAGGGCATAGTTCTGAAAGACCATGGGAATACAACGGTCCTGCGGCCCCAGATGGGTAATCGGCCTGCCTTGAAGGAGCACTTCTCCACTTGTAGGCTTTAGAAAGCCTGCAATAATCCTCAGCGTTGTACTCTTGCCGCACCCTGAGGGACCGATGAGGGTGACGAACTCCCCTTCTGAGATGCTGAAGGAGACCGATTCAACAGCCACTACGTGTTGTGTTCTAGAAATCTGATACGTCTTGCCTATGTCCCTGAGTTCCAGGAAAGCAGGAGATGTCGCTGCTGTTGATGTCATTATGTAGGCAACTCCTTACGACAGCATGATACACCACCTGAGGACCAAACCACCAGAGAAAACAATTGCAGGCTTGCATACAGAAAGACCGACTTCACAGTCGGCTTCTTGGAAGGGGTTCCGATTCTGGCCTTGCGGCCTTCCAACAGGACAAGGGATCGAGTCTCCTTGCTCCCCTGCTGTGCCGCAGGCAGGTTGTCTGGCAACCTATCTCTTCCGTCCAAGGTATCGCTTGTGGCATTGCCCTGCTTCCTTGGTTTCTTGGTTATAGTAAACACGGTATTGAAGAAGAAAGTGTGAACAAGCGGTAAGAAATGTATAAATCGTATAGTGATAAGACGCCTGCTCCTGTTCAATTATTGAACTATCGTAATGAATGAAAGGACACCTCCTCAAAAGTGTCCCTTCTGTCATTGCATCGAGGGTTCCTGCTTCTTATGTGATAGGAGCCGGATTGAAGTAGCAGAGGAAGTTGTTCAGACCGAACTGCTCGGCATACGGCTTTTGGCCGCTTGCAACATCGAGGATGAGGTTGAACAAGCGTTCACCCACCTCTTGCACCGTCTCTTCACCGGTGGCAATACCGCCTGCATCGAGGTCGATGAGGTCCTGCCACATCTGTTTCATGACATTGCGTGAGCAGACCTTGATCACCGGAGCCTCGGCCAGGCCGTAGGGCGTACCACGACCGGTCATAAAGACCTGCAGGGTAATACCACTGGCAAGCTGGGAAGGACCGCAGACAATATCGCTGGCCGGCGTCGCTGCAAATAGTAGACCGTGCTTGGTCGGCAGCTCTCCGGGTCCGATGACCTCGACAATGGGAGCCTTGCCGCTCTTCACAATCGAGCCCATCGCCTTCTCGACGATGTTTGAAAGACCGCCTTTCTTGTTGCCCGGTGTCGGGTTGGCGCTGCGGTCGACACTGCCCTTTGCAAGATACTGGTCGTACCAGCCGATCTCGGCAACCAATTTGTCGACGGCTTCCTTGCTCGTACAGCGTTTGGCAAGCAGGTGTACACCGTCGCGTACCTCGGTCACCTCGCTGAACATCACCGTAGCCCCACCTGATACAAGCAAATCACTGGCATGGCCTGCAGCAGGATTGGCGGTAATGCCACTGAAGGCATCACTGCCCCCGCACTGCATACCAATGCAGAGCTTGGAGAGAGGAAGGGTCGTTCGCTTGCGCTCATTCAGCTTCTTCAGCTTCGAGTCGGCCATCTGCATCAGCGCATCCATCATCGCAACAAAGCCTGAATGGTCCTGCAGCATGATTACATTCTCAACATTGATTTCTTCCTCGTTCAGCAGCTTGTCGACGGTGAGCTTCTCACACCCAAGACCGACGACCATCACCTGGCCGCCGAAGTTGGGATTCTTGATGGTATTTCGTATCGAACGGATGGGAATGACTGCATCGGGGGCGTTGATCGCAACCCCACAGCCGTAGGCGTGGTTGATTGCGACCACCGAATCGACATTCGGATACTTTGGCAGCAATTCACTTTTAATGCGCCTTACCAACTGATCCACCACCCCGCTGACACACTGGACCGTGGTGGTAATGGCAAGAATATTCCGCGTTCCTGCAAACGGACCAATAGGGTTTTCATACCCTTCGAACGTAGTCCGACCAGGCTTGGGAAGGATTACGTCAGCAGGCTGGCTGAACTGCAACTCATCAAGCGAAGGCTGCAGCGGAAGCTCAAGCATATGCTCGTTGATCCACATCCCTTTCTTTACATCCTCAAGCAGGTAGCCCAGCACCACAGCGTAGCGCAGGACGGCCTCTCCCTTCTTCATATCCCTGAGGGCCACCTTGTGGCCCTGGGGAATGTCGGAAAGCAGGGTGAGACCGGTTACGGTTTCACCCTTGCTTGCAGCCTCGGTTACAATGGCAACATTGTCGGCCGGATCGATCTGAATCAGGCGTGCTCTCATGTCTTCTCCTTCCTTGTCTTCTTCTTGGTCTTGTACTCATCGTAGAACGCATAGACCAAGGAGATGAGAATCAAAACCCAGATGACATTGCCGATCGGGCGGCTGAAGAACGTTCCAAGGTTTCCGCCGGCTCCCTTGATGGAGTCGACAAAGTACTTCTCAAGGTCGTCGCCGAGGATGAAGCCGATCAAAAATGAGGGGATGCTGAAACCGAATTTCCACAACACATAGCCGACCAGGCCGAAGAAAATCATCGCCCAGACATCGAACATATTGCCGTTTTGCGTGGCGTAGCTGCCCACCGTACAGAGCAGGATGATCACCGGATAGATCCTGGTCTTGGGGAAGTTGATGACCTTTACGATGTGCTTGATCGGGTAGAACATCACGATAAACATGAACAGGTTGGCAATACCCATCGCCACCAGTATCGTCTTCCAGATATCCGGATTGTTTGTGATGAACAGCGGGCCTACCTGAATGCCCTGAAGCATGAAGGCTCCGATGAGCACCGCTGTCGTACTGTCACCGGGAATACCCAGGGAGAGAAGCGGAATAAGGGCTCCACCGGTAAGTCCGTTGTTCGACCCTTCACTTGCTACAAGCCCGTCGACAATTCCGGTTCCGAACTTCTCGGGGTGCTTGCTCATGCTCTTTGCCTGAGAGTAGGAAAGCAGGGAGGCAGCAGAGCCGCCGACACCGGGAAGGACTCCTACGAAGGTTCCGATCAAACCGGAACGAAGGACGTTGAACCACTGACCATTGAAGTCCTTGAAGGAAAAGCCACGGGTTTCGTGGTTGAGGTCCATCTTCTGATGCTCCTCCTTCATGCCTGTCTCTGCTTCCTGGAAGATCTGGACCAAGGCGAACAGGCCGATGAGGACCGGCAGCAGCTGAAAGCCCATGCGCAGGTCGACCTTCAAGAGGTCGGGAACCATGCGCATCTTGTTGTTGTCGGCGAACTGGCCGATGAGGGCGATGAGAACACCCAAAAAGCCTGCAAAAATTCCCTTTATCATCGCACCCTTGCTGAGGGCGGCAATAATGGTGAGCGCGAACAAAATGATGAGGAACTTCTCGATAGCCGAGAAGTTGATCGCAACCTTTGCAAGCGGCGGGGTGAAGAACCACAAGCATGCAAGGCTGATCAAACCACCGAAAAGGCTGGCGGTGATGCCGATTCTCAAAGCCCTGAGACCTTCCCCCCGCTTGGCCATCGGAAAACCGTCAAAGCCTGTGCAGATGGAGGAGGGAGTGCCGGGGATGTTGATCAGGATGGCAGGGATGAGCCCGCCAGAGATGCCACCGACGTAGAGCCCCAAAAGGAGGAACAAGCTGGTCGTCAGGTCATAGGCATAGGTTAGGGGCAGGAAAATGGCGATGGCCATGGTGGCCGTCATGCCGGGAAGTGCGCCGAACACAATTCCGATCACCACTCCGATGAACGACATGACAAGCTGGGTAATTCCAAAGGTAAATACTTCCATTGCTTCACTCCTTAGGGCAGGGTAATCTTGAAGACCGTTCCGAACAGAAACCAGATCAAGGTCGAGGAAACGACTGAGATGATCAGGGAGATCAAGAGCGATCTGAAGTCAGGGTTCGACCAGAATTTCTTGGTCTTGAAAGCCACGGGAATGGAAGCAAGCTGGGCAATGCCGACAAACAGGACATTGAACAGGAAAATGAAAATAATCGAGGCAGGAAGGAACCCCATAAAGTTCATAGCCGGGATGTACAGCAACAGGAGCAACAATGAACCTGGCAGCCTGACTTTATCCCAATTGGCCACAAAGAAGTGATAATTCTTGAAATTGAAGAAGGGCTTGCCCTGCTTCTTGCATTTGATTGCACGTTGAATAAGCATGATGACCATCAAGAACACCAAAATCCCCATGATCATCGGCGGAAACAGCCAGTGGGAGGTGGATGGTTTATAACTGATACGCGGCATGGGATCTCTCCTTACAGAGTGACTGCAGACCTAGAGGTCTGCAGTCATGTTGATACAAACAATCAAGAATCTACAGTACCAGGTCGTCCAAGGAAGGAGCCCTGTCGATCAAGCCCTGAAGACTGTCGCGCTTTGCATAGATGAAGTCCTTGCTTTCGGCGGCGGTGAGGTACTTGCCGGGGCGGTAGGTCATCTTGCCAAGGTCGGCGATCAAGCCGGGATCTGCATTGGCACGCTTCATGGCAGCATCAAGTTCGGCAACCAAAGCGGCGGGGAAATTTTTGGGCAGGTAGATCAGGAAGTCCTTGGAGAAGCGGAATTCCTTGCCGTCAAGGGTGATGCCCTGGTCGGCATAGCTGGTCGCATCCACGCCATCGATGTTGTCCAAAAGGCCTACAAACTTCATGGCAAGCTTCTTGTCGGTCGTCTGGGTGTACTGGAGCAGGCTGGTGTAGTCGGCAAAAATTACGTCGGCATTACCATCCCAGAGCATCTGCAGCTTGTCACCGGTGGATCCACCGATTACGACCTTGATGCGGTCGGCAATCTCTTTGCCGTAGGTATCGACCACCCACTGGTAGTACACGATGAAACCGATGTGGGAGACGCCACCTGCTTCACAAGCCATGCGCACGATTGCGCCGGGGTTCTTCTGCAGGTATACAGGAATGTCGGCCATGTCCTTGTACGGAGCATCGGCCTTGGCACCCCAAGCCGAACCGGGGTTCTGGGCGATGCGGGGACCGACGGTCATGTTCTCAAGACTGTACATGTCGTCATAAGCACCAAAGGAGATGCCCAGGTACGTCATGTCATGGAACATCATGATGGTGGCGCCATCGGCCTTGGATGTCTGCATGGCATCGAGGGCCTTGGCAGCACCGACGGCATCGACTTTGAGGTTTGCACCCAGTTCCTTGCCGAGGTAGCGGCTTACCGTCTCGGCGATCAAATACGAGTCACCACCGGTGGCGGTGGAACCGATAACAACACGGACATTCTGGCCCTTGAAGGTCGGAGCTGCAGTTTCGGTAGCTCCGGCAGCAAACAGCATACCTCCTGCAAGCATCAAGCAAAGAGAGAGAATCAACAATTTTTTCATGGAACGTTCTCCTTCTGGATCGTAACCGCCCCTAAAAGAAGCGGCGATATGTCATACACCTGCACGCAGGTCCATATCCACATAGATGGTTGCACTAGCAGCCAACCCCGTATTGATAGCGTACGCTTGGATTCTTCATCTGTCAACGAAAAAATGTTATTTTTCAAAATCCTTTTGATTTTTTATAATGAAAACATCGATTTATCAACTAATTAATGAAGGGAAATTGCTGTATTTGTATTTATCTCCTACTAAAACCATAACCATTAGAATTGAGTTTATAATATTACTATTAAAAGATTTATATTATTTTTACCTTCATAATCATAAAATTCATCAACACCACATACCGGATTAAAAGTGCATAAAAATTCAAATAATGATAAATTTTCTATAATTCTATTTGATTTTTCAAAATGAAAAACAAAAAAAGAAACCTACAGAATCATCCCCCAGAATGGGATGGAAACCAACGAAAGCATCGTGCTGATGATCACCAGTTTGGATGCATAGGTGGAATCCCTGCCGTACTTGGATGCCAGGATGACCGTAGAAGAGCCGCCGGGCATCGCGGCAAGAATCACCCCCACTCCGATGAGTAGGCTGTCGATACCCAGCAGCTGCCCGATCACCAAGGAGACCAAAGGAATCAGGACAAGCCGAAGAAAGGAGAACTGCACGAGATTCCTATCGATGTGCAGGTGCTCCCGCTTCATCTCCCCGAACAGCGAACCGATGAGCAGCATGGAGAGGGCCGTGGTGCAACCTCCCAGACTTGAAAGGGTCATACGGGCGAAGGCGGGAATCGACAGACGTGTCACCATCAGAACAAGACCGACATAGACTGCAACCATGCAAGGATGCAGGATGACTTTTCTCGCTGCCTGCTTCTTGTTGACAGCCGCAGGGCTGAAAATCGATAGGCCCGCCGTCCACATGACCACCCGCTGCGGGATGAGGTAGATGGAGGCGTACATCAGCCCGGTGGCACCGAAGAGCTCTCCTGCTATCGGGAGCCCAAGAAACCCTGCATTGGAAACAAGAATGCCATAGTGGAGTACGCTTCGCTTGGCAGGATCCACCTTGAGAAACGTGAGGCGGGTCAGGAGGTAGCAAATCACCTGTACCCCTATCGAAATGAGGAAGATGATGGACAAGGAACCAAGCAGCTCGGCCTTGATATCCATCTGGAAGGAGAGAATAATGCTGCACGGCAGGGTGACATAGAGGACCAGGTCGGTGAGCAGCGTCTTGGCGGTCTCGTTGAAGAGACCGACCTTTCGCAGCAACAGGCCGACTGCAAGCAAAGCGAACAGTTGGCCCTGCAGGTTCCAAAGACTGGAAAAATCCATCAATCGCCCCCCATAGGCAGAGCATTGCGCTCTGCCTGCATGTTCTCCATCATCGTACCAATGCAGGACGCTTGGGGTCGAACTTCCAGCCGGGGATCAGATACTGCATGCCGATTGCATCATCGCGCGCTCCAAGGCAGTTCTCTTCATACACCTTGTGGGCTTTCATGATCTGGTCGCGGTCCACCTCGATGCCCAAGCCGGGCTTGTCGGGGATGGCGATATGACCGTCCTCGATCCTGGGAGGATCGACGGTAAGCCGTTCAATGCCTTCCTGCCAGATCCAGTGGGTGTCGATCGCGGTGGGATTGCCCGGAACAGCCGCACCAACATGGGCGATCATGGCCAGGGAGATGTCGAAGTGATTGTTGGAGTGCGATCCCCAGGTCAAGCCGAACTCATCACACATCTGACCGACCCTGACCGCGCCGCTCATGGTCCAGAAGTGGCAGTCGGCAAGAGGAATGTCCACGCTCTGCAGCTGCAGGGAGTGACCGAACTCGCGCCAGTCGGTGGCGATCATATTGGTGGCGGTCGGAAGCCCGGTGGCACGACGGAACTCGCTGAGCACCTCGCGTCCACTGTAGCCCTTCTCAGCTCCACAGGGATCCTCGCAATAGGTGAGGATGCCGTGCATATCCTTGCACAGAGAAATGGCTTCCTTCAGCGACCAACCGCCGTTGGGGTCGAGGGTCATGCGCGATTCTGGATACGCTTTCTTCAATGCCTTGATCACCTCAATCTCCGCTCTGCCTTCCAGGACACCGCCCTTGAGCTTGAAATCCTTGAAGCCGTAGAGTTTCTCGCTGGCACGGGCAAGTTCAACAACGGCATCGGCATCCAGGGCTTTTTCATGGCGCAGGCGGTACCAGTCGGTTGCATTGTTCTCGTCACTGTAGTACGGCAGGTCGGTCTTCTTTCGGTCGGCAATGAAGAATAGGTAGCTCAGCACCTTCACCCGGTCACGCATCATGCCATCACCCAAGAGGGAGGCCACCGGAACTTCCAGGTACTGGCCGAGCAGGTCTAAAAGCGGAGCCTCGACGGCGGTGATCACATGGATACCGGTCCTCAGGTCGAAGGTCTGAAGGCCGCGCACATCGCTTTCATCGTTGCCCAATGCAGCCTTGACCTTCAACAGCGTCTGCTTGTATTCGCTGAGCTTGGAGCCCTCGACAACAGGCTTTACCTGCTCAAGAGCCTTTGTAATCTTCTGTCCGCCGGGAACCTCTCCTACGCCGGTGTTTCCCTGGCTGTCGGTGAGGATGACAATATTACGGGTAAAATAGGGGGCATGGGCTCCGCTGAGGTTCAGCAGCATGCTGTCCTTGCCTGCTACGGGATAGACTTCCATCTTCTGGATATACGGTGTCATGAGTTCTCCTCCTGATAGGGAAACATGGTATTCAGACTACGCTTACATTCAAGGCTATAACGGTTTTCCTTAATTGTCAATTTATTGTTGTATTTTTATAATACCTTAGCAATTTTTTATAACACTATTTGACTAATTAGTAAAAAAGCATGGTATAAACCCACACCTTGGCATAGACTGCGAAGAGTGCATCCAAGATTCCTAGAGGAAATCTGCACAATTATTTTGATTTTCCAATCCAAACGTGCAATACTATAACAACATTATATAAATCAGCCATACTTTCTAATGCAAATCGAGGAACCATCATGCCCATTGACACCGACAAGTATAATATTAAGACTGTTGCCCGTTGTTTTCAAATCCTGGATTACGCCTCCGAGCAGAGCGGTCCCATCTCCATCCAGGATGTATGTGCAGCCCTCGATACCAACAGCAATATGGCATTTCGCCTGCTTGCGAGCCTGCAGAATTCAGGCTATATGACAAAAGACCCCTATACAGGCCTCTATGCCATCTCCCTGAAAACCCTGAAGCTCAGCAGAAGCGCCCTCCAGTCACAGGAGATTCGCAAGGTGACGATGCCGTACCTTGAACTGCTGTGGAACCAGTTCCCCAAGGCAAATGTGAACATGGCGGTCTTTTACAACGGCGAGGTGCTGATGCTCGACCGAATCGATACCCAATCGACTCCCAGAACGTACTTCACCCCCGGCCGCCAGCTTCCGTTCCACTGCTCGGCCCTTGGCAAGGTCCTCACCTGCGAGCTGCCTGAGGAAGATCTGGACAGGATCATCCGCGAAAAAGGCTTGAATCGGTATACGGAGAAGACCATCACCGACCCCAAGGCCTTGAAGGAAGAGCTGGCTAAGGTCCGCAAAGAAGGGGTCGCTCGCGACCGCAATGAGTTCATCGAAGGCGACAACTGCTCGGCGGTTCCCGTACGAGGCCGTGATGGAAGAATCATCGCTGGCATCAGCGTAAGCGCCCTCACCTCCAATATGGCCGTCGAGGAGATCGAGGCAGCCATCCCAAGGCTGAAGGACACCGCTTCCAAGATCTCCTACATGATGGGCTATACTACACAACCGGTGATGTGATCGGCACCATATGCTCTACGCCAACCAAGGTGGCCGGCTTTGCTTCTCTTCCGATGGATAGGTGTTCATTCATGGATGTAGTCCATCACTCAATTACGTTTTAGTAAAACATATTTTAGTAAATCATGTCTTTGTACTTCATCCTGACTATAAGAGGCTGCCCTTTCGGACAGCCTCGACTTCGTTTGCCTTGATGTTCAGGTGTTCAGCCGACCACCTCGAAGCCGCCGTCGACCAGCTGCCTCTTCAGGTGCTCGATCTGCTTGGGCGGCGAGCTCAGGTTGGGCAAAAACGGGCTTCCCACCTGCATGCCCACCAGGTTCGCCAGGTCCTTGGTCGCAACAGGGAAGCTCGACTTGTCGGTTGCCAGCCTGATCGGGTTCAGGCGCCACTGCGCCTCCAAAGAACCCTTCAG
>Ga0209066_10003982_pt1 | contig 16403 bp, 17 predicted proteins | sample All_14_2_FD_187198 | JGI IMG/M metagenome (GOLD analysis project Ga0209066, IMG submission 187198) | Freshwater microbial communities in response to fracking from Pennsylvania, USA - Allegheny Zone_MetaG_DW_15 (SPAdes) (version 2) ...
CCACATCGCCAAGGCCGACAAGCTGCCGCTGCGCGGCTGCTACGTCGAGGCCACGCTGTCGATGTACGTGAACTTCGAAGGCGCCTACCGCATGGCGCTCAGCCTCACGGCCACGCTGGCCGGCCCGCTGGACCAGGTCACGGCCGACAGCCTGATGGAACGCGCCAAGGGCATCTGCCCCTACGCCGACGCGACCAAAACGAACATGAGTCTCAACCTGAAGGCGGTATTGGATACGCCAGTGCCAGCATGAGCGGCGAAGCAGGCTTCTTCATGGACTGGGACGGCAACGTGCGCCACACCGACGACCCGGGCGGTGGCTACCGCTGCGATGTCGACCGCGGCGCGCGCTACGTCGGTGTGCTCTCGAAGTCGGGCGCGCTGGTGCACGAAGCCACCTTCTACAAAGACCAGGCGGCGCTGGACAAAGCCGGCATCAAGGGCACGCTGGTGCCGGGCAGCCACCCCTGGGGCAAAGAAGGCGCCGTGTAACCGACGAACAGCGCGCCCCTCGTTACCCAGACTGACCGCATCCACCCTTTTCCAGATGCCGCCCACATGTCCACCGCACCGACCCTCAACGACCGCTACCGCACCTTCAAGGGCATCGACTTCGACGGCCAGTCCAGGCGCATGATGGCGCGCATCGCGGAGTACACGACCGGATTGAACGATCCTTTCTGGACCTACTTCTACAACCGGCGTAACGCCACACAAGGCATGCGCTGTGATGGCCTGCTGTTGTTGGCCAGTTTTGTGAACCAGATCCGTGAACTGCTCGAGAACCGCGGCGATGCGCTCGGGCTGGCCTGGCTGGACCAGTTGGAAAACGAGTGCTTTTGAAACCCATGGCATCGGCACGTCTTTTGCCTCACAGCAAACCACTTCAACGATGGAGACAGAGACCATGAACGACGCTGCCGACCACGGCGCCGAAGCCTTCTTCCGCGAGCAGCGCGGTGCCTTTGAACACACGCTCGCCACCGGCGGCCCAGAGGCCGCGCTGCTGCAAGCCTGGGACAGCTTCGACGGCAACGTGGCGATCCAGTGCGAGGGCCAGCCGCCGGTGGCCTGCGGCAAGGGCTGCGCCAGCTGCTGCGAGCTGCGCGTGACCGCGCTCACGCCCGAAGTGTTCGTGTTGGCCAACTACCTGCGCGCCACCGCGCCCACGCTGGCGGGCCACGGCATTGACCTCATCAACGCCGTGCGCGAGATCGACGCCGCCACCCGGGGGCAGGACGAAACGGCGCGCGTGGCGATGCACCGGCGCTGCGCCTTCGTGGTGAAAGGCGTGTGCCTGATCCACCGCGCGCGGCCGCTGGCCTGCCGTGGCCACGCCTCGCACGACCGGCGCGCCTGCGTGGACGCCGCGGCCGGGCGGGCGAGCGAGGTGCCGTTTTCCGGGCCGCACCGGATGGTGCGCATGCTGCTGCAGTCGGCCCTGCAGGCCGCCCTGCGCCAGCAGGGCCTGGCCTGGGGCGCCTACGAACTGAACCACGCCCTGGTGCTGGCACTCGACGCGCCGGACGCGCAGGCCGCCTGGTTGCAGGGTGCCGACCCGTTGGCCGAGGCGGCGGTGGATCTGGAACAACGGGAGGCCATAGCAGCGGGCTTTGACGACATCCCCCGTTGAGTCGGGTATGCGGGTGCCGACTGGGCTGATTTGGCGGGCTGCGACAGTCTTTTGTAAACCCGATTGAGTCTTTCAACACCACTGCTGTCCGCACGTTTTGCAGCGTGTGCTGACGGTGGGTACTGCCAGGCGTGCTCACGCTGACTGCCACGAAGCGGCTGTTGGGTTCGGCGACTGGCGCTGGCCCGAATGGCGGTTGTACGAGGTACAGCGGTCATAGGGCTTCCGCGACTAGGCTGGCGCTAGGCCACCGACCGCATCCCCATCACCTGGACTGGCGGTACCGACCCACTGCGGCTGGTTGATGTCCCAGAGGCAACGACCGGTATGTATGCGAAACCGTACATCCGCGACGTTGAACTTCAAGTATTGGGACATCCCTGATGCCCTGCTCAAACCGCCACAAGACGCACTCGTCGCAACCGGCCGGTATTCGTCGCATGACTGCGCTTTTGCACATATCTGGACGTCAGACTACGCCCTGCATAAGCCAACAACCTCTCAACTTGCGATTCCGGATGCCGATAGACGAAGAGTCAATACAACGTCCGGAACTTTAAATAAATCAAAATGACCAACAGAAAATCAAGCTATCTGGCCTTGGCAAGCGCCGTTGTCCTGGGGCTCGCTTCATTGCTCCTCCTCCCGAAAATTGCCTACGGGGCGTCGGCTTCCATCGCGTTAAGCAGCGACAAGGCGTGGGGTTGGGCCGTAGGAAAAACGCAGGCCGAGGCCAATAAGTCAGCTTTAGAGCAATGCTCCAAAGGGACCAAGACCAACGACTGCAAACTAAGCCTTCACAAAGGGATTGCCCGAGCAGAAGGCGGTGAAATGCTGGCATACGCATGGAGCGCAAACAGCCTTTCGGAGGCCAAGAAGGCAGCGCTCAAGTCCTGTGGAAACGCCGACTGCAAAGTAACCGAGGCGTTTGCTAAGCCTGGCTTTTTTTCGCTCTTCAAATCCAAAGGTAGTGACACTGCAACCTACTTTTTGGCCCATGGGTATTCAGACAGTGACCTCGCTGACGCCGATGCAAAGGCCGGCTGCGAGAAGAACTCGGGAAACCCATGCAGCATTGTCATTTCGTCTGCGATTTCCGGCGTGATCGCAGCCCCGAAGAGCGCTCCTGCATCCGCAGTTGAAAAGAGCTGCCGGCCCAACACTCCAAAGGTGCGTTGCACTTGGCAGTGCTCCAATGGCAATTGTGAGGTGACCTATAAAAACGGCTGCAAGATGCGCGTTCAGGTTCCCGCGAAGTTTGATCCGTTCACCAACCAATGGACGTATCCAGCGCCAAGCTGTTGAAACAGCCTCCTCACTTTTGGACGCGGTCTCGACACTCCCGACTCGGGCCTGACCTGATTCTTTCAGCACCGAATGGTGTGAACCACTCTCACGGAACGCACAAATGGTCGTTATCGATCTAACAGCAATGGTCTTCCAATAGCGTGAGGAAACGATCTCGCGTGTTGTTCTCCTGCTGGTCAATGCTCAAGGGAGTTCCACTTTTGCCGATGTTGATTCATGCCACTGTTGAAAATGCTCCTCAGCTTGGTGCCGAGCCGTGCCGGATCTCTGTATCGTTTCCGGTGCGCAAGTACGTTGTGCCCGATCGCTTGAAGATGGATATCCAGAATGACGGTGTCTGCCTTGAGCACTACACACTCAAGAGCTTCCTCGGGCTGGATATACGAGGTATCCACGCCCGCCTGTGCAAGGTCGACGGCAACACCACGCGGCTCACCAAGTTAGGGCAAACCACCCTCGGTGCACCCGCACGTATCAAGATCGATCTGTCCGCACTGAGAGCTCTGGGTGAGGACCCAACAGGATCGAAGTTCCTGTCCGATCGCTCCATGGTCTTTGAGTCGTTTCCCAGCGACACATGACCAGCAACTTCTTTACTCGGGTCTTCAACCGCGCCAGGGCAGCGGGTACCGTTGTGCCCACGCGCCAGATGATCGGTGTCCTGTTCACCGTGGCTTTGGGTCTCTCTGCTGTGGAACTTTGGGCTCTCAACGAACTGTATGGCTCGCAGCGTTTTGGCGGCCCTGTCTTTGGTTCCGTGCTGGCGTTTGCCTTCACAGCTCTGCCTGCTGCCCTTGGCAAGACATCTGGGTTCTGGGCAAACGGTGTCGTGACAGCGCTTTTCGCGGTGGTGGAACTCCTTTTTTGTGTTGCCGCCGTTGGCAGTGTGTCTGCTGTGGCTGTGCTGTTGCTACCTGCGCCTATCGCTGGTCAGCTCTTTGCTAGCGACTTCACCACGGACCTTGTGATCCTCTCGATGTTTGCGCTGGGACTTGTCGTGGCCGCCAGAGGTTGGCTGAAGTTCTCTCAACAGAACCGCAGGACAGCGCAGGCGCTGCTTCAAGCGGAGCGCGCACGAGCGCAAGTCGCCGAGCGCAACAGAGAGTTGGCTCGATCCGAGCTCACCCTGTTGAGAGCTCAGATCGAGCCCCACTTCCTGTGGAACACGCTGGCACATGTGAAGCACCTGACTCGAAAGTCGCCCCAAGACGCCGAGGCCATGACGGGTCACCTGATTCGGTTCCTTCAAGCCACTGTTCCACAGACCCGGGGTGAGGCAACCACGCTTGGCGCAGAGATGACGTCGGTGCATGCCTACCTGGAGCTCATGCGGATCCGCATGGGTACACGCCTCACAGTGCAGGTCGATCTGGACCCAGACGCTTCCCGTGTCGCCTTCCCGCCGTTCCTGATCCAGACCTTGGTAGAAAACGCCATCAAGCACGGTATCGAACCCAAGGTGGGGCCGGCGAGCATCCGGGTGAGGGCCTCTCTGACACAGGTGCAGACCCGTGGCGCCGAAAACGAGCAACGCGTCCAAGTCGAGGTGACCGACAACGGGGTTGGTCTGTTGGCTGCACCGCCGACAAAGGGTACCGGAATGGGTTTGCGCAACGTGCGTGAACGCCTCAGATTGATTTACGGCAGTGAAGCCTCTCTGCGAATCGGAAGCGCGCCAGCAGGAGGCGTCATTTCAACAATTCAAACGCCAACCTTTTGGATCGATCAATTATGAAAAAGGCACTGATCTCAACATCTATGGTGGTGGCCTGGGCCTTTAGTTCATTGGCACATGCAGATGTTTTCGATGCACTGAAGTGCTTTGCAGGAGGCTGCACGGCAGGTGGGCTTCCTGGGGCAGTCAATGTCGTGCCTGGGTGGTTGAAACAAGGTCAGATTCCGCCACAAATAGCCACCAACCAGTTCCCATGGATGCAGGACTTTGCGGCTGGCCAATACGCCAAAGGAATCAAGGACTGGTCTACGGCGAAAACCCGGACATTGGCAGCGCTTCAGGGCATGGAGACATACGGCGTGCAGCATCCTGGTCATGAGATGCTTTTCAGTGTTCAGCAACGCAATGCCTTGACCACCCTCGTTGAGGTTGCGAAAGCTCAGGGTCGTCCGGGAGACGGTTTGCCCCATCTCGAACGTTTGATGGTTCTGGAAGAGGCCGAACTGTCGCACCGGATTGCAAGCGGCGACCCCGGACTCGCTTCCATGACCTCCGGAGATGCAATGGCGATGCTCAAGTCGATCTTCGAAGTCGGCATCAGCAGTGCGGCGCACCTCAACCGGCGCCTGTTGACATCAGATATGGAGGGCACTCCGCTGGAAGAGGCCCTGGCGGAACGGTTGCCTGAGGCGGCGATGACCATGGTCACTCTTGCCGAGACCTATGCCGAGCTGGGTATGCGGGAAAAAGCATGGACAGTATTTGATGACCCCTTCAAACGATTCCTTCTACGGCAGAACGAAAACCAAAACCCTGCAGCGCACCAATCCCCCAATGTGGTCGTCGAGAACGCCTGTTTTCGTATGGCGATGGCACTCGCAAGGCTTGGGCAGAGTTCCCAAGCCGATGAGGCCTTTGCTTGCGCAATGCAACAGAGTTCGAAAAACTACATCGAACTCGGGGTCATGAACACGATGGGCGTCATGCAGGACGCTGCAGCCGAGCGCAGACGTCTGGTCGCAGGTGCCTACGCGACCTACGTTTTCAGTGCCGACAATCCGCAGGGACTCCAAAGCCTGCTTTCACTTGTGGCCGAGACCAAGGGCGCGAGCAACCGTTACCGGGAACGCCGACGAGCCATCTGGACGCACTCAACGGATCGCAGGTTCGCTCGTGCGCGGCAGCAGTTTGCAGATCATGAACGTCGGCTAACCGACATGCCACTGCAGGGTATGAACTCTGGTGAAGCACTGGCCACGTGGATGAACGAAGAACACAGCCTCATGAGCGCCTATGTCGGTGATTTTCACAAGGCGGGAATTCAGGAGGTGTTTTCGCCCGGTAAGCAGATTCTGGCCAGGAGTCGTTCCAAGCTCGAGACAAGGGGGCGGGCACAGGGTGGCGACGAAGTGCTGATCGGCTTCTTTGTCTACCGCCCTGTTGACTTCAGCGCCCTGCAGCTTAAGCCAGCGCGCATGTTGCGCTATGTGGTGAGCAACGACGTTGCGCATGTGCAGGAGATGGGTTCAGTGGCCGAACTCAATCGCTTGGTTCGCCAATGGCGCAGTGCGGCCGTGGCGGGCAAGGCGGCGGGCGCGGGTGCGCTGTCCGAGCGAATTCTGGGCGGCCTACCGAGCAGCGCCCGAAAGGCCAGGAGTTGGGTGATCGACCCTGACGGCGCCTTGAGCGTGTTGCCTTTCGAGGCCTTGGCCCTGCCCTGGGCCAGCGCCGGTCGCGTGATCGATCACCACACCCTGCGTTACGTCACCTCCATCGCTGAGTTTGCGGACCCTTCAGAGTCCTCGGTGCCCAGTGCCGTGCCTGGCGGTACGGCGGTGATCGTGGCAGACCCTGTGTTTGCCGGTTCCATTTCGGCCGGCGAACGCACCCTCTCGCGAGAACTTCGCACCACCTCCGGCGAGTTGCTGCGCAACCTGCGGCTCCAACCGTTGCCAGAAACACGGGAAGAGGCCAGACAGGTTGAGGCAGCGTTCTCAAGAATGGGCATGACTTCTCAGTTGCATACCGGTGCACAGGCCACGCCGGATGCGTTCAACTTCAGCAGGGCGCCCCGGTACCTGCACGTTGCCACCCACGGCATTTTTCTGGAGCCCGGCGTCTCATTGGCCCATCAGGGTTACGTTCGACTGGCATCGGCCTTGCCCGGCCTGCAGTCCGCCTTGGTGTTGAGCGCCAGCGACATGGGGTCCGTCCTGACCGGGGCTGACATTGCGAGGTTGAATCTGCTTGGCACAGAGCTTGTGGTGTTCTCGGCTTGCGATACCGGCAACGGCGAGATCGAGGCCGGCGAGGGGGTGGCAAGCCTGCGCCGGGCTATTGAGGAAGCCGGTGCACGCAGCTCCATCACGTCGATGTGGCCCGTGCCCAGCCAAGCAACTGCCCGCCTCATGGCCGACTTCTATGCGCGCCTGGCCGCAGGCCAAAGCAAGTCCGAGGCGCTGCGCCAGGCCAAGCTCATGCTCATGAAAACCTCACCCAATCCCGTCCATTGGGCGGGCTTCTTGTTGGCTGGTGAGCCCTGAAATGAAATGGACGTCCTGTGAGTCACGCATCTAAACCTTCGGGGATCACGATCAGTCTTCCTGCTCGAATTTTTATGGACGTGGTTCTTGGGTCCGTGCTGTGCACCCAGGCCTTGGCTGGGCAGAGTGATACCGCTTCGGCCTCATCACTGATGCTGATCGACCTGCAAAACGAGCTGATCCTCGGTACCCAGCTCAGCCCAATGATGGCCGCCTGCGTGGACGACGATGCTGCGGGCGGATGGGTGCTTCCATCCCGACTGGACAGCGAAATTGCAGATCGTTCCCAGCAACGCAAACAGCGCGCCCGAGAGCATTGCAGTGCCGTTCTCACAGGTCTGAGAGAGACCGACATTCCGCGCAACACCAGCGAAGCCCTTCACAAAGGGTTTGCCCAACACCTTCAGGCACGACGGGCGTTGGAGGAGCCAAAAAAAACCGCCCGCGCATGCCTCACCAACAGCTATGACCAGGCCGCGTTCAGACGCTGCATGCAGCACCACCCGATCGTGGTGGCAGACGGTACTTCATGGTCGCGGTGGCAGACGCTCTTTGCGCGCTACACGGCCCAGAAGTGATCTGCAGGAGGGGATACCTGCCTTCTTTGGTCCAGGGGTACGCCAGTCATGCACCCCTCATTCGCGGCATTCAACAGCCAATGCCCTTGTTCATCGCAGCCCATGGGCACTCATCACATGCAGTGAGACGACCAGCCTCCATTCGAAGACGATCGCGCCATGAATCAAACAACCCCATTCTTGCAACTGAGTGCTGTCCGGCTCTCAAGAACGCAAGCTTCTGGACGAAACAGACGATCAAGCTCACACGCTGTGATTTGGTGGTCCTCCAGCTCACTCTCTTGCTATTGAAGGAAGTCCCATGAAAAGAATACTGCTGACACTGGCGTTCACTCTGACCTCGGTGTTGATTGCGCATTCGGCGCTGAGCGAAGAGCGGAGTCAACACAAAGCACTCTGGAGCAAAATGGAGTCGGGTCAATGCCAGCCGGCCCTTGAAAAGCTGAATCGGTTGGCCAATGTAGGCGATGGATTCGCACAGACTCTTCTTGGAATCACTCTGAACGGGGGCGTTTGTGTTGAAAAGAGTCAGGTCGATGCAGTCCGGTGGTTCCGAAAGGCAGCCGACCAAGGATCGCCTGAGGGTCAACTTCTTCTGGGAACGGTGTACGAAAGTGGTGAGGGCGTGTCCAAGGATGTGCATGAAGCTGTGGCTTGGTACCGAAAAGCCGCAGAGCAAGGCTTCGCAAATGCTCAATTCGACCTGGGGCGCATGTACCTAAACGGCCTGGGAGTACCCAAGGATGAACGTGACGCGGTGATGTGGTACCGGAAGGCTGCCGAGCAGGGGTATGCGCAGGCGCAAGTCAGCCTTGGCGAAATGTACCGAGATGGACGAGGTGTGACCAAAGATGATCATGCAGCGGTGGCCTGGTTCCAAAAGGCAGCCGACCAGGGAGACGCTTCGGGGCAAAACGGCCTGGGGTTCATGCTCAACAAAGGCAGGGGAGTACCCAATGATGATCGTGAAGCGGCGGCCTGGTTCCGCAAGGCAGCCGAGCAGGGAGATGCGTTGGGGCAAACCAACCTCGGTGTCATGTTCGCAAAAGGCATGGGAGTGCCACAGAACGATCGTGAAGCGGTTGCGTGGTTTCGCAAGGCTGCCGAGCACGGAGATGCAGCTGCGCAAAACAAACTGGGTTTGATGTACGCCAATGGACAGGGGGTGAACAAGGACGATCATGAGGCTGTGGCTTGGTACCGCAAGGCTGCCGAGCAGGGAGACGCGTCGGGGCAAAACAGTCTTGGTGTCGCGTACGAAAACGGTCAAGGCGTTCGGCAGGATGAGGCCGAGGCCAAGAAGTGGTTCCACATGGCCGCGCAGGCCGGCAACGCCTGGGGTCAGCGCAATCTGGGGCGCCTCTTGCGCGATGGTCGGGGTGTGGCCCCCAACAGCGTGGAAGCTCATGCCTGGTTGAACCTTGCAGCGAGTGCCATCGAGCCCTACCCAGACGCGGCCAATGAGCGTGACGATTTGGGCCGCCAGCTCAACAGCGCCCAGCGGGCCGAAGCCCAGCGCTTGGCCCGCGAGTGGCAGCCTGGCCAAGGCTTGGGGACCGCCAAGGGCAAACAATGAATCCAACCGCCGTTATCGCGGACGATGAACCCTACATGAGGGAGGCCCTGCGTGAGCAATTGCAGATGCTCTGGCCTGATCTGGAGATCGTGGCCGAAGCCGCAGACGGACCCGAGGCACTCCGCGCACTGACCGTTCACAAGCCCTCGCTTGCCTTCTTGGACATTCGCATGCCTGGCCTCACCGGGTTGCAGGTGGCGCAACTGGTCGAGGGCCGTACTCGGGTGGTGTTTGTTACTGCCTATGACAACCACGCCCTTGAGGCATTCGAAGCCAGCGCGGTCGACTACGTCCTGAAGCCATTGGATTCGGCACGGCTGGCCAAGGTGGTCACCAGGCTGCAGGCGTTGAGCCATACCTCGCCACCTTCACAACTTGATGTATTGAAAGTCCTCTCCACAGCCAGCGAAGCTCCGGAGGGAACCAGCCTTGAGTGGCTGCACGTCTCAACGGGTCAGCAGGTCCGTCTTACCCACGTCGATGACGTCATGTTCTTCGAGTCCGATACCAAATACACGAGGGTGGTTGCCGGTGATGTGGATGGTCTCATTCGCACGTCGCTCAAAGAACTCAAGGACCAACTTCCTTCGTCTTTCGTGCAGGTTCACCGTTCGGCCGTGGTTAACCGCCATTTTGTCCGCGCTGTGCACCGCATAGACGACAACATGGAATTGGAGATCAAAGGATCCAATGTTCGACTGAAGGTCAGCGAAGCGAACCGTCACCTTTTTAAGGCCATGTGAATCCCCTGAATCCGTGACCTCGATTTCCCAGCAGCCCGAATTCAGTCGCTATTGACCCCGGAATCAGGAATTCGCTGCCGATTTTGCTTTTGGTGCGCGACAGGACAACCTGTACACGGTCGCGAACGCGCGCACCGAGCCCGGATTGCTGCTGTTTTGTACTCTGGAGCGCACGCCGGGGCGCGTGTGCTCCCGCAGAACAATGCGTTGTGGCCGAGCCGTGAACTCGCTGCGTTGTATTCGCGCTTGTCGCCGCAGCTACGCCGCCTTCATCTTCCCAAACGCGCGCTCGAACACCGCAAAGCCCGAGTTGCTGCCCGATATGCCCAACACCCAGCCCCTGGCGTGGCTGATGATGCGCGCGGCCTTGAACATCATCTCCTGCATCACCGTCTTGATGCGCCGGCGCAGCGCTGCTTTGCGCAGCGGGCTGTCGCTCTCGCGCAGCGTGTGCTGGCCAACGATGCGCAGCAGGTTCATCGCCACCGCCGCCAGTGCACACACCAGGTGGTTCGTGGCGAACTTGCCCGAGGGCAGGCGGTTCAAGTCCATGTCGGTCTTGAACTCCGCATGGAACTGCTCGTGTGTGGCGTGGTCTCGGTACAGCGCGATGACTTGTTCGTCCACCACCTCTGGCCCCAGCGTGGTGGTCCAGCCTTCGAGCACGTACTCGGGCAGCAGCAGGGCGTTGCCTTTTCTGTCGATGGTGCGCTCGGTCAAACGGTAGACGCGCCGCAGGGCGCGGCTTTGCCCTTCTTTGATGTCGATGGCCTGCAGCGCTTCGTTCCACACACACTCGCGTTAGCCCGCTCGCAACACAGCCCACTGCGTGCTCGCATCGCAGCCGCGCTGCTCGGCGTTTCTCTCCACCGGTGCGCTGCGCGGGTTCCACTTGATCAGCAGATCGACCTGACGAGCCAGATGGGCGGCACTGCGCAGCGTTTGCGTGATCAGGTGCTGCGAGCAAAAGCCCGAGTCCGCCCGCAACAGCAAGGGCGCCGCGCTGACGGCGCAGGCCATACCCAGCGCGCGCTCGATGTTGTATTCACTCTCGCAGGCGCTGTGTTGGCTGCCCGCGCGCAAATCCAGCTCCAGGCAGTAGCCGCGTGTGCCCAGGTACAGCGCGATGGGGCAGTAGCCGTCCACCCCGGCGTAGGTGTAGGACACGCCTTCTTTCTGGGTGGCGCTCTGGTCCATCACGAAGGTGTCGATGTCCAGCGGCAGGTGACCGGTGGACAAGGCGCCAAAGTCGATGGGCGCGCCGTTGATGTGCAGGCCCAGCACGGCGCGGTTGATCCGGTCGGCCAGCTCGCTCCATTCAGTGCCCATGGTGTCAAAGCGTTGGCGCAGTGTGGCGCTCGACGGCACAGCTCGCAGGCCCAGCGCTTGGTGGGCAAAGCGCTGGGAGCGAAAGCCTTCGACGGCCTCGAAGTCGTTCTTGCCCAGGGTGAGCAGACCGAGGTAGCACTTGAGGATATCGCTGTTGGCGATACCCCCTCGCACCGGGTATTGGGGATCGATCATGGCGGGCAGGTTGATGCGCTTGAACAGGCGCCCAACCAAAGCCAAACCACCGTGGCTGCTCAAATCGTAGGGCAGCTTCTTGACAACAAACTCAACCGGATCAGCCATTTGCGCTTCCTTCACCTGCAGGGTGCAAGGCAGATGGAGGCCAAGTGCTTGATTTGTATGCGGATTTACCCTGATTGGGATGGTGAGCTCACGGATTCAGGATGGGAATTAGCCAGAAATGCCGCCCGAATCACTGGGGTGGAAAACAAAGCGCCAATAGCGAAGGGGATTGCACGTTGTGGAACTCTGATGGTGGGCGAGAGGTTCATTTCCAAGATCGGCTTGGAAATGGGATTGGAGAAACCTACAGCGGCAATAACGCCCCTTTATTTTGAAGAGGTTGGAGCAACATTGATTGGACGATAAACACAAGTAACGCCGCCGTTGTTCATGGCTATGCTGTACTGCAAGTCGCAATTGACTGCTGCAAACTTCACCGGAAGCTGCTCATTGCCCCACCTGCCGGGAAGAAACACCACTTTTTGCCCCGGTTTGCAAACTTTGGCAACCGCATCATGCGTCCATTCATCAACCTCGCAAATGTTTTCCTGATCAACATCATTCGGACGGCCAGCAGTTGATTGCATGCATCCAGAAGTTGAAATCAACACCAGAACAGTCGCGATGAAAAGCAGTTTCTTCATGGTTTATCTGCAGTAGAAACCATGGTTATCGGTGAGTTACAGGAAATCTTTAGAAGAAACTGTGTCTTCCTGGCAGTTGGCACCGGTGGAAGGGACAATCCATATCTCGGTGTTTGAAATCAACGGACCACGACAAACACCCGGATCAGAGCGCGCCAACGGGCAACTGCACATATTCAGAATGACCGACCCCGCGGTAGGTGTGAACCTCGCTGGCCACGCCCAAAGCCCAGGCGAAACCCTCTCGGGCTTCCTCAGATTGAGGTCGTGCTGTGTGGTCGTCCTCGCTGTGGTGGACCACAAGCCGCACCCCTTCAGGCAGTTGATCACGCAGTGAAAGCATGAACTTCGCTGTAGTACCTATCTCTGTGCTCATGGGCACGCGCAGCGTACGCATCAACGATGCCCCGAACGGTGTCCATCTGGACAAATTTGCCCAGAAGAACCCACCCCATGGGGTGCCGTATGTATGCAACACCACTGGATTAGTCAACTCCCCGGATGGGATTCCCCCGAGGGCGTGGCGTGCAATCAGTCCCCCCATGCTGTGCGCAAGAATGGTCGTGCGAGCGAAATCCTTTTTTTGCAGAGAAAGCAAAACCTCCGAGAGGTCTTTCGAAGTCTGGGACATCAGTTCTTGTGTGTGATCTGACGTAAAGCCAAAGACGCACGCGTCTTGCGCAACCAGCTGCTCAACCCAAGGCTGAAAATAGCGCCAATCATGCCCAAAGCCTCCGACAAGCACAACGGCGTGCCGCTGTTCACAGTCGGTGGAAATTTCGAGCAGATTGTTTTCATTGGCGTATACGGGGTAAACGGCCACCGCCATTGAAATGAAAGACAGTAAAGCCGCCGCTTTGCTTAACTTGGAGCAAAGCATGCGTCTTGATTTTTGGAATATTATTCCCCGCTTTTTTTGATTTATTGAGACATCTAATTCATGAGTTCCCTTGGATTCAGAAGATATTTTTCTCGCAAATAACGGCGAAAAATATGCATTATTAAATTTCGCCTGATATGCGGATTTAATGATCTTTAGCATGCTGCTTCCTTTAATTCCATCATTAGCAAAATGTGCTGATGAATAGAATTTAGAAGCGCATGCATGCTGAGTCCACGAACAAGCGACAGACTCGGTATATGCGGGATAAGCACCCCTTAAGGCGCGACGAATGCAGGCAGAAAGGGCTGAGGAACGATGTCCGGGCACCTTTCGGCGATCAATTCAGAGTTCCGTTAAGGTGTTGCTGCCGAACGAATGGAAGAACCACCCGCTTCTTCCCCTGGCATTTTTTCGCTCAGCTCACCTGCTCGAAGCCAAAGAACTGTGCCGGCAGGTTCTGGCCACGTTCAAAGCCATACTCACGACCAAGGGCCGGCTGATCGAGAGTGGGAGGGTGGTTGACGCCACCGTATCGTGCTCGGAATGCGACCGGCATGGTCTGGGTTGCGTGAGCGGTGACGGAGGTGCTGCGGTCGTAGATACCCTCAAATGCGATCTGAGGATGCGAAGCTTGGATGCCCACCGAGGTGATCTGTCGCCGCACTCACTAAGCCTGTCGCGCATGCAGGGCAGCAAGTCTGGCGACTAAGGTACAGCAACACGATCGCAATCGGCTCCCCGTTCAGCAGCAGCCAACAGGAAAAGGAAGGGAGTTCAGACGGACTTCACGAGGTTTTCATGACCGTCCAGAGTAGTCAGGAAAATCACTTTCGTAGTTTTTTTGTAGTTCATGATTATTTTTCTAAACTAGTGCGCATTCGTGCCGATCTAGTCAGTGTCTTCATATAGAAATCTTCATGATCAAGCACGGAGCCTACGACAAATGTATCGAGCAAAAAATATTCAACGAATCTTTTTTCTTTTGCTTTCAAGCCTTATATTGAGCGGATGTTTGGCCACCAATCCATTGGAAGATGCGGCAAAGGGCTTTACCACCGCCCTAACGTCGACCAGTGCTTCTGACCCACTGAGAAATACTCCGATTGTAATGAAGGTTCCCAATGATTCAGGGATTCAGAGTCGAAAAATTGCTGGTTTTTCGACTGTCATTACACGAGATATCGGATTCGACTCCAGAACGCAAACCGTGCATTCAAATGCAATGTACCACCGACTATTGACAGAATCTTTGACGCCAAATTCATTTGTTGTTCATGCACGCACAGACAATGGTGTCGCGGGATCAGGTGTCAAGTATTCGGTCAACTATGCAATTGATGAGTTAACCTCTGGCTATCAGGTCAGGTTCACCCCTGAAAGTCGGTCTACATATCAGACGGGTTTGATTGGTCGATTTCCAATCCCGCCGTTTGACGAGTCAGATTTACGCAAGCATCTTACCTCCTTGCAAATTGTCTACAAATTTGAAGTTGATTCAAGCTACAATAGCGAATCTGTTATCAGCAACTTCACAAGACTGGCAAGGGCAAAGGCATACGCCCGTGGTTGGGCCGACCCCGTAACTGGAAAAATCTTTGGCCGCACATTTGTTTCTGAGCTTCGGGGAAATGAAATGACATACGTTGTCGAAGTTTTTCCGTATAGAAATGGCTCCAAGGCGGTGATAACGGCAATTATTCCAGGAGTTGAAACATCGGCTCATACAGTGGATTTCTCCATACTCATTAGAGAAGTACGAGCAGCGCTTGAGCGAATTGCTCGGGCTTAAGGGCTCAGTTTCAAGGCTCAACACTGATCACTGAAGCGCTCTGTAGAAGCTTGTAGATCGCCCCGCCCCACAGGGTTGTCGGTGCGGCCGACGAGATTCATACAGCAATCAACGCCCTTTTGGAGCATGCAAAGGAGTGAAAGCAGCGGGTCCGGCCAGTACTCATCGACAAGCAGACTCATGCTGACTGGCGCCAAGCGTCGTGGATCCAGCGATCGGTACTAGCTCGGACGGTGGCTGTGCGAGGTGCTGAGGTCAGTTTTGCAGTCATTCACTGCTGAGGAATGACGAACCGCAAGGGGTCGAGCACCGTCGCTCACCTCGGGCGCGAGGAGTCATTCGCGAAGCGCGAACAGGCCGGCATGTGTTGAGTGGCCGGTGACGGCGGTGCAGCGGTCGATCGCCCCCTCCATCCTCGAATGACAGGTGACCGTGGCGGCTGACATTCAGGCGAGCAAAGTCACCGGCAGCAAGCAGCCTCAAACAGTCGATCAGACCCCCATCGAAATTTCCACTCATGGCTGACCGCCGATAGCGTCATCAACAGGCACCGTCTCCACTGCTTTCCGACGCTGCGTTCGGCCATACCAGCTGCGTGCCGAATTTTGCGCACGGTGCGAACCACCCTCCCGCACTCACCCGCAGCACTTCTTGAATTTCTTCCCGCTGCCGCAAGGGCAAGCATCGTTGCGCCCCGGCGCAGCCGCAGCGTGTTTCACCGTCTCCACGCGCGGGCCCAGGCTCTTCCAGGTTTCGCGCAGGTTGTAGACCGCCCAGATCGCATCGCCCACGGCTTTCATGCGCGCCGCGCTCACGCGGGGCGCGCCTTGCTGGTCTTGATAGGCGTGCAGGGTGGGCGCGCCGGTGTCGGGCAGCGTGAGCGCGCGCAGCAGCTTCAGCGCGGCCTCGCGCCACTGCTGCGCCTGGGCGTTGCGCGGGCCGGCCCACTCCTCGGGCCAGGCGGCCACGGCGGCCATGAAGCCTTGCGCCCAGCGCTGGGCGAACGCATCGTCACTCTCGCCCAGCTCGGGCTGGTAAGCCGCAGGGTCGTCGAGCGCGCTCACGCGGGTGTCCAGCGCCTGTTCCACCAGCGCCCAGCGCCGCGCCCACAGGGATGACACATTGGCGGGCACGGCGTCGGCGGCCAGACCCAGCAGGCGGGGCCAGTATTCACCGGGTGCGATGGCTCGGCGGCAGCAGACCAGGGCCGCCATGAAGCCTTCGCAGAACTCCCAGTCCGGCGTCTCGGGGAAGGACTGGCGCCGCACGCTGAGCCAGACCTCCAGCGCGGTGAAGTCCTCGGCACGCAAGGGCAAGTGTTCGGTGGCAACGGTGTTCATGGTGCGGTTCCAGCTTGTTCAAACAGCGCCAGCAGGCGGCGCAGCACCGCCGTCTCGCGCTGGCCATGGGCTTGCAGCGCGGCCCGGCAGGCCGCGCGCACGGTGGCGTTTTGTCCGGG
>Ga0209066_10003985_pt1 | contig 16395 bp, 13 predicted proteins | sample All_14_2_FD_187198 | JGI IMG/M metagenome (GOLD analysis project Ga0209066, IMG submission 187198) | Freshwater microbial communities in response to fracking from Pennsylvania, USA - Allegheny Zone_MetaG_DW_15 (SPAdes) (version 2) ...
GGCCGGCATTGGCGGCACCTGCAGGTCCGATGGCAAAGGTCGCCACCGGAATGCCGGCCGGCATCTGCACGATCGACAGTAGCGAATCGAGTCCGTTGAGTGCCTTCGATTGCACCGGGACACCGAGCACCGGCACGCTGGTTTTCGCGGCGATCATGCCCGGCAAATGTGCCGCACCGCCCGCACCCGCGATGATGGCGCGCAGTCCCCGTGATTGGGCCGATTCGGCGTAGGAAAACAGCAGATCCGGCGTGCGATGCGCGGAGACCACCTGCACTTCGTGCGGCACGCCAAGCGCTTCCAGTCGCTGCACGGCGTGTTGCATCGTTTCCCAGTCGGATCGCGAACCCATCACCACGCCTACGCGCGGTGCGACAGTGGATGTGGTCACGCTGATGCCCCTGCGGCTGAGTCGGGCGCATAGTCTAGTCGGCTTGCGCGCCGCCGTCCTTGCCACAGCGTGCTTTGCATTGCGTCCGGACGATTGCGACAATCCGCCGATTGCAGAGAAGGACGCACCCCAATGCCCATCGACAAACGTCTGCTCGACATCCTGTGCTGTCCGCTCAGCCGCCAACCCTTGCAGATGCTGCCGCGCGAGCGGCTCGACGCCCTGAATGCGGCAATCGCCGCGGGCAGTGTCAAACAACACGATGGCGCGGCACTGGAACAGAGCGTCAGCGAGGCGCTGGTCACGACCGATGGCAAGCGCGCCTATCGGATTGACGATGGCATCCCTGTGCTGCTGATTGAAGAAGCCATCGAACTCGATCTTCTCGGGCTTTGACGCGTGGCCTCGCCGCTGGTCTTGAGCGCAGCGGAACGCGCGCAGGTTCTGGTCGATGTGCAACGCGCGCTGGCGGAAGACCTGGGTTCCGGCGATGTAACAGCCGACCTTCTGCCTGATATCGGTTCGCGCGCCGAGGTGCGCTGCAAGTCAGCGGCAGTGATTGCCGGGCGGCCTTGGTTCGACGCCTGCTTCCTGGCGCTGGACCCGGCAATGCAGGTTGAGTGGTTTGTCGAGGAAGGCGAGACGGTCGAGGCCGGGCACCTGCTTTGCCAGTTGCGCGGACGAGGTCGCGCGCTGGTGTCAGCGGAACGCAGCGCGCTGAACTTCCTGCAGACCCTGTCGGCGACGGCGACCACCACGGCGCGCCATGTTGCCGCATTGCAGGGCAGCCGGACGCGCGTGCTGGATACGCGCAAGACCTTGCCTGGCCTGCGTCTGGCGCAAAAGTACGCGGTCCGCGCGGGTGGCGGGGTCAATCATCGGCTTGGTCTCTACGACGCGGTCATGGTGAAAGAAAACCACATTGCCGCCGCCGGATCGATTGCGGCCGTCGTGGCGCAGGCGCGTCGTCTGCATCCCGGAATCCCGGTCATTGTCGAAGTCGAAAATCTTGACGAACTTCGTCAAGCCATCGCGGCCAGTGTGGATCGCGTCTTGCTGGACGAACTGGATGAGGGCGCATTGCGTGAGGCGGTGGCGCTGGCGGCGGGCCGCATGCCTCTGGAAATATCTGGCGGAGTGGGGCTTGCCGACCTGCCACGCATCGCCGCCAGTGGCGTCGACTACGTGTCTATCGGCAGCCTGACGAAGCATGTTCAAGCGGTCGATCTGTCCCTGCGACTCCTGCCACCCCCCTGATCCGGGGATGGTGACTCGAACCGCTGGAAGGCAAGGTACGCCCTGAGTCCATTCAGGGGGTCTGACCATGATTCGTGTTGCGCCGTTGTCCCGCTTCTGTCTGCGCGCTGCCATGGCGGCGTCGTTCCTGTTCCCGTTGGCTGCGTCGGCGGTGGACGACTACACCGGTGCCTGGTGGCGATCCGACGAGAGCGGCTGGGGCGTGTTCCTGGTCGATCAGGGAAACCTGCTCGCGCCGTCCTGGTTCACCTACGACGATGACGGAAAGGCGACCTGGTTCATCGTTTCCGGCGCGTTCAAGCAGGCGGATGGCAGTTACGTCGGTGATGTCTACAGCTTCACGGGCGTTCCCTATGCGCAGATCAATGGACAGGCCTCCGATCCGGGCAATCGCGTCGGGACCTCGACATTCCGCTTCACTGATGCCAACACCTTGAAGCTTGACTACAACGTCGGCGGACATCAGCAGACCAAAATCCTGAGCCGCTTCGACTGGGGTGATCAGGATCTCGTGTGCTCACCCAGCAGCGCTCCGGTCAGCAGCTTCACCAACTACACCGCGATGTGGTGGGATCCGTCGCAGAGCGGTTGGGGTTTGCACGTCAATCATGTGGGCGACCTGCTGGTCGCGACCTGGTACACCTATGGCGCGGACCGCAAGGCCATCTGGTTGCAGGCGAGCACCACCAAGGGCGCTGACGGTGTATATCGCGGCAAGCTTTATCAGGGCGCGACGGGGACACCGTATCACCAGATCAACGGGCAGGTAGCCACTGCGGGGCTGACTGAGGTCGGCACCGCCACCTTCAGCTTTTCAAATGGTGGCGCGGGTCAGTTCAGTTACACCATCGGCTCGGTGTCGCAGACCAAGAGCATCGTTCGGGCGGACTACGGCAACGCGATATCGCAGTGCCGCACCGTGACGGCCACTACGCCGCCGCCTGCGGGTGGCAGTGATGAGTGCTTCCCGCCCTTGGCGGTCGGCAACCGTACAGTCATTCGGGATGTCGGCACGACTTCCGGTACGGACCAGCGTGTCACCGGCACCACCACCTACAAGGGTCACCCGGTATTTGTGCTGGAAGACCGACCGACCGACGGCAGCTCGCAAGGTGTTACCAAGGAATACGTCGAGCAGACCGCGACGCATCGGATCTACCACGGTGGCGAAGGCTATATCCCGGAAGTGCAGGCCAATGGCACCTTCGAGTACATCCCGCCGGTGCGTGTTCCGCGCGTGACACCGGTGGGTTACACCGAAACCATGGACTATGTGATTCGCGCCAGCTACACCGCACAGGGTGTCAATGTGACGGCGGATATCAATGTTCATGAGGTTCCACTGCGGGTCGGTACCGAGAGCGCCAGTTCGCCCGCCGGAAGCTTCAGCAACGCCTGCAAATTCGACACCACGATCCGACTGGAAAGCAGTGTGTCGGCGGCGGGGTTCACGGTATCCACAGTCACGGACGGGCGTGCCATCCAGTGGTCCCATTCTGCTGTCGGGCCGGTTCGCAGTGAGGCCGACACGACGACCACGGTGAACACGACCGGCGGCTTTGCGGTACCGCCGCAGGTTACCCAGAGCCACGTCGAGTCGGAATTGATCGAAGCGGTCATCAACGGTCAGCACTATCCCTGAGAGTTCGGTCGTCGCAATCGTGACGTTGCCAACAACGACGCGCTGCCCTGCGCAGGCCCGCCTTGCCGGTATGGAGGGCGGGCCAACTTTTGTCATCGCATCGCCGCGTCGTCGATAATCCGCGCTACCGATAACGGCCATGGCGAGCGAGCATGCCTCAGCGAAAAAGTGTGGTGAATTGCGCGGCCTACGATGCCAAGGCCGGGCGTCGCGACATCTCCGTCGATGAAATCAGCGATGTGCTGGCAAGACCGGAAGGTTTTGTCTGGCTGGGGCTGCATGAACCCGACGAACCGCTGCTGATGGCCTTGCGTGAAGAGTTCGGTTTGCATGAATTGGCCATTGAAGACGCTCATCACGCGCACCAGCGCCCGAAGATCGAACAGTACGGTGATTCACTCTTTCTGGCCGTGCATACGGTGCAGCGCGTCAACGCGCGCGTGGTTTTCGGGGAAACCCACGTCTTTCTGGGCAAACGATTTCTGGTGACGGTACGGCACGGCGCCTCGCTCAGTTATGCCGCCCCGCGAGCACGCTGTGAACGCGAACCGGAACGTCTGATGATGGGACCGAGCTACGCGCTGTACGCCGTACTGGACTTCATCGTCGACAACTACCTGCCGATTGTTGGCGAGTTCCAGCAGGCGCTGGACGATCTGGAGCGCGACATTTTTGACGAGTCTTTCAAGCGCGAGACGATCCGTCGCCTTTACGATCTGAAGGGTGATCTCGCCCGACTGCGACTGGCGGTCGCGCCGATGCAGGACATCCTCAGTCAATTGGTGCGTCTGCATCCCGAACTGATCCACGATCAATCCCGACTCTATTTCCGCGACGTGTTCGATCATGCCGTCCGAGTCAATGAGGCAACCGACACCCTCCGGGAAATGGTCGGTGCCGCCTTGTCGGTCAATCTGTCACTGGTCACCGTTGCGCAGGGCGAAGTGGTGAAACGCTTGGCTGGCTGGGCCGCGTTGCTTGCGGCGCCAACCCTTTTGACCAGTTGGTACGGGATGAACTTCCGAGGCATGCCGGAGTTGGCGGCGCCGTTGGGTTATCCGTTGTTGATCGGCGTCACCGGCTTGGTTTGTTTGAGTTTGTTCGTGGTGCTTAAACGTGCAAAATGGCTATAGTTGAAATGCATTCCGTCGGGATCGCCATTGCTGTGCTGTGTGCTCGTGAGCGGCGTCACGATTTCTTATTTGGTTGTATATGACCGATGGCTAAAGTTATCGATTGCCACTAACATCGCCCGGTATCCAAGACCTCGAGATCCATGCAAGACCTTACTTCCAGCGAATCGAACGAATCTCCGCAGGGTGGCGAGGACCTGAATCCAGGCTTGGTACGCCGGATTCGTCATGGTGATCGCGCCGCGGAAGCCGAGTTGGTTCGACGTTATGGCCGCGGATTGAAGCTGATACTGGAGCGACGGATCAAGGACCCGGAGCTGGTTCAGGACGTCTTTCAGGAGACCTTCCAGACCGTACTGTTGCGATTGCGTCAGGAGTCGATCGAGCAACCTGACCGCTTGTCTGCTTTCATACATCGCACCGCGCTCTATCTGGCCGTGTCGCACTACCGCAAGGAAAGCCGACGCTTGCCGACCACCGATGTCGTGCAGCTCGACCAGATTCTCGACGACAGCGCCAATCCCTATCTGCAATTGGCTCGCGAGCAGCTTCGCTGTGCGGTCATGCAATTGCTGGACGAACTGGATGTGCCGCGCGATCGCGAACTGCTGATGCGGCATTATTTGCAGGATCAGGACAAGTCCACCCTTTGTGTCGATTTCCAACTGAGCAGCGATCAGTTTGACAAGGTGCTTTCGCGCGCACGGCTGCGCCTGAAACAGTTGTTGCTGCAATACCTGCCGATGCATCAGCGACAGGACGAGATTGGCTCATGACGGTGGCGAGATCCGATCACCAATGGATACTCGACTATCTCGATCAGCGTTTGAGTGAAGCGGATCGGGAGATGTTCGAGCGACGTTTGATCGACGAGCCGCTCCTGCTGGATCACACGCATGCCGTCATGGCCTTGCGCGTTGGGCTCCGCGAAGTGCAGCGGGTCGCGCGTTCCGGGCGGTCCACCGAGTCATCGGTCGTCGAGTTGGGCAACGGTTGCGCGTCCGATCTGCACGGTTCCGGCGTGCGCCCGCGACATCTTGACGGTCTGAATTGAGCGAGTTCGCAGACGGCGTCATCTCGGGCTGGTTACGAATCCTGCAGGCAAAAAAAAGCCGGGATTGGGGGTTCCCGGCTCAGCGAGCGAGTTCTCACCACGGTAAGACGACGTCCTGCCTTCCGCGTTGGAGTCGCGAGCCGCCAGGGGGGACGACCCACAACAATAAATCTGTCGTCAGCGTGGAAGACCTCGCACCTGAAACGCGAATTTTCGCGTTGTGCCGACGAACGGTCGAATTGCCGTTCGTCGGTTTTGCGCGTGCGTGCTTCGATTGGCTGCGGACCAACGAACTCGGACGGTTGCTGTACATGCAAATGCCATCCCGCGCATGTATCATGCCCGCCCCATTTATCCCTCCATCCGAATCAAAGGATAGAAAGCGATGAGCAGCACCCTGTTCACCTCCGAATCGGTGTCCGAAGGTCATCCGGACAAGGTTGCCGATCAGATTTCCGACGCTGTGCTGGACGCCATTCTGGCGCAGGACAAGCGCGCTCGCGTGGCCTGCGAAACCATGGTCAAGACCGGTGTCGCCATCGTCGCCGGCGAGATCACCACCGAAGCCTGGATTGATCTGGAAGCACTGACCCGCAAGGTCATTCTGGACATCGGTTACAACTCGTCCGATGTCGGTTTCGACGGTGCCACCTGCGGCGTGGTCAATCTGATCGGCAAGCAGTCGCCCGACATCAACCAGGGCGTGGATCGCAAGAAGCCGGAGGAACAGGGCGCGGGTGATCAGGGCCTGATGTTCGGTTACGCCACCAATGAAACCAAAGACTTCATGCCCGCCGCCATCCACCTGTCGCATCGCCTTGTCGAGCAACAGGCCAAGGTGCGCAAGAAGGGCAAGTTGCCCTGGCTGCGTCCGGATGCCAAGTCGCAGGTCACCTTGCGCTACGAGAACGGCAAGGCGGTCGCCATCGACGCGGTCGTGCTGTCGACCCAGCATGATCCGAGCATCAAGCAGAAGGATTTGATCGAAGCCGTGCGCGCCGAGATCATCAAGCCGGTGCTGCCGGAAAAGTGGTTGCACAAGGGCACCAAGTTCCACATCAATCCCACCGGCAAGTTCGTGATTGGCGGCCCGGTAGGCGACTGCGGTCTGACCGGTCGCAAGATCATTGTCGACACCTACGGCGGCTGGGCACGCCATGGCGGTGGCGCGTTCTCCGGCAAGGACCCGTCCAAGGTGGATCGTTCCGCAGCCTATGCGGCGCGTTATGTGGCAAAGAATGTCGTGGCGGCAGGCTTGGCGGATCGTTGTGAAGTGCAGGTCAGCTATGCGATCGGCGTGGCCGAGCCGACCTCGATCTCGGTGACGACCTTCGGCACCGGCAAGATCTCCGATGACAAGATCGAAAAGCTGATCCGCAAGCATTTCGACCTGCGCCCCTACGGCATCATCCAGATGCTCGACCTGATTCACCCGATGTATCAGCAGACGGCTGCCTACGGACACTTCGGGCGCAAGCCGGTCGAGTTCAGTTACAAGGGCGCTGAGGGCAAGGCGATCAAGGCAACCTCCTTCTCCTGGGAGAAGACCGACCGCGCCGACGCCCTGCGTGCGGATTCGGGTTTGAAGAAGAAGTAATTGCTTGCGTGTTGATGCAAACAACAAGGCCGCCGTTGGGCGGCCTTGTTGTTTGCGGGAAAGCGGAACGCTCAGCGCTTCAGCGATTGCTTCGCCTGCTGCGCTCGCAAGGCATCGAGTAACGCGGTGTTCTGCAATGGGCCGTGCTTCAGCAGCACACGCACGCCATGCGCTGGAACATCCAGTTCGATGTTGGCGCCCACGTTGAACGTTTCGCCACTGAAGGCGTCGGTCCACACGCCGGGCTCGACGAACTGGTTGATCGTCACCGGCTCCGCGGTGTCGGACGCGTTCAACGCAACCAGCGCGGTCTGCTGACTTTCACCATCCTGCAGAACCCGATAGAAAGCGGCCTGACGGCCCTGCATCTGCAGGGTGAACTGCAGTCCACGCTGCAAGGCCGGCGTGTCGCGGCGCAGTTTGGCAATCCGCGCCAATGCGGCGTGAATGGGATGCTGAAGCGCTTGCGCAACCCCTTCCTCGCCAAAGTAGTTGCGATTGCCCGCGTGTTCGCCTGTGCCGCGCATGAAGCCCATCTCGGACCCGTAGTAGACCACCGGGATACCGCGCGCCGTGAACAGCCAGTGGTGCGCGTCGATGAAGCCCGCGTCGCTGGCGTCCATGCGCGGCATGTCGTGGTTGTCGTAGAACGTGGTCAGGTCATACGGATTGGCGTAGGGGCTGTCCTGCAGAAACAGCGCCTTCTGCAGCGTCTCAAAGCCTTCGCCTTTCGCGAACACCGCGTCCATGGCCTGTTTCATCGGGAAGTCCAGAACGCTGATGCCGCCGTTCTCCTGCCAGGTGAAGGGTGCGATGGCGGCGGCGTCGTAGTCGAAGGCTTCGCCGAACATGTAGAAGCCCGGATGTTTGGCGCGGATGCGCTCGGCGAAGGCACGCCAGAATTCGTGCGACATGTACTTGATGGTGTCGATACGGAACGCTGCAGCACCTTGATCGATCCACTGCGAGTAGGCGCCGACCATGTAATCGAGCAAGGCCGGGTTGCTGTCGTCGAAGTTGCTCAGTTGCGCCAGTTCGACGTTTGGCAAATACCAGCGATGTAGCGGATTGTTTGTCGGGTCGAGCTGCGCGTGCGGCAGGTTCTGATGATCGGCCAGCAGATTGCCATCGGCATCGTAGAGCTTACCGAACTCGGGCTGATCGACCGGTCCGAACGCCGGGGTGCCGTGGTTGCCGACGATATCGAGTACGGTCTTGAGTCCCTTCTCGCGCATTGCGGCGGTGAACTGCGCGAAGTCGAGATCGGCGCTGGGCAGGTGTTCGTCGACACGCCAGAAATTCACGCCCCAGTAGCCGTGATAGCCCGCCTTGCCGCGGTCGGTCAGGATGCTGCCCCAATGGATTTCATCGCCACCCGCGAAGGCAGCGTCGGGATTGTCGACGATGGGCGTGATCCAGACACTCGTGAAGCCCATGTCATGGATGTAGTCGGCATTGTCCAGCACGCCTTTGAAGTCACCGCCAAGATAGCCGATGTTGTCGATGGCACCGTTCGGACCCGTGAGCGGGATATCGAAGGTCCGGTGTTTGCCGCCCTGTTCGCGCTGGTCGTTGCCGGAGTCGCCGTTGACGAAGCGATCCGTGACGACGAAGTAGATTGCTTCGGAGGAAAACGGCTCGCGGGTGCCGAAAATTCCGTCGCTGTCCGATGCGGTTTGTGCTGCGGCGGTGGTCTGTGGTTTTTCTGCGGGTGCCGATGTCGACGCCGGCGGAGGCGATGAATCACCGCAGGCTGACAGACTCAGCAGCAGGGCGGCAGTCAGTCGTCGTAGAGCGTGGGTGGGCAGGTCGAAAGACATGGTCTGGATTCCGGGAAGTGGCGGTCAAACGCTGCGAACACGCAGCACGGCAAGGCTGGCCAGGACGAAACTCGTGCCGCCGATGATCAGCGCGAAAATCGGCTCGCCAGAGAACAGATGCTTGAGCAATACGCCCAGCAAGGTCGCGGCGACCAACTGCGGGATCACGATGAAGAAATTGAACACGCCCATGTAGGTGCCCATCTTCTGCGCGGGTACGCTGTCGGCCAGCAAGGCATACGGCAGTGACAGGATCGATGCCCACGCGAAGCCCACACCGACCATCGGCAGCAGCAACCAATTCGGATCATCGATCCAGTAAAACGACAGCAGGCCTGCCGCGCCAAGCCAAAGGTTGATCATGTGGCTTAGCTTGAGGCCGGCGAGGCGGACCAGCCATGGAATGCAGATCGCCGCCAGTACCGAAAAGCCGTTATAGCCCGCAAACAACACGCCGACCCAGTCTGCGGCATCGTTGTAGGCCTGTGAGGTGGTGTCGGTGGTGCCGTAGTGATGTGCCGCCACGCCCGCGGTGGTGTAGATCCACATTCCGAACAGGCCAAACCAGGAGAAGAATTGCACCCAGGCGAGTTGCCGCATGGTTTCCGGCATGGCCACGATGTCGTCGAGCAGATGGCGCAACAGTCCACTCGGCAGCGAGGCGCGGATCAGGAACAGGCTTGAGGTGATGACCAGGCCGCCGCCCAGCAGGTACAACTCACGATCCAGACGGTATTGCCACACGGTCGCAATCAGCAGTAAACCGGCGCTTCCCAGCAGCACCGCCAGCCAGGTCGGAAAGCGCGCCGCAGAGGTCGACAGCGAGTGCGCCGCCTCGTGACTGGCGAGGACCTCAGGCGGATATTCGCGCGTGCTGAGAACGGTCCAGCCGACCGCGGCAAGCAGCACGATGCCGCCGAACACGAAGGCATAGCGCACGGTGTCGGGAATCTCGCCGGCGGGCGCGACGTTGCTCATGCCCGCCTGAGTCAGCAGCCAGGGTAAGGCGCTCGCTACCACCGCACCGACACCGATGAAGAAGCTTTGCATGGCGTAGCCCGTTGCCCGCTGCTCGGACGGCAGCTGATCGCCGACATAGGCACGGAATGGCTCCATCGCCACGTTGATCGAGGCATCCAGAATCCACAGCATGCCCGCGGCCATCCACAGCGCGGGTGAGTAGGGCATTGCAATCAATGCGGCACTGGCGAGTATTGCACCCACCAAAAAATACGGCCGTCGACGGCCCAGGCGTGTCCAGGTGCGATCCGAGTAGTAACCGATCAGCGGCTGCACCAGCAGACCTGTGAGCGGCGCCGCGATCCACAGTGCCGGGATGTCGTCCACCTTCGCGCCCAAGGTCTGGAAGATGCGGCTGACATTGGCGTTCTGCAACGCAAAGCCAAACTGGATGCCGAGAAAACCAAAACACATGTTCCAGATCTGCCAGAACGACAGACGCGGTTTGCTGCTCATGTCCTCTCCCCAGCTGTGCACAGGCTCGCAGCGTACCGGTTCCGGCACACCGCGCATCGCTTCAAGGCGACAACTCATTGGCAAACTGCGCGTGAGGCGCAAGGGTAGGCGGCATCGTGCAAACCCGACAACCAAGGTGCATACGTATTCACCAGGCTACGGCGTGTGCGGCACGCTCACTCCGACGTGACGCGCAATGGGTAAGCTCAAGCCATTGTGTCGACCCTGAGGAGATTCCCATGCGCGCTTCCCGGCTGCTTCTGTTGCTTGGTGTCTTTGCCAGCACACCGTCGTTCGCGGCCCTGCAGACCCGGTCGGTGGCGTGGACCCACGAGGACACACGCTTCGAAGGCGTTCTGGTGCATGACGATTCGAAGAAGGGGCTGCCCGGCCTGTTGATGGTGCCGAACTGGATGGGCGTCAATGAATCTGCCGTCGCGAAGGCGCGTCAGTTGGCGGAGAGTGGATATGTCGTGCTGGTGGCAGATGTGTACGGCGTCGATGTGCGGCCACAGGACGCCGATGAGGCCGCGGCGGCCGCTAAGGCGATGTATGCCGATCGGGCACGGTTGCGCGCGCGTGCCGGTGCCGCGCTGGACCAGTTGCTGGCACAGACCGATAGCGGATTGGATACGTCGCGACTGGCGGCGGTCGGGTTCTGTTTCGGCGGCTCGACCGTCCTGGAGCTGGCGCGCAGTGGTCGCGACGACATCGATGCGGTGGTGTCCTTCCACGGCGGACTGTCGACCTCGGCACCCGCTGCGGCGGGTGCCATCAAGACCTCCGTGCTGGTCTTGAATGGCGCTGAGGATCGCTACGTCAGCGCCGAGGATATTGCCGCCTTCCAGAGCGAGATGTCCGCGTCCGGCGCAGATTGGCAGTTCACCAATCTGGCCGGTGCCGTACATTGTTTTGCGGAGTTCGATGCCAACGCTGGCCCGGGCTGCCAATACCACCCGCGTGCGGCGAAGCGCGCCTTTGCAGCCATGCAGGTTTGGTTGCAGGAACACTTTGAGTCGGCGGTGCAGCCTTGATCAGCTTTCCGTCGTCGAGCTTTGCCGCACCACCAGCTTGACCGGCAGGCGTTGACTGCGCGTTTCCTTTGCGTTGATCTGATCGATCAGGGTATCGACCAGTATTTGCCCGGCCAGACGCGTGTCCTGCGCCACCGTCGATAGCGCGGGGCGCGCATGACGAGCCATCGGAATATCGTCGAAGCCAACGACTGATACATCTTCCGGCACGCGCAGCCCTCGCTCGGCCAGAACTTGCATCGCACCGAGTGCAATCAGATCCGAGGCAGCGAAAACCGCATCGAACGGCGTGCCGCGATTGAGCAGCACTTCCATCGCGGCGCGGCCATCGCTCTCGGACGAGAGCGCGCTGACCCGAAGATCGTTGGCCGGGGTGATGCCCGCCTCGCGCAGGGCTTTCTGGTAGCCGCGAAAGCGTGCCTGAAACTCGGGGTAGTGGCGCGACGCATCGCCAAGCCAGGCGATGTTCCGCCTTCCCTGCGCCAAGAGATGCCGTGTGGCTTCAAGCCCACCCAGCGCATTGTCACTGCCGATGGAGACGCCCGGCTGGCCTTCGACCACCGCGCCCCAACGCACGAATCGGGTGCCTTGCGCGACCAGTTGTTCCAGTCGCGCGCGATAGACCTCGTAGTCGCCATAGCCAAGCAGAATCAGCCCGTCCGCCTTCTTGCTGTCCTCGAACTCGGCGTGCCAGTCCTGGGTCATCTGCTGGAACGAAATCAGCAGGTCATAACCGCGTGCCGCACAGGCGCGGGTGATGGATGCCAGCATGGCGTGAAAGAACGGATTGATGAACGAGTCGTCGATGTTCTCGTCTTCGAACAGCAATAGCGCCAGCGTTTCGGAATGCTGACAGCGCAGATTCGATGCGTTCTTGTCGACCTTGTAGTTCAGCTTGGCCGCAATCGCCTGCACCTTCCTGCGTGTGGCCTCATTGACCAGCGGACTGTCGCGTAGCGCACGCGACACCGTGGGCTGCGAGACTCCGGCCAGATGCGCGATGTCGAAGGAAGTGACTTTGCCTTTGGCCACGGTGCGAGTCTCGGAAGGGGCGCGCGCTCATTCTCGCAAGCTGACAGGCGAATGCGTAGCGCTGGCGTGTGGTGTTGCGAAAGCGTGAGGGGTTTTCCGGATAGGCAGGTGCTCGGATACGCCGTTCAATACAAGCGCTTGCCTGTCTGGAGTGGCTGACGATGAAAACCTTTCTTCCCGCGTACATCGCTCTGGTTTGCAGTGTGCTTTGCGTCGTCGAGCCGGTTGGTGCCGTGCCGGTCTTCAACGAGGTGACGCCGCTTGACGACGGGTACTTCAGCACACCCGCAGAGAGCGACTTCTGGGTGACCTCACTGGCACCCGGTGATGTGGACGGCGATGGTGATCTGGACCTCGCTGTCTTGGGGTATGGCGTCGTTTACAACGTATCAGCGGAAGAAGCCTTGCTGGTTCTGCGCAATGACGGTGTGGGGCCGGATGGCCGCTGGCAGTTCAGTCCGCAGCCAATGCCGATGGGCGAGCTGTACTCCGGTGGGTCCGATCTTGCCTGGGGTGACTACGATGGCGATGGTGATCACGATCTTCTGGTCGGTTCCGAAGGGCTCACGCAGTTGTATCGAAATGATGGCGGCGTCATGGTGGATACCGCGCTAGCGTTTCCTGGTTACGTGGAGGACTCCTCCTACTCAGGCGCCTACGATTTGCGTTCGATCACGTGGGCGGACGCCGACAACGACGGTGATCTGGATGTCTTCCTGCCGACCACGGTGGGCGACACCTTTCCCGCGTATGACTCGGTCCTGATGCGCAATGACGGCTCGAACGGCCTCGGTGGCTGGGTGTTCACCGAAGTACGAACCGGCTTTGATGTGGGCGTGAACGTCCAGACGCGTTGGATCGACGACGACAACGATGGTGATCTGGATTTGATGGTCGCAAATGTCGATCCGTATTTCGATACCGCCTACGTCCGGCGCTATCGCAATGAACCCGACGGGTTTGTCGGCAGCGAACTGTTGCCGGTCGCGATCCAGTATGGTTTGGCCGACTGGGGTGATATCAACGCGGATGGCAGAACGGACATCCTGGTGGCTGGCAACCTGCTGGATACGGATGGCAACTACCGCACGGTCATTCGGACGCATACGGCGCAGCCAGGCGGAGGCTACACGGAGACAACGCTGCCGGCGCCCGCTGTTCCCTGGCTGGACATCCACGCTGCGAGTTGGGCGGACTTTGACTCCGATGGTGATGTCGATCTGCTCGCTACGGGCAGCTATGTCGGTGATAGCGAAATTGTTGGTCGGTCGCTGATCTATGCAAACGACGGCGGCGGTGCCTTGACGGCGTTGGACATCGAACTGCCGGCGCCGCAATCCTCGATAGGCAGCGGTGGCGCATTCACCTGGTTTGATCTGGACGGTGACGGTGACCTGGACTACCTGGTGGCAGGTGGCTATCCGGTGCCGAATGGCAATGGACTGATCGAAACCAAAATCCAGTTGTTCCGCAACGACACGGCAACGACGAACGCCGCCCCTTCTGCAGTGCCTTCACCCTCGGCGCTGGTCGATGCCGATAGCGTGCTGGTGTCATGGCAGATGGCGGAGGATGACCACACGGCAGCCATTGCGCTGACCTACGATCTCGAACTGTGGCGCACCGATGGAACGCAGGTGGCTGGCGCGAGACTGCCACAACCCGGTGAACTGGGAACCCAGAGGCAGTGGCGAGTACAGGATCTGCCCGCGGGAGCCTATCAATGGCGGGTCAGCGCAGTGGACAGTGCCTGGCATGCGGGGCCATCGACCGGTGGGCAATTCACCATTGCCGCAGCGGGGCAACTATTCGCGGACGGCTTCGAGTGAAGTCCCCGCCATCTCGGGCTGTGTGCTGACGATGAGCCGCCCGCTCTCAACAGGATGCTGAGAACGGGCGACCCATTGCGGTCAGTTATGCGTTACTTGCGATGAATGACAACCGCTGCCAACACAGCCAGCGCAGCAATCAAGCCCAGCATGGCGCGGATATCCATTGCTGGAATCACGTCCGGCGCAGCGAAGGGCAAGCGTACGACGGTTGATCCAGAGGCTGAGTTGTTTGCCGTTACCGGGTCGCTACCCACGGCGGTCGCGGTAACCGAAGCGGCAAGCGAGGTTCCTGCAGTGATTCCAAATGGTACGGTGACATTGACGGTCGGCGAATGCGAGGCACCCTCGGGCGTGCTTCCGACCCAGGTGCAGACGACATTGCCAGTGCTGCCGACAGCGGGCGTGGTGCAGGTGGCGCCAGCGGAACTGACCGACTCGAAAGCGACCTGAGCCGGCAATGCCAGGTCAAACGCCATGTCGGTCGCGGCGCCGATGCCGAGATTGGTCATGCCAACGGTGTAGGTCAGTGTGCCACCGGTGACGATCGGATCCGGGGCATCGGTCAGGGTCACGGCGATGTCCGCCTGTGGGCAACTGCAGGAGGTGACGTTGAGCGTCCAATTGGCGAGCTGCCCTGAGTCTCCTGCCAAATCGTCGCTCAAGGTGATTGTCCAGGTGCCATTGGCGTCCTGTCCGCGGAACGCACCCAGATTTTCTTCCGGGACCAGGGTCGCCGCCGTCGTGAGATTGACGTAAGCGTGATCCGTCACCAAGCCGTCGTTGGTGGTGTACGGCACCTGGCCAGCGGGGTTGGCATCGTCATCCCAGAGTGTGCCTGCGAAGACGTTGTCGTTCCCCGCGCCATTGTCGGTCGTCAGAGTGACCACGGTCCCGGCGGGAGACGTCAGCGTCACGTCAAGATCAGCGGAGAACGTATGTTCCAGCTGGGTTTGCAGGGTGACCTTGCAGATGGGGGCTGTTACACCCGACACCGCCAGCGTCGACGTGGCGGCACCGGTATCCACGGTGGCGGTTGGTGTTGATTGAGTGAAGCTCTGGGTCGGGTTGGTGATGGGCGCAGTGGCGAGTGTCGTCAGTTGCAATGACCAGCTATCCAGTGAGCCGCCGTCGCCGGCGAGGTCGTCGCTGATCGTGATGATCCAGTCGCCATTCGGATTCTCACCGGCGAACGCCGACAATGCCTCCTCGGGCGTCAACGTCACCTGGGTCGTCAGGTTGACGTAGGCCGAATCCGTGACTACGCCATCGTTGGTGGAGTAGGGCACTTGTCCCGTTGGATTGGCGGAGTCGTCCCAACGCGTACCGTTGAACACGTTGTCATTGCCAGCACCGTTGTCAGTCGTGATGGTGACGACGGTTCCGGCGGGCGATTGCAAGGTGATGTCGAGGTCGGCTGAAAAGGTGTGGGTGATGAACGTCGTCAGATCCACGTCCCACAGATAGGTCTGTGCACCAGAGACGGTGATGGTGCTGGTGACCACGGCAGGTCCCGTAGGAATGGCAACCGCGGTCGTGTTGCTAAACGAAGGTGTATCCGCGACACAGCCCGTCGGCACGGTGACAGGCACGCCTGCGACCGCGTTGCCGGAACCGGCACCCACTGCGCAGGGCAAGTCGCCGCCAAGCGAACTGCTGAGCTGATCCAGCTGCGACTGCAGGCCTGAAATCGCACTGGCTTCGGCGTTGCCATTTCTTGCGGCAACGATGTCGTCCAGCAACGTTTGCATCTGCAGGTGTGCAGCCTCCTTGTTGGTCTCCGCATTGGCTGCACCGGCTGCAGACAAGGTCAAAGCCGCCGCGAGCGTGCCAGCCAGCACGCGCGAATAGGTAAACATGGTGAAACCCCCATTGGATGTTGAGTTGAAATCGCGCCGGGCTGCGCTCCCTCGCACCCGCGTGCCGACATCATAAATGTGAACGGAGCCGCATGTTTGAACCTTTCGACGCAGCTTATGAATTGACGCGCGCGATTTGATTGGCTTGGTCAATGTAGTGCGGCGGCGCTGGCTGGACGATTTCTGTTGAGAGTCCAAACGACGTATGACCGTGGCGCAAGGTGCAATGTCGCGTGTTCTCGATGCCAGCTTGAATTGCCTTTGACTGATT
>Ga0209066_10003986_pt1 | contig 16395 bp, 19 predicted proteins | sample All_14_2_FD_187198 | JGI IMG/M metagenome (GOLD analysis project Ga0209066, IMG submission 187198) | Freshwater microbial communities in response to fracking from Pennsylvania, USA - Allegheny Zone_MetaG_DW_15 (SPAdes) (version 2) ...
TTATTATTAATTCAGAGTAAAAGGAAACAACAATGTGGAATCAAGGCGGTGGCTGTTTCATGGGTTTTGGACAATGGTTTTCTGGTCATTGGATCGGCTGGTTCGGCCTGAATATGATCATCGTCATCGCCCTGATTCTCCTGCTGTACAACCTGTTCCGTCCTCGCACAACAACACCACCGGAAGACCGCGACGCCAGAGATTCTCTCGTTATTCTTGAACGACGACTGGCCGAGGGAAAAGTCAGCCAAGAGGAATACCAAAGTATTCGGAACATTTTATACAGATAATTCAGGAGAATGACCTATAAGATGCAGCACTTTGAAAAAAATAATTGATTTACCAAAACACTAATGAGGTGTGATAATGACAAGTACAATAAAAATGGCCAGTTTGGTTATGTTAGCTCTTATTTCCTTGAATTCACCTGCCTGGGCAAGAGATTTCAAGACAATGTCTACAGTGGAACTGAGAAATCTCCGGGATACTATGCATAATGCGTCTCAAATAGAGCGGCATGAATATAACAATGAAATGCTTGGTCGGCTTGAACAAATGACACCAGCCGAGCGGCAGGATTACATGGCCTCCGGAAACAGGATGGATAACAGGGACAGCTCAAGGCATAGTGGTGCAATGGGCGATGATAGTCGTAACGACAATAGGAATGACAGTCGTGCCGATAATAGAGACAACCACAACCGGAATGATAGTCGTAACGATAATAGAGACGACCACAGTTGGAATGACAGCAGCGGTGGTAGCGGTTCCGGCGGCAGTGGCTCTGGTGGTAGCGGGTCTGGTGGTAGCGGTTCCGGCGGCAGTGGCTCTGGCGGCAGTGGTGGTGGTCACGACGGTAATGATAACGGCGGCAGAGGAGACAACCACGGCGGGAACGACAGTGGCGGCAGAGGAGGCGACCGCTGGTAAATGTGTCGCTGCCTGATCTGACAGAAACCGGTGGACATTGACGTGTGCATGTCAGATCAGGCAGCCGATATTGAGGAAAGCAACGGTTGGGTAACCAAAATATTGGACACCCCGAGATCAATCCTTACAGTAAATTGAAGAGAATCGAAACCTCGGGGTGACTGATATGACAACGTTATGTGAAAACCTGCTGAAGGTTGGCGATGTGCTGAACCAAAAGTGGGTGATTCTCGAATTTATCGACAAAGGAGGTATGGGCGAGGTCTATCGGGCAAACCAGATCAACCTTAACCGGGATGTTGCCATCAAGGTTCTGCTGAAAGAATGGCTCGAAGCCCTTGACAAGGATGATGAAGAAGCTGAAACGCTGGCCCAGCGTTTCAGGCGGGAAGTCAAAGTCATGGCCCAGATTTCCCACCCCAATGTGCTACAGATCTTTGATTACGATTCCGTTACAGTGAATATTTGCGGTCAAGACACGCAGATTGAGTATATCGCCATGGAGTATGTTCCAGGCGGGTCGTTACGGGCAACCATGTCGGAGGAAGGATTTTATCCTGACCAAGTTGCTATCGCAAATTGGATCACACAGTATTTTATTCCAGTGCTGGTGGGAGTACAGGCCCTGCATGATATCGAAATTGTGCATCGTGATTTAAAACCTGAAAATATTCTCATAGAGAATGCCACCCCAAAGATTGCCGACTTCGGCCTGGGGCGCGTTCCTGTAAATTAAAACCGGTAACTCAATCGATCGACGTTAAAGGTTCCCCTCAGTATATGTCTCCCGAGCATTATTTTGATTTCAAAAGGGCCGATAAACGGGCAGACATTTATTCACTTGGCAAGATCCTGTTTGAGGCTGTCGAGGGAAAAATCAAACTGAGCGCGATCCCATTCCAATGCGTCGAGCTAGCCAAAACCGATTCCCCATTTCTCGAACAACTGAACCTGATTATTCGAAATGCCACCGCGGAAAACAGAGAAGAAAGGATATTATCCGTTCAGGATTTGCGCGAGCAACTTGAGCAGGCAGTAATGGTGTTCAAGAATCAAAAGCTATCCGCAACTCCGGAAATGAGAAAGTCCATACCTCTGCTTTACCGGCCCAAGTGGCTCTGGACTGGTATCGTTGTTGCCACACTTTCTGTTTTGTTGGTAACAATTTGGCACTTCATGGGCGAGCCCGGATGGGATCTTTCCAAGGGCGGTTTTTCAAAAGACAGCAGCGTGCATGATTCACTAACGAAATCCGATAATGCCAAGGCCCCCGCAAAACTGGACACAGCTGCCTCTTCAACCGCCTCCGAATTTGTAGGAAAACAACACCTCATTTCAGGTGGAAATCTTATTATATCTGCGAGTACAACTGGGAACAAAAAACAAACGGTCTATGTCAAGCCTTTCTCTGTGGATGAATTTTTAGTCACCAATCAGCAATTCGTCGATTTTCTCAATCACAATCTTTCCAGAATCGGTTTTGAAAAAGGCGTAGTAAAAGGCGATGGCGCAAACTGGTTTCTTCTTGGTGAAGTGCATGCAAGTTACGAACCGATTGTCTACCAAAATGGAAAATTCCATATAAGTAATCCAGCCCATGCAGCCTATCCGGTAATGCGTGTAACCGGTTATGGGGCCGTGGCCTTCAGCAGATTCGTAGGCAGGCGGTTACCGACGGAGAATGAGCTGCTGTATGTGTTAATCAAGGGGGCATCACAGTTAAATACAAAAGAATCATTAGACAATTGGCGCGATGAATCATCAAGTGATTGGAAAGATGAATTCCTCCCGCGTGACAAAATCACAAGTACAAAAGCTGAATCACAAACTTCCGAGGGGGAGTTTTCGGCGGCACTTTTCATTCCAAACACGTTGGGCATTCGAGGCTTGAATGCGGAAACCGGTGAATGGGTAGTGAAAAGCTCTGCCGATTCTTCCGAGGACCAAACGAAAATTAATCAATATGCTGTTCTCGGAGGACTGGAGGGCACACGTTCAAATAGCCCCTTGCCGGAAAGTGTAGCTCGATTCCCTTGGGAGGGATTCGAAGAAATTGGTTTTAGAACCGCAAAAACCGCTGCTGACAGTGAGTCATCAAGGTAAGAGAACAGACAATGCGCTTGGCGGTGCTGTCGGATATTCATGGCAATCTGGAAGCCTTCTGCCGCTGTTTGAACGATATTGACCTTTCAGCTGTCGATCAGATCGTCAACCTGGGGGATAGTATAGGTTATGGCCCTGATCCGGAAGAGGTTATCAGGCTGTTATACAATCGTGGCATCCCGAATATTCTCGGCAATCATGAACTGGCAACAATCGATAAGAATTTCCGCATCTGGTTCACGCCACAAGCGCGTAAATCGATCGAACACACCCAGAAATATCTGTCATCCGCGTCGCTGTCCTATATTAAGACCCTTCCTGCCTTCAAGGAGGTTGCAGGGGCGCTCCTGGTACATGGCTGTCCACCTGATTCACCGACAATTTACTTAAACCACATGAGTGTATCGGAAATCAGAGCGGCTTTTGATTCAAATAGGTTCACCATAGCCTTTGCCGGGCATACCCACCATCTGGTGCTCATTCGCTATGACGGAAAGGATCTTTTGTTCACGCCATTGAGCAAAGACACCATTGTACTTGAACAGGGATATCGCTATATCGTCAACGCGGGCAGCGTCGGCCAACCCCGCGATGGCGACCCTCGCGCAAAATATGTAATCTGGGACAACAGACTCAACACCCTTGAAGTTCGGCGTATCTCATATGATATGGCCCGGACGGCGGCTAAAATCAAGAAACGAGGTTTTCAGAGCAGGGATGCGGACCGGCTCTTTTTTGGGGGAAGCGCAAATAAGCCATAAATATGGTTCATCCGATTAAAGCGTACCTGGATTCATGAAGGGCATAGATTTTCAGTTTGAAGAACTCCATATCCCGGAAACCATATGCCTGTTTTTGCAATGTCTTGATATTGTTGTTGATTCCTTCCAGAGGACCTGTTGAAATCGGGAAATCGAAGTAGGCAAGGATCCCTTCCCGATGATCGTCGAGAGTTTGGGGAAAAGAAACGAAATGTCAGGGGAAAGAGTTATCTCGACCGCATGAGTCGGGCCACGAAGATGTCGCCTCCGGCAGCATCCGCCTCCGCCCCGCCCATCTTTCCTACAACCGTTCTCAAACGCTATGGAAATCGAACTTCCCGCAATCGAGCAGGTCCATTCCAATTAGTTCATCGATATGGCCTCCCGGACAAACGCTTGAAAATTGTTCAACACTCTGACTGCTATGGCAAACGGGTCAGCAGCTGCGGCGACAGCATCGAGCTGTATCTGTCCGTCCGCGACGACCGGATCCGGACCGTCTCCTTTTTGATCCAGGGGTGCTTGAACACCAACGCCTATGCCAACACCCTGGCCGGCTCTGGTGGAAGGCAGAAGCGTGGCCGACGGCTGGCGGATCACGCCGGCCCACGTAATGGAATATCTGGAGACGCTGCCGGCTGAACATACCCATTGCGCCGAACTGGTGGTGGAGGCCTTTCACCACGCATTGAAAGACTACGGCGCCACCCGCCATGAACCCTGGAAGAAGGCCTACCTGAAACGCCTCCGCCTCCGCCTCCGCCATTTTGGCGAACTCGGCCTTGGCGCCCTCTTCAATTTCCGCCATCGTCAAGTCCTTGGTGTGGCTGGCGAGGCTCCAGCTGTAACCGAACGGGTCCAGTACGGTCCCCATGCGATCTCCCCAGAACATGTCGTCGACCGGCATCTCGACCTCGGCGCCGGCCGCAACCGCGGTCCGGAACGCCTCATCGACGTTGTCGACATAGACGTAAAAACTGATCGGCGAACCGCCCATGGTTTCCGCGCTCCTACAGGAACACTGCGGATTCTCCTCGCCCAGCATCATCAACGAGGAACCGATCCGGATCTCGGCATGCATGATGCCCTTGCCGGCCCCGGCATCACGAACCGCTCTTCTGCGCCGAAGGCCTTTCTATAGAATTCGATCGCCTTGCGGGCATCCTTGAATACGAACGTAGGCGTGAAGGTCTGATACCCCTCCGGGATTGCCTGTATCATGGCATTCCTCCCTATTGACGGAGGAAACAACTCCTCCCCTTGTGGATGAGTGCTGCTGAAAAATCCAGCCTCGCCGGGCATAGCGCCCGGCCTGCTTTTTAATGTAGGTTGAAAACGAGGGAAAGCAACGCCAAGGGCGCGGGAAAAAAAGCGCCGCGAGCATTGCGGCGAGATCAGCGGCGAGACGGCAACAGCGAAGTCGGGGAAGAGCAGGCGGAGCTATCCATCCCGGCGCGGGTACATGGCGCGGACGTTCTTCAGCATGGCGCCATTCTCGTCCAGTCGCCGAAACGCCGTGATGAGCTCTTCGTTTGATTCCAGATGCTGCTCGACAGATTGAGCCAGCATCTCATGGATATGGTACGGCGGCCGTTCCGAGAAATAGGAGTCGACGATGGCATGTGCCAGCTCGTGGGCGACCACCCCCACCCTCGTATCCGTCGCCGAGATGTAGATCGTATTTTCCGAAAGGGAATAGTAGGCGATCTTCTTCTCCCGCAGGCCATATTTCTTGGCGAACACCGCCGAACACTCCTTGGCGGTTGGCAGGACCACTACCTTGACGTGAAGGTTTTTGGGGTACATATTGAGCACGAACTTCGCCTGTTCGATAATGGCATTGATTTTGGCCGTCAGTTCATCTTCAACCGTCACGTAGTTCTTCTGCTCGACCAGAGTGTAGAGTCGTGGGCCAAGTTCGAGCTTGTTGTTGAATTCATTGAGGACTTGCTCGCTGTCACACTGCAGCGTCACATGTTCTCTGGTGTGATCGGCGTACAGCTGCGCCGGCAGGACCACGCTGGCAAGCAGCCACAGGCTGGACAGGATTATGGAGTATTTCTTCATCGAATCACCTGCGAAAGAACTGGGGGAGTTTGCGGGCATCGCCGGGGCGATGTTGTTCCCGCCGGCGACCCGACTCAAGGCCGGTTGGCCAGGGTGGCAGCCTCGGTGAATGCCTTTTCCATATCCGGCAGATGCGTCGTGTCGGGCACCACTTGGATATATCGCGCCACTCCCTGCATATCGACTAGTATAACAGATCGCGCCAGCAGCCGCGAGCTCTCGATGAGTAGGCCGAGAGACCGGCCGAAAGCCCTTTCCTTGTAATCGGAGAGGTACTGCACATCCTCCAGCTTTGCTTCCTTCGCGAAACAGGCTTGGGCGAAAGGTGTGTCACGACTCACGGTAATCCGCTTGACGGTCGCCTGGAGTTTATCGCCCTGCTCTCCCAGATAGTGGGTCTGGGTCTCAGTCAGTGTTAAGGGAGGAATATGTCCACATTTTTATTCGGAAAGTACGCTTAAACCGGATGAACCTTTCTAGCGTTGCTTATGTATTCTGCATTCCTTAAATGGACTTCGGTGATAATCATTACCATCACAAAATTTATTTCATGTTGCGTGATTTACACGAAATTATAGAAAAATCATCGGCCAAGCGCCTTACGAACGCCATCCCACCACGATGATCGCCATGCCAAGTAAGGCGACACCCGCCCCAATCCAGTCAAAAACTGACAATTTCACCCCATCTACCACTCGTAGCCAAACCAAGGCGGTTGCCACATATACACCTCCGTAGGCGGCATACACCCGACCGCTGGCAACAGGGTGAAGGCTCAACAACCAGACGAACAAGACGAGGCTTGCAGCGGCCGGCAACAGCAACCAAACCACGCCACCCTTGCGCAACCAGACATAGGACAGGAAACAACCGATAATTTCCGCCAAGGCTGTGGCAATGAACAGAAATGTTATTTTTAATATCGACACTCCTCAACTCCTGTTCCTGTTTGGCCCGACGCAACTGAGGTTAATTTTGACGTGATGCCGCGAGAAAATTCAGCAATAGAATATTCATGTTTCACGCATTGAATGGGAAAGACAGCTATCAAGGCGTGGCAGGGAGAAAAATTGTGAAGACAGAGCCCTGACCACGCTCACTGACAACCTGGATGCTGCCTTGGTGGGCCTCAACAATAGCCTTTACCTGGCTCAACCCAAGGCCAAGCCCCCTTTGGGTCCGATTCTGCTTTCCTCGATAGAGGCGATCCCAGATCCGGGGTAATTCTTCAGGATCGATTCCTATCCCGTTATCATGGATACGGATAATAATATGTTCCTTTCCAAGTAGATAAACAATATCAATCTCTCCACCGGCAGGGGTGTATTTTACGGCGTTATCTATCAAATTTGCCAGAGCCTGACTCATACGGTTCGGATCTATTTTGGCTTTCAACATCCGGTCACCGTCTATCCGAATTTGGATCGACTTTTCATCGGCTATTAAACTATAGGCATCCACGATATTTTGCACTAATCCATATATTTCGATATCCTGGCGATCAAGCTGCATAACACCCGATTCGGCCTCCGAGATATCCAGCAAGATGTTGAGCATCACGTTGATACGCTCAGACTCTTCGGCGCAGGAAACAAGTGCAGCATGTCGACTGGCAGCGTTGTGGGGTTCCTGCAGGGCATTTTCAGCGAGGTTACGCAACCGTGTTACCGGGGTCCGCAGGTCATGGGCAACATTATCCACACAGTCCTTCATAGCCTGCAACACCGCCGAAATTTTCTGCAGCATTTTGTTGAAATGAACGGCTAATTCATCCAGTTCGTCGTCTACGCCGCGCACGGGCACATGGGCATCCATAATGCCGGTCTGGACTGATTTCACAGCGAAAAGCAGATTCCGTACGGGCCGTAATACATTATAGGCAAGTATCCATCCACAGATGAAGCCAAGTATCACCATCGGGCCAAACACGACCCAAAAAGTGGCGCGAAGGCGAAGCAAAATATTGTCTCGCTCCTCACTGCTCATTCCCACCTGCAACCAGTAGCTGTTATTCAGGCGAATTGAAGCCACGTCGAGATAATGATTTCCTCCAATAGCGGGCAGATTGAGCCATCCTGGTTGTGCTACCGGAGGTATTCCTTCCATTTTTTGGACGTTAAATTCCGTCCAAGGTGCAGGCAAGTAAAGATCTACGGTACGGTTACCAGTATCAGCGATACGAACTAGAAAAGGATGTTGCCGATGGAATTTGCGTTTCACCTCAAGGAGTTTCTCGATGGCAGGCAAACCACTATTGGAATATTCAGCTGCAAGCTCTCTAAGCTCTGTGAGTAGCATTTCTCGATCATGACGGGTCAAGGTCGAGGCGATGGAGGCATAGATGGCGGCAAAAAGTAAAAGAGAACTGAAAAGAAATAGTCCTGAATACAGAACAGTTAACTTAAATTTGATACTTCTTACTGATTTAAGGGGAAATTTTAAGGACATAACCTATACCACGGACGGTATGAATGAGCTTGTTAGGAAAATCTCGGTCAATTTTACTTCGCAAGCGTGAGACCAGCACATCGATGACGTTGGTCTGAGGATCGAAACGATAATCCCAAATACGCTCCAAAATCATTGTCTTAGAAAGTACTCGCTCGGCATTGCGCAACAGGTACTCAAGGAGTGCGAATTCTCTCGGCTGCAACTCAATAACTTCACCGGATCGTTTGACCTCTCTCTTCAGCAAGTCCATTGTCAGATCGGCATATGACAGACTTGTTGGCTCCGAGAGACCGCTGGCACGGCGTATCAGGGCATGCAGGCGCGCCAGTAATTCTCCAAAAACAAAAGGCTTTTCCAGGTAGTCATCCCCTCCTATTTCCAATCCTCTGATACGGTCGTCCACACCTCGCTTGGCGCTTAAAATCAACACCGGTGTTTTGATTTGTTCTTTTCTCAGAGACTCAATCAGACTCAAACCATCCAGTTTGGGTAGCATCAAATCGACAACGGCTGCGTCATAATGCGTTTGTCTGGCAAGGAATAACCCGGTTTCCCCATCATCGGCCTGATCTACCGCAAAGTTAGCCTGGATCAGACCTTTGCTGATGAAATCGGATATCTGGCGGTCATCTTCAATCAATAGCACTCTCATGAAGTATCTTTTCTCCCATTGCCCACACATAGAACTTTCGTCTGTCGACCCCTTGCTCCTAACTAGTTTGCAAAAGGCGGTTTCATACAACTTCATGCATAACCATCTAAAAAGATAAGATCAATAATAAATCGAATTCCTTCAAAAAAGTAACGATGCAGTAAGGTTCCAGCAATTGTTTATTGGTAGAAGGCATTCAACATGGTTGCAAGGATCTCCTAAGCCTCTGCAAGCCATTTCTCATAATGGAGACACCCGTGCACTTCAAACCTCCTCCTGTGAGGTGCACGGGTATCCCAAACATTATGCTATTGAGGGAATACCTCGGAATTTCCGGGAATCAGTGTTGGACAATAGGGGAAACAATGAAAGAGAAGACTCGCCCCATACGACCTTTCGTCGTTGGAGTTTTAATATCAGCAATTCTCCTCTCAGGTTGCGGAAATTCGCCACAACCACAGGATACCGATACAGTAGCAATTTTCGAAGGGGGGAAGATTACTCGTCAGGAAGTGAAAAAAACTGTCGCTGATTTACAAAAGGCTTTCGAAAAAAACAGTGCGGCCACAGAAAATCTTCATGAAAAAGAAACATATCGCAAACTAGTCGAAGGAATGGTTCTCGACCGAATGATCAATCGAAAAATCACCTCCATGAAAATGGATAATCGCAAGAACATTAAACATGCGATGAAACATGTTTCAGAGGAGTTGAACATCTCGGAGCTTTCAAATAGCCACAAGCAGAAGATCAAAGTATCAGACGAAGAGGTGAGAGAGCGCTATGAGCGTGATCGTGCAACTTTCGGTCAAGATACGCTAGCTCAAGTTACCGATCAGCTTCGCTCCCTGATTCAGACCGAAAAAGAGGAAAGCTATTTTCAAGACTACCTGGAAAACTTACGAAAGAATGCAGTAATCACGCGTTACGATGAGCTTCTTCAAGTGCCCGAACCGTTAGAAGCTGACCTAAGAATGCATTATGAACAAAACAGGAATACCTATCCTGGAAAATCCTTCGAAACAGCCCGAGATGATGTCGTAAAAGCCGTTCGCGCTAAAAACACAGCGCTGTGGTTCCAGGATAAACAAAATCGGACATTGATGACCATTCATGGCAAACCCTTCACCGTCGGAGAATTTTATGAAGAGTTCGAGGAGCTTCCACAAAATAATCGCGAACGTTACGGGGATTTCGCATCGAAGAAAAAACTTCTGAACGCAATGATCGACAGGCTGTTGCTGGTAGAAGACAGCTACGACCAGATGTTGAGCACAGAAACCAAAAATGAACGCGATCATATCCGAGAGGATATCCTCAAGCAAATACTTCATCAGGAAGAAGTGGATGATCAAATCAAAGTATCTGAGGAAGAGATGCAAGCCTTTTTCAAGAAGAATTCAGAGGTATTCGTCCAACCGCCTCAAGTTCGAGTCAACTATATCCGCATTGGTGCCGGCCAAACGGATGCGGAGAAAAAGCAAGCGGAAAAAAAAGTGAAAGATGCCTACAAGAAGCTCAAACCAGGTCCGTTCAAGAAAGCGGAGCCTTTTGACAAAATCGCCAAGGAATTTTCAGAAGACCCAGAAACAGCCAAAAAAGGAGGCGCTTTAGACGGATGGATTTCGGAAAAAACCGAGATTATCGAAGAAATCGCCAACCACGGATTCCACGAAAATGTGCTTGGCCTTGGCGAACAGGACATTAGCCTGCCGTTCCTATTTTACAACAGCTATTACATCGTTCAAGTACGTGAACGCCAAGAATCCAGCCACATGACGTTTGACCAAGCCCGTGAAACAATTAAAATGGAGATAAGCGCCCGTAAGCATGATGAATTAACTCTCAAGATGGAGAACGACTTACTGGATCAAGCGAAACTGATCATTTTTGATGAGACCATAGATTCGATATTAGAAGAAGGCACATAAGGAGGAGGACTCAAGGTGCAGCTCAACAGAAAAGAAAGGACGCTGGCAGTGACTATTGGAGTCAATGTCGGTCTGATAATACTAAAATTAGGCCTGGCCCAGTATTCCGGCAGCTTGGCGCTAAAAGCAGGAGCCTGGCATTCTTTCTCGGATATCTTTGTCTCGGGAATCGTGCTGTCAGGTTTGATCTTAGCCCGAAGGGAAGACGTACGACGTAGTCACGGCATCAGCCGTATTGAAAATGTCGTGGCCTTGATTATTGGTCTGTTGATTTTTTACGCAGGCATCGACATTTTCATGGATGTCGTTCGAGCCGATCAAATAATTCTCACCAACGTACCGGTTGTCATCGCTGGTGCCGGACTCACTATCGTCATCGGTTTCTTTATGGCCCGTTATAAAATTTTCGTAGGCCGAGAGACCAACTCCCCCAGCTTGATCGCTGACGGCTTCCATTCCAAGTTGGATATGTACAGTTCCATGGTCGTTGTAGTCGGCTTGGTCGGCTACCAAATCGGCCTAACTACCATGGATCGTATGGCTGCGGTTGTTGTGGTTGCCTTGGTTGCCTGGGCTGGCCTGGAAATCATGTTTAGCGCATCGATTGCATTGCGAGCCGGTGGTCTTCCAGTTGTGCTGCATGGCAATTTCTTGTTGCAACATGTGACAAAATGGACCCCATGCCTGCGCAAGATCAGCGCACCAATTCTGCTGATAACCTATCTTGCCACAGGTATTTATACCGTGGGATCGGATCAGGTGGCCATCGAAAAGCGATTCGGAAAACCTACGGCAACCGATATCCAACCCGGGTTGCACTACCGACTACCTTGGCCCCTCAGCACGGTGGATCTCGTTGATGTCTCCAAAGTACGTACAGCTGAAACGCAAAAATCTCTGATGCTCACAGGTGATGAAAATCTTATCGAAGTAGGTGCGACGGTACACTATTCCGTTCAGAGTGCTTTTGATTTTGCCTACGGCGTCTCCGAGCCGGAAAAAATTGTGGGGCTTGCCACTGAATCAGCCCTCCGCCAGATCATCAGTCGCCACCGTGTGGATACTGTTCTCACCGAGGGTAAGGCTGACATCCAGAAGAAAACCCTCACTGCAGCACAAGAAATACTCAATAAGACAAAAGCTGGTGTTCATTTAATTGCAGTTCAATTAGTCAAAGCCAGCCCACCCGAGGAGGTACTACCCGCATTCCAGGATGTGGCCAGCGCCAAAGAAGATCAGGTTACATATCTCAACGAAGCCTATGCCTACAAAAATGAAGTCATCCCTGCCAGTCGCGGGCAGTCCGCCGAAATCACTGCAAAGGCCGAAGCCTACCGGGAAGAAAAAATTACCCGTAGCCGAGGGGATGCGGGTTCTTTTCAAACCCGCTTGACAGCTTTTAATGAAAACAGAGAAATTACCCAAACCCGTCTTTATATCGAAACCATGGAACAAATACTGCCAGGGGTCGACAAATTAATCGTCGACAAACGTATCGATATTCAGGACACCGATTTGTGGATGCTTAACAGCCGCTTGGATGGCGGACCATTCATGGAGGGAATGCAAAAGTGAAAACAACAAAAATGAAGGTTATCGCAGCAAGTTTTTTGGTAGCAGGCTTTTTCGCCGTCAATCTGATTTTTTTTCAGGTCGACCAAACTGAATATGTTGTGGTTACCGAGTTCGGCAAGCCTGTTCGCGCCATCAAAGAACCTGGACTTTACTGGAAACTGCCCGATCCTGTTCAGAGTGTTCGGCGTTACGACAATCGGGTGATGGTCTACCTGCCAAATCAAACCGAATTCCTAACCAAAGACAAAAAAAATATCGTCACCGAGTCCTATCCGGTATGGAATATCAAAGATCCGGTGCTCTTTATGAAGACAGTTCGCGATACGACAGGCGCACGTGATCGATTGACGGACATCATCTCCTCGGAGCTGGGTGTAGCCTTTGGTCAATACGATTTATCCTCGCTGATAACTACCGAGGAATCTGGCATGAAATTACCGGAGATGATGAATCGGGTAACACAGGTGACCAATGAAAAGGTTGAACCCTATGGTATGGCGGTGGTTGATGTTCGGGTTAAGGTTCTGAACTTTCCAGAAAAAAACAAACTCAGCGTGTTTCAGCGGATGAGAGCTGAACGTGAGCAAATTGCCCGCAAATATCGTTCTGAAGGCGCGGAAGAAGCGTCCAAGATCCGCGCCGAAACCGACAAGGAAAAGCAGGTGCTGCTGTCCCAAGCACGGGAAAAAGCTGAGATTATTAAAGGAGAAGGTGACGCCCAGGCAATCCGTATATACGCGAACGCTTATCAAAAAGGTCCGGAATTTTACGAATTCATCCGGTCCTTAGAAGCTTATGAAAAATTTATTGATGAAAAAACCACCACTATATTGCCAAGCGATGCCAGTATCTTCAAATATTTCGCAAACAACGCATCGGCAGTTACCGCTGAAGGAGGTCTCTCGCAGAATGAATGAGCAAAACGATAAAACTTCAAAAATAAATTCTAACACAGACGGTCTCCAGCAACCAGCAGAGAGCACATCAATTTCGAATACTCTCCCGGTCCTTGCGGAAATCAGAGTCAGTGAGTTTGCATTCTGGAAGACACTTCGAAGAGCTACCCGCTTCGTGAACAGTTTCTTTCATACTGAGAGTGGTGATGGCGGGTCTGTTAAGAGAGATATCCGTCGCGCCTTTGCCAATGTGGGTTTTCGAAAAACACTTATCGGAAGTGGTCTGCTTGCAGTACTGCTCTACGTGCTGAGTGGGGTTTACGTGGTCAATCCCGGCGAGGTAGCCGTGGTGCGTCTCTTCGGCAAGGAGGTCAATCAAGGTATTAGCGAAGGTATGCACTACCGTCTGCCATGGCCTTTTCAGGAAGTTGACATCGTTAATGTAGCCACGGTTCGCCGGGAAGGAATCGGCATTTTGTTGCCGGAACATGAATCGATCCACTCATCACCCGAGGTCATTCAATTCCTTTCAGGGGACGATAATATCGTTGATATCCAAGCTGTTGTTCAATATCGCATCAAGGATGCATCCGACTATCTGTACAGCGTCAATTACCGAGATTGTCAACTTATCAATGAGACCATCCGAACGTCCATTACAGAAATAGGCGGCGGAATGCGGGTTGACGATATCTTGACCATAGGCAAAGAGCGCCTGCAGGAAATGATTCGTGCCAAAGCGCAAGGATTACTTGATAAATATCGCAGCGGTTTGGAACTGGTGGGGATTAACCTGAATAAGGTGTATCCGCCGGAGGAGGTGGCTGAAGCATTCCGGGACGTATCAAATGCCAATCAGGATCGCGAGAAAACCGTCAACGATGCCTGGGGGTACCAAAATACCGTCGTTCCTCAGGCAAGAGGTGAGGCCGCCAAGATTCTTCAAGAGGCCGAGGCATATAAAATTTCGGTTATCAACAAAGCCAGTGGTGAAGCTGGCCGTTTCGACCAAATGCTTGTTGAATATGAACAAAACCTGCAAAACGATTCGTCAGATGTCACTCTGAATCGTCTTTATCTAGAAAGCATGGAGAAGATTATGCCAAAGGTAAGGAAATACATCGTAGGTCCAGACGGAGGAAAATTCAGCTTACGTCTCCTGCAAAAAGAACAATCTTCACAATCCGATCAATCAGTTTTCAAAGAAAGAGAGGAAGGATAAAAGCACCGTCTGAAACATCAATAATCGAAGAAAGCGAGGAGCTATGATACATATAATCTTCAAAAATCTGAAGCGATCAACGCTGGTGAAAGACGTTGTCATCCAGCGAATACAGAGTGTTATTGAGAGGTTTCCAGCTTTGAAAAATAGTCGAATCCATGTCACCCTTGAAATGCACAACTCATCATTTCAGGCACGGCCTGATCTCTTCTCGGTAAAGGTACACGTGAGTGACGGTAGGTATAGAGGGATCAGACTTGAGAAGTCGGCACAGAATCTTTATGCTGCCCTCGCCGATGTCGTGGAACACACTCTTGAGAAATTCAATCGCTTTGGAGATCGGTCTCGAGTCAAAGTGAGAAGTAGAGCAAGAAAGCTTGTTGCATGGGCTGAGGAATCGGGATCAATGAGCAATCAATTTGATGAGGGATAGGCACTAAAAAAAAACATCGATTAAAAGGACCTATCGTGACCACGAAAGATTTACGGGAGGGTGGCAGGCGCACGCCGGAGGCACCCTGCATGCTCATCATGCTAATCAATCGACCGGAAATGCAGCTATAAAGAAAGCCGGCGGCGATTTGCGATGAAGCCATTTGCTGCTCATTGTGTGGTAATTTACTGTGTATAAAACTCTTAAAAAGCTTACAAGGAGGTACCATGAGAACTGGAAGAATTGTTATGTTTTGTGGCGTGATGCTGGTGGCCGGTACAGCACTTGCTACAGAAAAATCGGCGTTAACCACCCCAAAGGACAAGGCGAGCTACGCGATCGGCATGGACATTGCTTATAGCCTCAAGAAAAATAGCGTCGATGTCAACCCGGATGTCTTAGGAAAGGCGATAAAAGACGTCCTCACCGACCAAAAGACTCAATTAACCGTCGAGGAAGCAAAGACAACCTTGACTGGCCTTCAAAAGGAAATGAAGGAAAAACAGCTGGAAAAGATGAAAGTACTGGGCGAGAAGAACAAAAAGGAAGGCGACACCTTCCTGGCTGAAAACAAGAAAAAAGAGGGAGTGAAAACTCTCCCCAGTGGTCTCCAGTATAAAGTGATAACCGAGGGCAAGGGAAAGTCTCCAAGCGCAACGGATACGGTTACAGTCCAATACACAGGAAGCCTGATCGACGGAACCGAATTCGACAGCTCCTATAAACGCGGGCAGGCTGCAACCTTTGCCGTAAAAGACGTCATCAAGGGTTGGACAGAGGCACTTCAATTGATGAAAGAAGGAGGTAAATGGCAGATTTTCATTCCTTCAAACCTCGCGTATGGCGAGACCGGAACCGCTGGCGGCCCCATCGGCCCCAACGCTACATTGATCTTTGACGTTGAATTGGTCTCGATTCAGGCAAAATAACTTCCCCTTTCACTGGCTGGCAGGAGGGAAGACCCTGCTTTTTCCCTCCGCCAGTCTTGATTGATTTTTCAGATCGGATCGAAATGTGGTTTCAAGTACGTTTTTTAGGCACACCTTGGCTCTTAATGTACCACCACTCGCTGCCATACTCATCTCACAAAGTAGGATTTTAATCTCAATACTGTTCACTTAAGAATTTTTTAGGGCCTTTTTGAAATATACGTGCACTGTCGGCATACTGCCTCTGGGTCGGAGGTTGTAGTTGCTCATTTTGCGCTTAACTCCTCGCGGTACTTTCCTGCCGCGGCTTGATTCGACACGGTCCTGTAAAAGCTCAATGAGAACCGACTCATGAAACACCTTCCTCCCCCTCCGGGGGGAAAAATAATATAAAAGGTTAGTTTTGTTTTCCCCCATTCGATAAAATATATCAAATATTCAAAAG
>Ga0209066_10003987_pt1 | contig 16395 bp, 8 predicted proteins | sample All_14_2_FD_187198 | JGI IMG/M metagenome (GOLD analysis project Ga0209066, IMG submission 187198) | Freshwater microbial communities in response to fracking from Pennsylvania, USA - Allegheny Zone_MetaG_DW_15 (SPAdes) (version 2) ...
GCGTCGCACCGCAGCAGCAGGCTGAAGGCGCCGCGCCGGATGTGCGTCGGGAGCGAGTCGGCCAGCAGCTCCCCGCACAGTTTCGACGCCTCGGCGCGGTGCCCGGTGGCGGCAAGCTGCTCCGCGCTGTTCAATGAGGCCGCGGCGACGGCCGTCATCAACGCGGGGTTTGCGTCGCGCCGCAGGGCCGCGAGCGCCTCGCGTGCGGCGGCCTCGGGGATGGCGCCCAGCGCGCGGACCGCCGCGCAGGCCTCGACGGCGTCGGGAGCGCAGGCCACCGCGGAAAGCGGCTTGACGGAAAGGGGGCTGGCGCGGTGCCCCAGCGTGGAGATGAGCTGCAGGCGTGCCTTGCCCCGCGCCTTCGGCAGGGCGGCGCACAGGAGGTCGTCCGCCTTCGCGGACGGCAGCCCGCTGAGCGCGAGACACGCCATGCCGACGGTCGCGTCGCCGTCGAGCAGGGAGGCGAGCGAGGCGAGCGAGGCTTCAGATCCGTACACCGCCAGATGCGCGCACGCGAAGCGCTTCGCCTCGAAGGTTGTGCCGGGAGCGAGCAGCCGGAGCAGGGCGGACTCGAGTTCGGCGCGCCGCTCGGGCGTGCCGCCCGCTTCGCGCAGCAGGCGCTCGATCTGGTGCAGAGGCCCGGCGCTCATGCCGGACTCGTAGGTGGCCGCGAGCGTGACCGGCGCATCGGGCTCCGTTGCCGCCAAGCCAAGGACGGTTGGCAGCAGGACGGCGGCCGCAACCAGGCATGCGGGCCATGCGAAGGCGGAGCGGAGCGGGAGGAGGCGGTGAATTTTACACATGAGGAGCTCCCTTTACACGCACCACGGCGCACGCGGCTCGCGCCGCAGCATCCGGTTGGCTTCGTGGTTGTCGAACTGCTCTTTGGCCGGGTCCCACTTCAGCTTGCGGCCGAGCCGGGCGCTGATGGTCATGGCGCCCACAATGCTCTGCGCGCGGTGGGCGACCTCGGGGTTGCAGATCGTGGGCCGGCGGCTGCGGATGGACGCGAGCAAATTGGAGATGTGGTCGCCGGCGTTGTCCCAGCCCGCGCCGGTGCTGCTGCGCAGCCCGAGGAGGGAGGCCGGCTGGGCGGTCACGAGGTCGGTGTCGTCGTCGACCTGTATCCACCCCTCATCGCCGATGTAGCGGATGTAGCGGTCTTTGAATGCGCCGCGCTGGTAGATGACGCCGTTGACGCCGCCGGCATACGTGCAGCGGAAGGTGCCCGAGAGCGCGGTCTCGCTCATGTGCTTTGCGGGATCGGGCCAGACGATGTCGGAGGTCTCAAACTCGACCGGCCCGGTGTCATCCGTTCCCAGCACCCATTGCATCTGGTCGGTGTAGTGCGTGCCCATGTCGGTGTGCATGCCTTCACCCGTGTCCCAGAAGCACATCCAGTTCTGCACGCGGCCCGGCACGTAGGGCCGCCACTGCACGGGGCCGAGCCACATGTCGTAATTCCAGCCCTCCGGAACCGGCGCGGCCTTGCCGTGGGGAACCGTCGCGCCGGTCCAGACCTGTGACTCGACGGTGTGCACGCGCCCGATCTTGCCTTGCCGCACCATCTCTCTCGCAAAGCGGTAAGAGGCGGTGGACCGGCGCTGAGTGCCGGCCTGATAGATGGTCCCGAAGCGGCGGCAGGTCTCGACGAGCTGCCGGCCCTCGCCCAAGGTGAGGCTGACCGGTTTTTCGCAATAGATGTCCTTGCCGGCCTGGGCGGCGAACATGGACGCCATGGCGTGCCAGCGGTTGCCGGTGGCGATGAGCACGGCGTCGATCTCGCGGCAGGCGAGCAGCTCGCGGAAGTCGGGAAAGGCGCGGCACTGCGCGGTGCCATAGTGCGCGTCGATCAGCGCCTTTGCCGAGGCGAGCCGGTCGGCACGGGCGTCGGAGACGGCGACCCACTGGAGCTCGGGAAGCCAGAGGAAGTTCGGCAGGATGTGGCGCGCGCGGTTGCCGATGCCGATGCCGCCAAAGACGATGCGGTTGCTCGGCGCGACGCCGCCGTCGCGCCCGAGCACGCGGCCCGGCACAACCATCGGCGCGGCCGCGAGAGCCAAGGCTTGCTTCAGGAAACTCCGGCGGCCTAGGCGAGGGGGAGCGAGGTGATGCATGCCGTTCTCCTCAGTGTGTGCGGACGAAATCAAGGCAGAACGTCACATCATCGGCCAGGCGGTCGGTGAGGTTCTCGTATTCGATGGCGACGTGGCCGCCGAAGCCCTGAAGCTTCAGTTCCGCCAACACGCCGGCCATGTTGCCGATGCCCTGGCCGTAGCGCACGTCGATGCTCTCCTTCGTCGCCTCCTTGACGTCCTTGAGGTGGACCGACAGCACGCGCTTCCCGAAGAGCCTGACCGTCTCAACCGGGTCGACGCCCGACCGGCTGAGGTGCCCCGTATCCACCGAAAACCCCATGCGCGGGTCACGCTTGTCCATCAGGGAGAGCAGGTAAACGGGATCCCAGTTGCGGTAGTCCGGCTTTTTCGGATCTTTGGGGTGGTTGTGAAAACAGAACCGGATGTCGTACTCCTTGACCATTTTCTCCACCAGGTCGAGCCGGTCGGCCGGCGGCTCGCCGGTCAGCCCGCGCAAGCCGAGCTTCCGCGCGAACTCGAACAGCTTGCGCACGCGGGCCTCAGCTTGGGACGGGTCCTGAAAGACCGCGTTGTTGAAGTAGGCGTTCACGGCCTTCACGCCGGACGCCTGGAGCTTCGCCTTGAGGGCGGCCACCTGCGCGTCGGAGAGGTCCTGATTCAGAACGACGCCGGGATGCTCCGCGCCGAGTTTCTGCCAGAGAAAGAACTCGATGACATCGCCTCCGCACGCCTTGGTCTTTTCGATCGCTTCGAACGCCGTGCCTTGCCGGAACGTGTACGACGCCACGCCGACCTCGTACCCTTCCGCTTGCGCGGGCGCGGCCACGCTGACCGCCGCAAGACCGACCGCCAATAGAACTCCGCAAACGTGTGCCATACGAACTCCTCCTCCGAGGACTCCAAGGCTGAGCAGAAACAGAAAAGCACCGTGCCTCTGCCTGCGCAACCCCGGCCTCGCCCCGCCACCATCACTGTGCGGCATTATGCTGGAGAAGAGGTTATGAAGTCAATCCCCTGTTCGGGATGAAGCTTCATGCTTGCACGGCGTGCGCGGTTTTGATTAACTATGCGCGGTTACGAGCAAAAGTGAACACACATGAGCGAGGCGGTCTCCAGAGAGCTGGCCGAGGCCAGATGGCGCAAGCTGCGGGGTTTTCTCCGCGAGCGCGGCATTCTGCGCGTCGAAGAGCTGGCGTCGGAGCTCGGCGTGTCGGCGGCCACCGTGCGGCGCGACCTGGCCGCGCTGGATGAGGCGGGCGAGCTGCGGCGCATCCACGGCGGCGCGGTGGCGTCCGAAGGCCGCGACGAGGAGCCGCTTTTCGACGACAAGACCTCCATGGCCGCGCCGGAGAAGGGGCGCATCGCCGAGGCGGCGCTGCGGCTGATCCGTCCGCGCGACATCGTCTACCTCGACGGCGGCAGCACGGTGCTGGCGCTGGCGCGCCTCTTGACGGCGCAGGCGCAGCTCACCGTGGTGACCAACTCGCTGCGCGTGGCTCAGGTCTTCAGCACGGGCGGCCCGCGGATGATTCTGACGGGCGGCGAGTGCCGCCTCCTGAGCCAGACGTTCGTGGGGCCGCTCACGCGGGCGGTGCTGGAGCAGATGCACCTCGACATCGCGTTCATGGGCACGATCGGCGTGTCCGCCGAGGCGGGCCTGACCACGACCGACCCGGCCGAGGCCTTCACCAAGGAGCAGGCCATGGCGCGCGCGGCGCGCGCCGTCCTTTTGGCGGACAGCTCGAAATTCGGAAAGACGAGCTTCGTCCGTTTCGGTACACTTAAAGACCTTTCCGCAGTGATCTCAGACAAAAAGATGCCTCCCGCGCAGCGGAAGGCGTTCCAGCGCGCAGGAGTCGAAACGATTCTCGCGTGACGAGCAAACAGGACAAAACCAGATGACCCACAACAACTACCTCAGCACCCTCAAGCCCAGCTTCAAGCCCACGACTTACCAGCTCGGCAAGATCCCGGCCTACCAGTATAAAGGCAGCCTGAAAGACGAAATCGCCGCCGGCACCCTCACGGCGTCTCAGGCGGTGGACGTGCTGGAAGACATGCTCACCATCCGCGAGTTTGAAGAGATGATCGTCAAGCTGCGCACCGGCGCGTACGAGTCCTGCAAAGGCTACGAGTACCGCGGGCCCACCCACGTCTCGATCGGGCAGGAGGCGACGGCGGTCGGCTGCTGCGCCGCGATGAACTACGACGACTTCATCACCTCCACCCACCGCGGCCACGGCGACTCGCTGGCCAAGGGGTGCGTCGCGATCCGCGGCATGCGCGTCGACGAGCTGAAGGCGCGCATCCCCGAGTGCACCGCGACCAAGCGGAAGGAGCTGATCGAATCCGCGCTGGACGGCCACGTCTACCGCGCCATCGCGGAGCTGTTCGGCAAAGAAGACGGCTACTGCAAGGGCCGCGGCGGCGGGATGCACATCGCCGACTTCAAGGCCGGGCACCTCGGCGCGAACGCGATCGTGGGCGGCGGCGTGCCGATCGCCACGGGCTCGGCCATGAGTTCCCGCTACTTCAAGACCGGCAAGGTGACCTGCTGCTTCGCGGGCGACGGCGCCTACGCCAACGGCGTGGTGCTGGAGGCGCTCAACTGGGCCGCCCAAGGCCAGTTCACGAACAGCGATTACACCAAGACTCCGTACGGGTTGCCGATCGTCTACTCGATCATCAACAACCACTACGGCTTCACGGGCCGCGTGGACGGCGAGGTCGCGGGCGTCTGCACGGTCGCGCGCCGCGCCGCCGGCTTCGCGGACAACAACATGCACGCGGAAGTGGTCAACGGCATGGACCTCCTGGCCTGCATGGACGCGATGCGCCGCGCCGCCGCGATCTGCCGCAAGGGCGACGGGCCCGTTCTGCTCGAGTTCGACACCTACCGCAACTACGGCCACTCGCTGGGCGACCCGCGCAACGAGTACCGCACCAAGGAGGAAGAGGCCGAGTGGAAGGCGCACGACCCGATCGCGATGTTTGAGAAGCAGGTCCTTGACGCGGGCTGCATCAGCGCCAAGAAGCTCGCCGACCTCAAGGCCAAGGTGGCTGACCGCAACGCCCGCATGGCCGCCAAGGCCGCGTGGTCGAAGGACCCCGACCCCGCCGACGTGATCAAGTACATGTACACCGACACCCGCGCGGACGTGGTTCCCGAGCAGAACGCGAACGTCAAGCCCGTGGGCCCGCTGCCCGTGATCAAGCGCACCGAGGACGGCCAGATGACCTACAAGGACGCGATCAAGGAGGCGATGATCGAGGAGATGCTGCGCGACAGCCGCGTGGTGCAGTGGGGCGAGGACATCGCCGAATACGGCGGCGCGTTCAAGGTGACCAAGGGCCTGACCGAGGCCTTCGGCCGCGACCGCGTCTTCAACTCCCCGATCTCCGAAGCCTGCATCTGCGGCACGGCGGTCGGCGCGGCCATGACGGGCCAGCGCCCGGTGGTCGAGCTGATGTACATGGACTTCGGCCTGATGGCCTCGGACCAGATTTCCAACCAGGCGGCCAAGTGGCACTACATGTCCGGCGCGAGCATCGAGGTGCCGCTCGTGTACCGCGCCTCGGTGGGTGGAGGCAAGGGCTACGGCGGCCAGCACTCGCAGACGCTGGAGTCGATGTTCGCCCACATCCCCGGGCTCTACGTGGTGTATCCCGCGACCCCGGCGGACGCCAAAGGCATGCTCAAGAGCGCGATCCGCGACAACAACCCGATCCTCTTCGTCGAGTCTCAGATCATGTACAACTTCAAGGGGCCTGTCCCCGAAGGCGAACACCTGGTGCCGCTGGGCAAGGCGGACATCAAGCGCGCGGGCGACCGGGTCTCGATCGTGACGTGGGGCCCGATGCTGTACGAGGCGCTCAAGGCCGCGGACCAGCTCGCCGCCGAAGGCGTCTCCGCCGAGGTGGTGGACATCCGCTCGCTGGTGCCGCTGGACATGGAGACCATCCTGGCGTCGGTGCGCAAGACCGGCCGCTGCGTGGTGGCGAGCCACTGCGTGGGCATCGGCAGCTTCACCGGCGAGATCGCCTCGCGCATCATGGCCGAGGCGTTCGACTCGCTCGACGCTCCGGTGCTGCGCGTCGGCGCGAAGGACGGCATCGCGCCGCAGGCATACTCGCTGGAGGACGCCTTCCTGCCGCACGACCGCGACATCGTGGCGGCGGTCAAACAGCTTCTCTAATCAGCTAACACATACGGACCTGTTTAGAGTCGGAGGGGCGACGGTTTTCCGTCGCCCCTTTTTTTGTTTCCGCTTCCCCGCCTGCGGGGATTGTGCTTCAATACAAGTGTGTAAAAACCTAAATTGTGAGGGTAAGGTATGTCACCGATGATCCGTGTTGTTGCGGCGGCTTTGCTGCCCGCCCTGCTTGTGGCCCAGAACCTGACGGTCGCCACCCGCGGCCAGCCCGCGGCGTATTCCATCGTGCGGCCCGCGAACGCCACGCCGCCGCAGCTTTACGCCGCCCAGGAGCTCCAGACGTTCACGGAGCAGATGACCGGCGTGAAACTGCCGGTCGTGACGGATGACGCGCCGCTGCCCGAGCGCGCCATTCTGGTGGGCGGCACGCGCCACACCGAGCCGGTTCTCGGCGGCCCCGCCGGTCTCGCGTCGCTCGGTGAGGACGGCTTTCGCATCGTGACTCGGCCGCCTCACCTGCTCATCCTTGGCGGCGCCTCGCGCGGCACGCTTTACGGCGTCTATGAGGTGCTCGAGCGTTTCGGCGGCTGCCGCTGGTACGCCTCGTGGCACAGCGTCATCCCCCGGCTCGACGCGTGGGTGATCCCCGCCGTGGACGAGACGCAGAAGCCGGCCTTCGCCCTGCGCGAGCCGTTCTGGTTCGATATGTTCAACGGCGATCTCGCGGCCCGCAACAAAGCCAACGGCAACGCCATGCGGCTGGCCGAAAAGCACGGCGGCAAGATCCGCTTCGGCGGCGGGCTCTTCTGCCACACGTTCAACCCGCTCTGCCCGCCCGAGGAATTCTTCGCCACCCATCCCGAATACTTCAGCGAGATCGACGGCACGCGCGTCAAAGAGCACACCCAGCTCTGCCTCACGAGCCCCGAGGTGCTGAAGATCGTCACGGCGCGCGTCCTCGAGCGCATCCGCAAAGACCCGTCCGCCAAGCTCTTCAGCGTGAGTCAGAACGACTGGCAAAACTGCTGCGCCTGCCCGGCCTGCAAGGCCATCGATGACCGCGAGGAGTCGCACGCGGGCACGCTGATCCAGTTCGTCAACCAGGTGGCGGAGGCGGTCGAGAAGGAGTTCCCGGAGGTCTGGATCGAAACGCTCGCCTACCAGTACACGCGTAAGCCGCCCAAGACCGTCCGGCCCCGCCGCAACGTGGTGCCGCGCCTCTGCACCATCGAATGCGACTTCTCCCGGCCGCTCGACGGGAACGCGTTCGGGCAGAACCGGAAGTTCGTCGAGGACATCCGCGGCTGGAGCGCGATGACCGACAAGCTCTTCATCTGGGACTACACCACCAACTTCCGCGGCTACACCGCCCCTTTCCCCAACGTGCTGGCGCTGCAGGGGAACGTGCGGTTCTTCCGCGACAACCGCGTCGTGGGGCTCTTCGAGCAGGGGGCGTATCAGGGGCGGCACGGAGACTTCGCGGAGCTCAAGGCCTGGCTGCTCGCCAAGTGGCTCTGGAACCCCGACCTGCCGGCGGAGCCGCTGCTCAACGATTTCTTTGCCGGCTACTACGGCGAGGCCGCGCCGCTCGTGCGCCGCTATTTCGACGAGGTCCACACGTTTTACGACGATCCGGAGAAGAAGCCGCTGCGGATTTTCGACGACGTGAAAAACCCGGTCATCCCCGACGCCTTCTACGGCCGCGCCGCCGCGCTGTGGCGGCAGGCCGAAGCGGCGGTCAAGACGTCGCCGGCCCACCTGTACAACGTGCGCATGGGGGCGATCCCGGTTCTCTACGCGCGCCTGTCGCGCGAGCCCCGTCAGGATGAAATCAAAGTCTGGGTCACTGAAGAGCCCGGGCGTTTCGCGATCCCGCCGGAGACGCGCGGCCTCGCCGCCGAGCTGCTCGCGCGCTTCGCCGAGGCCAAGGACATCCGCATCTCGGAAAGCGTGGAGCGACACGACGCGACGCTGGCCCAGTGGAAGGCGCTCGCCAACCCGCCGCCGCCGCCTGCGCCGCAGGCCCGTGCGACCGTGGAGGACGCGCTGCTCTCGCTCGGCAACCGCGGCACGTGGGGCGACACGGTGGCGGACCCGCTGGCCGAGGATGGTTCGGCCATGAAGCTCACCAACACGCATTACGAGTGGTGTACGACGCTGCCGTTCAGCCGCGTGGCGTTTGACCCGGGCAAAAAATACCGCCTCCGGATGCGCGTGCGCGTCGAGAAGGAGCCGGGCAAAGAGGGGGAGGCCTTCTGGTCCGGCGTCTACGACGCGAAGAATAAAAAAGGGTGCGGCGGCTGCGACCGCAAAAACGCCGCGGTCGGCGACGGCTACGCCTGGTATGACGTGGCGGAGTGGGTGCCGGAACCGGCCCACTTTTTCTGGATCGGCCCCGGCCGGTTCGACAAGAAGGGCGGGGCGGCCTCGGCGATCAGAGCGCTCTTCATCGACAAGCTTGAGATCTCGCGTGCAGACTGAAACGGGTTGAATCGCCGGGGATAACGCTATAGAATGTCATCCAATTACAAGGCGAGAAGGTGTGGTTCAGTACTCATCCATCGAACGATGGTGATAAGGACAGATATGAAAAACATCGGACGTGTTTGTGTGGCAGGTTTGATTTTCGCGGTTATTTTTCCACATGCGGCCCAAGCGGCCGACGGTTTCTTTCGGGCGCTCAGCAACAATGTGGCGTGGGCCGACGGCGCGCAGTGGACCAACGGGGCACCCGCCAGCGGTGAGAACGCGAAGGCCTTCATCCTTTCGACAAACTTTCCGTTCAGCGTGAATTTGTCCGAAGAGGCGTCGCCTTGGCTCTTGGGAAAATTCCAGAACTTCAACGTCTACAACAGCATCATGACGCTCAAAGGCGGCGAATTCCTGTTGCGGGGCTCTCCCGCCGAGTTGCGGAGCGATGCCACAACCCAGTTCTACATCAAGTCGCGGCTTTCGGTGGAGTCGAACCTGCTTGTCTCGGGAATGGTTCTGGTTCAGAACACCAACCGGTTCGACAATCTCGTGACGGTCCGCGCCCCGGGCGGACTCTATTTCGATTTCGTCGGCCAGAGCACGTTGCCGGCCCTGCAAGGGCCCGGTTTTGCCGGGTTGAGCGGCACCGGCGGCGGCACGCTGACGGTCACGAACCCCGCCTCGTTCGCGGGCGGATCGTGGTACATCGGGAACGGGACGCTTCGCACGGTGAAGGCGGCGCTGCCCGGACTGACGGACACCAACGTCGAGCCGCTTGTCGTGGCGTCCCCGGTCCTTTGGCTCGACGCGAGCCGGGCCGACTCATTCACCTTCACGAACGTCACGTCCGTCCTGGAGTGGCGTGACCTGTCGGGCAACGGTTATCACGCCCGTACGGTCAACACGAACAACTGCCCGATGCGGCTCGACAAGGAGCTTGGCGCGATGCCGGCCGTGGACTTCGGCAGCTACGGGTCTCTCCGGTATATGAAATGGGCAATCCCGCTTTCGACGATCCGCTCCGTCTTCTGGGTGGTGGGCAGTCAGGGCGGCGGCGGTTTTCTGCTGGGGGGCAACAGCACGGCGCATTTCCATCGCGGCGGCGCGCTCGGCTCGTTGTCGGACGACCCCATCTGGTATTCGCCGGACAGCCCGCTTTCGACGGCTTATCTGAACGGCCAGAGCGTGAATGCGCGCGCCGTCGGACTCTCGGGCGGCTACGACATCGTGAGCGTGACGCAGTCGTCCGATCTGACGGCAGACGGGTTGGCCTTCGACCGCGGCAATACCGCGCGCAGCGGCGGCCAGCGCCTCGCCGAGCTGATCGTTTACAACCGGACGCTTTCAGATGACGAGCGGCGGCAAGTCGAGCGGTATCTGTATGAGAAATGGTTCTCAAAAACGACGGACCTTCGCCATGTCCAGGTCGTGAGCGACGCCACGTTAAACACGGCCTCCGCTGCGGGCGACACGGTGGTGCGCCGCCTGCAGGGACGGGGCCGGCTGACCAAAACAGGCCCCGGCACGCTGCGTCTGGAGGAGAGCGCGTCCTATCCGGGCGTCGTGCGCCTGGCCGAAGGCACGCTTGCCCTGACCAACGCGATGTCCGGCACCGCGCCGGCCCAGATCGCCGCATCGCCGATCTTCCGCTTGGACGCATCGACGTGGGCGACCCGGATGACGTTGACGAACGACCGTGTGTACGCATGGGGCGATGCGGACGGCAGAGCCGTCAGCGCGGGCCTGACCAATGCCGTGGCCCAGCCGCCGGTCCTGATGCGCAACGCGCTGAACGGGCTGCCCGTCGTGGACTTCGGGGCTCAGCATTCGCGCCAGTTTCTGGACTGGAGCCAACGCCTGACCAGCATCAGAACGGTGTTCTGGGTGTTCGGCAGCCAGAACGGCGGCGGCTTCCTGCTGTGCGAACCCGTCAGTTCGAGCCCGCATTTCCATCGGGGCGGTTCGCCTTTCCGTTCCCCCGACTGGGTCAAATTGGAGGCGGCGCTCTTCAACGCGTCGCTGACGACGTGGGTCGACGGGCGGTTGTGTGACAGTGTGACGACCCCCCTGTCCGGCGGTTATCAGATCATTTCCGCGCGGTGTCCCAGCGCCTTTGCGGCCAGCCGGATCGGTCAGGACCGCGCGTTCTATGATCGCGGCGGCGGCTTCCGTCTGGCCGAGTTGATCCTTTACGACCGCCCGCTGACCGAGCAGGAGCGGATCGACACCGAGGCCGCGCTGCGCGCCAAATGGATGCCCAGCCTGCCGACGCTGGCGGCCCTCGACGTGCAGGGCACTGTCGGCATGAGGGCCGAGAACGATCTGGTGATCGACACGCTGACGGGAACGGGCGTCGTGAACAACGTCGGCCCGGGAAAGGTGACGATCAATGGGCTGGCCGCCTTCAACGGGTCGCTCGGGACGGGCGGCGGGGCCTTCGTGCTCCGCTCTCAGGGGAATGCTCCCGCTGAACCGGTGGCGGGGTACGCGGCATGGTTCGATGCCTCCCGTACCAACACGATGACGCTGGACGCCTCGTCTTCGCTCCGGGTGACCCGGTGGGATGACGCTTCAACCCCGGCGTTGGCCGCGACCAACGTGCTGGGCAAGGCGCCGCTGTTGGTGATGAGTGCGCTCAACGCATTGCCGGTCGTCGATTTTGAGGGGACCGGCAGCGGCCGGTATCTGGTTTGGACTTCGCCGACCGGCGGAGTCCGTACGGTGGTCATGGTGATGGGCAGCCAGAACGGCGGCGGCTACCTCTTTGGCGCGAGCCATAACCCGGGACTGTTCAGCCGCACCTACAACAATGCGTCGTCACCGCTCGTTGATGCCTTTTCTGCTGACGGCTCGGACAATGATCGTGAGCGGACGCGGCTCAGCCGCAGCTTCGCGTGGATCGACGGCGTTCCCGCGTTCCCGAATGCGCAGGGCTTGAACGGCGGTTATCAGATGGTCTCTTTCCTGACCGGCGGCGACATCAAAGTCGACGGGTTCGCCCACAATGGCGTGGGCGGCAATACCGGCGGCCAGCGCTTGGCCGAAGTCATCGTTTACGACAAGCCGCTGTCGGATGCCGACCGCCGAGCCGTGGAGGCTTATCTTTCGGCCAAGTGGTTCAGGCGGGCTGTGCACGGGTACACGGTTCCGGGGGTCCCCACGGTTCCAGGGCTGACGGTGACGGACTCGGTGGCCTTTGAGCTGGCCGCCGGCGAGACCAACAGCGTCGGGTGGCTCACAGGGGAAGGAAGCTTTATCAAAAACGGCACGGGCACGCTCGACATCGCCGGCAGCACGCTCGGGTTCGGCGGCACGCTTGATGTGCGAGCGGGCACGCTGCGCTATACGGCCGGGCTGCTCGGCGACACGACGCCGGTGACCGGCCAGCTCCTGATCAACCTGGACGCGTCCAAGACCAACACGCTGACACTGGACGGCGAGGGCAAGGTCACGGAGTGGCGGGATGCGTTGGGCAACGGGCGCTCCGCCTATGCGCCGGGCCAGCACCCCGCGTATTATGCGGACGCGGCGCTCGGCGGCCGCCGCACCGTCGATTTCGGCGCCTACGGCACCAGCCCCTACATGATGCTCGACCGCCATATTCCCGATGCGCGCTCGGTCTTCTGGGTGCTCGGCAGTCAGAACGGCGGAGGGTTTCTGCTCGGGAACACCAACATCGTTGCGGATCAGCAGATTTCGGACTGGCACCGGGGGGCGCGTGTGAACGGCAATCTTGAGCCGGTCACCACGGAGAACAGGCTGTATGGTTTTAACGTGGCCGCTCACGTCGCGGGGGGCAGGACCTATATCGACGGTGCGCTGCTGCCGAATCCCACCTCGGCCTCCAACGTGCTGAACGGGGCGTATCAGGTGATCGAGACGCACACCACAGGCAACGCCCGCGTCGACACGCTCGCCGCAGACCGCCCCACCACCATCGGCAACCGGAACGGCGGCCAGCGCCTGGCCGAAATCCTGATCTATAACCGGGCGCTGACGGAAGACGAACGTCAGAGAGTCGAGGCGTACCTCGGCTGGAAGTGGTTTGGGCGCACGCCGCCGTACCAGATGCTCTACATGCCGCAGGACGGCGCTTCGGCCGACACCGTCCGAGTCGCGGCCGGTGCCGCGCTGGAGTTGGGCGGCTTTACCCTGAACACGGGCACGCTCGTCGGCGGCGGCGCGGTCGGCGGCGGCTCGTTGTCTGTCACGGGACTCGTCGATCTGTCCGACCCCGACGCCGGGACGCTGACGGTCAACGGCGACCTCACCCTTGCGGACGGCGTGACGGTGCAGGTCAGTCCGGGCCGGACGGTCGATGTGAACGGCACGCTGACCATCGCAGGGACCGGCATCATCGAGTGGCCGGACACGGCGCCTGTGGTCGGCGACACGGCGATCTTCACCTACGACACCCTTGCGGGCGCCGAGAATCTGGCGCTGTGGCAGGGCGGCGAGGAGTTGGCGGCCCGCTTCAGCGTTCGCGTGGTCGCGTCTTCGGGAACGGTCTACGTCCGCCTTGGCCCGCAGGGCTCCATGCTGCTGTTGAGGTAGCGTGTTGCCGCCGGTAGGCGAGGGGCGACAGCCCCAGCTTGCGTTTGAAGATCATGGAGAAGTGCTTCTGATTGCAGAAGCCGGTCTGTTCGGCAATGGCCGTGATGGGGCTTGCCTCTTCCGCGAGCAGCCGTTGAGCCTCTTCGAGGCGCAGGGACAGCTGGCACTGTCCGGGCGTCATGCCGGTTTCTCGGAGGAAGGCGGTCCGCAGCGTGGAGTAACTGACGCGGCATAAGCGCGCGAGTTCCTCATGCCGGACCGGCTGCCGGATGCGGTCCTTGAACAGGGCAAGCGCGGCCTTGACAGAGGCGGAGTGTGGGGTCTCGATGTGCGTCCGGACCGACTGCGCGGCCAGCGCCTTTTCGATCAGCAGTGCCGTTTCCTGAAGGGTCCGGATCGAGGCGAGGAGTTTTGTTTTCGGAAGACGCTTGGCCATGCCGGATATCCACAGGGCGGCGACGGGCCTTTTCTCCGGGTCGAGGACCGCGACGCCGCCGCAATGGCATCCTTGCGCCTCCTCCGCGAAGTCCGTGGCGTAGCCCTGCTTGCGGATGCGCGCGAGCTCCGCCTCAAACGAGCGGCGGCTGACCAGCGTGTGCGCGGTGAACTTTCTGAAACGGATGCGGGACAAGAGGCGGCGCTGCGCCTTTTCGGGGAGGTGGGCGAAGAACGCCTTTCCCGGGGCAGACGTATAAACCGGCGTGGCCGTGCCGGGCGCGATGTTGAAACACACGTAGTCCGGCCCGGTGACGCTCGCCAGCACAACGCTCTTCAGGCTGGCCTCGTCGAGAAAGGAGAACCCGTAGGTCTCCGTCATCTTTTCCCGGATGCCGTTCAGAAAGGGCGCCGCAAGCAGTGTCAAGGTTTCAGGGCTCATGAAAGGCCTCATCGCGTTTCTTCAAGATACCGTTCCCACACCGGATCATGCAAGTTCAATAAACAGAAAACATACTTTCTTGGTTGGGTTTTTGCGATAATAGGGGTAGACGGGGATTCAAGCTTGGTCTTTAATAGACGCATAGAAAAAGCACGGCTCGGCGAGACGCCTCGCCCCACCTTACTTGCGGACGTGTTATGCGGTAGGGCCAACCGTCTCGGTGAGCCGCCGCACTTTACACCGATTACGATTAAGAGCACGATTAGGATTAGGAAGTGAAAAAAAGAATAAAGGGACTGTTGTATTGGGGGTGTTTGTTGGCTGCGACAAGCGGACGGGCCGACACGGCACACGAGGCGGACGCGCTCGCCCAAGCGATCCAGACAACGGTGGACCGCGCAGCGGCGGCTTTGTTGTCGGCCTGTGAACACGCCAAGACGCAAAAACCGATGCCAGACGCCGCGCTCGTCCGGACGGCAGTCTGGGCGGAGCGCTGGCCGGACGCCAGCGGCGTTTCGCAGCCGCGGACGGTCACAGGCGAGGTGTGGACCGCCGCGATCCAGAAAACGATTGACCGCGCGAATGCCGTGTATATTCCGGGACGCGGACAGCCGTATTATCTGGACAACCCCATCGTACTGAAATCGGGACAGGTTTTCATCGCCGCGACCAACGCGGAGTTTCGTCTTCGGCCCAACGTCAATACCTGTATGATCCGCAATGAACAGGTCGTCGGGTCACAGAACGGGCAGATCCCCGCGGAGGTCGCCTACGATCACGACATTGTGATTGAGGGGGGTCTGTGGACCACGCTGGGGACCTCGCGCAAGGAATGGAACGGGAATAACCGGGGGCATCCCTCCCGGACGAACGGGGTGCAGGGTTGCCACGGCGTCATCCTGCTGAACCATGTCCAGGGTGCGGTGGTCCGCAATGTCACCATCCGCCAGTCGCGGATCTACGGTATTCACATTTCCGATGCCAGCCATTTTCTCGTTGAAAAGATCCGCTTCGAAGAGAACGGGCGCGACGGCGTTCACATCAACGGAAACTCCTCGTACGGCGTGATCCGCGATATACAGGGAACGACGCATGACGACTTTGTGGCGCTCAACGCGTGGGAATGGATGAACGTCGCCCCGGTTTACGGAAACATCCACCACATGCTGGTGGAAGACATCATCGGGGGGGGCCGCCCCTCCGCCAACTGCACCAGCCCCTATCCGGACGGCACGGGGGAGATCCGGCTGCTTCCCGGAACCCGAACCTTTGCGGACGGGCGAAAGGTGATATGCGAGATCCATGACTGCGTGCTGCGCCGTCTGATGAACATCCGGACCGTCAAAGCGTATGACCAGCCCAATCTGGAAGTCGGGCGCGACAAAGATTTCTGCGATCCGATCGGCACGCTGAAAAACGTTTATTTCAGCGACTTGACGTATGAACGCCCCGGGTGTTTTCAGATCGCAGCCAACGTGGACGGATTTTCAATCAAAAACGTGCGACTCGATTTCAAACCCTCCGAAGCTTTCAGGTTAGTCGAGATCGGCCCCATGTCGGCCACCTACAAAAGCCACGCGACCGATCCGTCGAAGTGGGTTGAGCTTTTCTCGCCCGACCGGGACATCACCGTGAAAGGATTCCGGCTGGAGAACGTCGCCGTCCTTCAAGGTCAGGAACGTTCGCCGCTCGAAAACGTGATGCAACGGCTGGTCCGGATTGCCGACCAGAAGCCCAATCCGGACTATCCGAGAACCACGCCGCGCGGGGGCACGGGCAAGGTCAACTATAATCCTTGAAAACGGGGAAATGATGAAGAAGTTACTGGTTTTGGGTTGCTTGTTGGCGGCGGTCGGAGGGGAAGCCGACACGGCGGACGATGCGCTGGCGCTGGCGCAGCGCACGTTGTCGTATGTCGAGCGCGCGGAGAAACGGCCCGCGATGGTGGCAGAGCTGAATGCGCTGGCGCAACGGCTGCCTCAGGCCAAGGAGGCGGCATCACGAGGCGCGCTTGAAAAAGAGATTCGCGCGTTGCGGCGGAAAATCATTTTTTCGCACCCGGATCTGGATTTTGACCGGCTGCTGGCGTGTCAGCGGAGCTTGCCCTATTCGCATGCGACCCACATGGTCGACCAGTATCTGGGGCGTTATTCCCGTCCGGGCGGAGAGGGCCTGATCGTCATTGAAGATTGGAAAACCGCGCCGAAGAAACGTGAAATCCTCAAAGGCAAGCTGCCCT
>Ga0209066_10003988_pt1 | contig 16392 bp, 11 predicted proteins | sample All_14_2_FD_187198 | JGI IMG/M metagenome (GOLD analysis project Ga0209066, IMG submission 187198) | Freshwater microbial communities in response to fracking from Pennsylvania, USA - Allegheny Zone_MetaG_DW_15 (SPAdes) (version 2) ...
GGGTGGGTGGAGGTCTTGCAGCAGGACTGACAGGGACGGCGCTCGCTGGTTCGGCGCTCGCAGGCGGAGCAGGCGGACTGATGATGAGCGGAGGGAAAAGTAAAGCCTCCTCGGACCCTTACACCATGCAGCAGCCGGAGATGCCATACATCGACATGTCTCCGATCTACGCCGCGATGGGCGGCATGATGGAGATGATGGCCGCCAGTCAGGTGCAGAACCAGAAGAACCAGCTCGGGATGATGTTGGCTCAGGCCCCGCAGCCGACAGCGACTCCGACCTACGACTGGCAGTCAAGGGCGGCGGCGCTGAAAGAGAAGATATCCGGGCAGGTGTCGGAGGAAGCAGCCGCAAGAAGGGGTAGGGCCAGCACGATTCTGACCTCCCCGTTGACCGATGAGGATGTCACCCTCACAACTTCAGTCCTCACAGGCAAGTAATGGCGAAGAAGAGAGAAAAATGGACGTATGATGATTACATCGACGAGTATCAAGCTCTGCTCCAGGAACGCAACGAGTGGGACGCAGAGGCCAAGAAGATCTCTTCTTTCATCATTCCAGGCCGGGGGATCTTCAACAACCTGACCCGCCCGTCGAAACGCAAGCTGACATCCCCAAAGGTCGTCAACGCTGTTGCCAAAGACGCGATGCGCGTTCTTACCTCTGGTCTGCAAGGAGGTCTTACCAGTCCGGCCCGTCCATGGTTCAAACTCAGTTTTTCCAATCCCGCCTTTGAAAGTCATCCGATCCTTGGGGGATGGCTGTACCAGTGTGAGAAGACACTCTACTCCGAACTCGCTTCCACCAATTTCTACCCTTCTGTCCATACCTTCTACACGGAATACTGTGGTTTCGGCACGGCGACGATGTATGTTGGCGAGGACGGGGAGCCGTTCCGGTTCGAACTGCCGACCTTCGGTGAATACTGCATAGGGATCGACAGTAAGGGAAGGGTGGACAGGTTCTATCGAGTTGTCTTCAAGACCGGCAAGATGCTGTGGGACGATTATGGCGACAGCCCGAGGGGAAATGTTCTCCCTCCACAGTTCTACAATGAGGCGCAACGCAAGTCGCTCTACAACACCTGGTACACCTGTCTCGAAGCGACGACGAAGAGGAAGTTCCAGGATAAGCCTTACACCAGAGTGTTCTACCTGCTCGGGGAAGGGGATGCCAGCAGGGGTGTCTCACCGGCGAACACCAAGAACTCCGACAAGAAGCCGCTCGACATCTCCGGGTTCTACGAGTTCCCTTGGCCGACTGGACGCTTCGATGTCATCGGCTCCGATGTCTATGGGATCGGGCCAGCAGCGGAAGCCCTGCCGGATGTAATGCGGCTACAGGAGATGGAGAAGAGCGCGTCGATGGCAGTCCACAAGTCGGCCAGCCCTCCTCTCTTCGTCCCGGCGCATTTGAAAGGGAAGATCAAGACCCTGCCAGGGGGCATGAACTACTCTCGCAACACGATGAACGAGAAGGTGTCTACACTGTACGATACGAGGTTCGACTACCCTGGGGTCGTCGGCTTCATAGATCGCACAGTGATGCGTATCAGGCAGGCCTTCTTCAACGATGTTTTCATAACTGCCTCCCGAGATCCGAACGCCAGCCCTTTGAAAGCCACCCAGGTCCACGCGCAGGAGCTGGAGAAGATGCTCCGCCTTGGACCGATGATCGAGCGTCTGCACTTCGAGTTCTTCACCCCGTTGATTGAGCGGTGTTGGGGCATTCTGATGCGGAAGGGCAAGTTCCCGCCGTTGCCGCCCGAATTGCAGATGATGGTTGAGGGGGCTGGATTCGAGATCAAGATGGTATCGGTACTGGCGCAGGCGCAGAAGGCCATAGGCGTCCAGGCGATCAGCTCCTTCGTCTCATTCGTCGGCGGCGTCGCTTCGGTCGATCCTAAGGCGCTCGATAACATCAACACCGACTCGACCATTCGTGAGTTTGCAGACATCACCGGCGTCCCGTCCGTGATCATGAATCAGCCGGAACAGGTCCAGGCGATCCGGCAGCAACGGGCACAGATGCAGATGCAGAAGGAAGAAGAGCAGAAGCAGATGATGCAGGCCGCAGCGCAGGAACAGGTGCTTACCAACCGGGCCAATGTCGCCAAGACGATGAGTGAAGCGGGGTCCAACATCTCGGATGTTCTGGGAGGGGTAACTGGTGTTCAGTGATAACGAAGCCAGAGAGATAGAACAGGCGAAGAGGGAGAAGCAGGAATACGAACGGCTGCTCTCGGACATGGAGACTGTTCTGAGTACCAACCAAGGAAGGAATGTTGTCTGGTGGGTCTTGTCACAGTGCGGAATTTATGATACAAACTTCGCAGAGGATGATAGAAAGACGAACTTTTTACTGGGGAGGAGGGATGTCGGCTTGGCGGTCATAGGACTGATGAGTGATATCGACAACCTCACATACCCAAATCTTCAATTAAGGATGGGAAAAGATGAGCGAAAATAACGTTGAGACTCCTACGGTAGAGCCGGTCGTACCGGTAGAAACCGCCGAGGGAGACGGGGCACTCAACGGGGATGCTACCATTCAAACAGTGGCTGAACCTGTTGTTACGGAGCCGACCAACTGGCTACCGGATGATCTTCGGGCGAACGATAAGCTGAAAGGTTTCGAAACTCCAGAGGCGTTGGCACGGGCCTACTTAGAGGCTCCCCCTCCGCAAGAGATACCGGAAACCTATGCGCTCCCCGAAGGGATGTCGGCAAAGATGGGGGAGTGGGCCAAAGAGAATGGCTTCTCTCAGACACAGCTGGACAATGTTCTCAAGTTGCAGGAAGACTTCCGAGTCTACCAGACCAGCGTTGCGAACAAGGTCTACACTGAGGGGCGTAAACAGCTCTTTGATTCCTGGGGGGAGAACAAGGACGCGAACCTGAAGGTTGCGGAGTCCGTTCTCAGTACGGTACCCTCAGGGCAGAAACTGGCTCAGGTATTGAAGCAGACCGGTGAAGGGGGTAATCCTCTCGTCATCGGATTTCTGCACGAGATTGGGAGTTTCTTAAAGGAGGGAGGGTATTTGAAAGGGTCTGCACCAAAAGCGGCGGACACGCATAACCCTCTCAAAGCACGGTATCCAACAATGTTTCCTACTGAGGAGTAAGAAATGGCTTACGATCCTACTGGCGATTGGCCCACACTGTTGAGTGTGACGAAAATGATGGACCCTAATGGGGCCATTGCAGATATCGGTGAGGTGTATTCCCAGACCGATGAGATGTACAAAGACATCCCGTTCTTTGAAGCGAACGGCAAGACCTTCCATCGTATCACGGTCGAAGATGGTATGCCCTCCGGTACGTGGCGACGGCTGAACAAAGGTATTGTGGCAAACGACAATGGCACTCTTCAGGTTGATGAGACCATCGGCCTGCTGGAAGGACGCAGCGAGGTAGACCTCGTTCTGGCCCGGCTGTCCGGCGACATTGCCAAGTTCCGCAAGAAGAAGGACGACGCGCACATTCGGGGTATGGCCGCGCAGCTTGCGTCTACCCTGATTTACGGCGACACCGCCACTTACCCTGAGCGGTTTCACGGTTTCTCCCCGCGCTATGACGCCCTGGGCAAGAAGACGGATACCTTCGGCGCGTTCAACATCATGAACCAGGTGTACAGCGGCGGGGGTTCTGGTTCGGTCAACTCGTCCGTATGGTTGATTGGTTGGGGCGAGGACACTGTGTATGGCGTCTACCCGCAGGGGTCACAGGCGGGTATCGAGAACGAGGATCTTGGGATCATCGATGCTCATGATGCGGACGGTGGGGTGTTCAGGGCCTACGCTACTCACTTCCGGGCGCAGATGGGTCTGGCGATTGAGGACTGGCGCTATGTCGCCCGTCTCGCCAACGTCGATATCACCAATACCACCGTTGCTGATGCCGCCACCCTGACCTTCTTGAACGCGCTTATCGACATGACCCACGCCATTCCGAATCTGTCGATGTGCCGCCCGGTCTTCTACTGCAACCGGGCCGTCAAGTCGTTCCTGACCAAACTGGCATATGTCAAGACGAATCTCTCCCTCAATGTTGGAGAGGTCTACGGCGAGAAGAACGTCCTCAATATCAACGGTATTCCGCTGCGTTCGAGTGATTCTATCACCTTGACCGAGGCGACCATCAGCTAAGGAGGAACACAATGATCACTGATAGCGAAATGATGTTTGCTGACGGTCTTGCCTACAACGGCACCGCCGAAGTCATCGATCTGGAAAAAACCCGCAAGGCCATTGGTCAGCCGATCAAGTGCTTCATTGCTGGGCACACCCTTACCGCAGTATCTGCGGTCGTCATCGTGGACGGCACCACGTCCTCCCCAGGCACCACCCGGATGACGTGGGTTATCGCCGCCGCCGCTCTGAATGCCGGGCCGATTGAGTTCTATCTGCCCGACAACTGCCAACGGTACGTCACCATCTCGTTGACTGGGGCTACCACCGGGGGCACATGGGATTGCGGAATCGTTGACGGGGTACAGACCGCACGATGAACTTAACAGGGCCGGGGAAACCCGGCCTTTTCTTTAGGAGGGGATATGAAAGCTCGCTGTATAATGAACGGGCAGGCGTACATTGTGGGGGGAAAGAAACCGCGATGGTGCGAGGTAGGGCAGGAACTCGACATCGATGTTGAGAAGATGAAGGGACTGCCGAAACATTTTGAAGAGATCAAGGCCAAGGTCTCTGATAAGCCTGTCGCTGGAAAGAAAGCCCCCGGTGCGCCGGTTACGACTGACAACCTGTGAGGTAAGGCATGTCTGAAGTCAATATCTGCAATGAAGCCCTGGCTATGATAGGGGAATCCCCAATTCGCTCGCTCGATGAGGACACCAGAAGAGCGGGCTTATGCCGGGTTCTGTACCCAAGGGTTCGGGATTTCAACCTGTCCATGCAAGACTGGTCGTTTGCAAGGAAGACAGAACTGTTGCGGATACTGGAAGATGATTATATTGAGGGAGCTGTCTTTCAAGTGCCTTCAGACTGCCTCACCCCTATAAGCATATACCCCAGATATCAGTTTCGTCTTCCCTGGAAAGTAGAGCGGGATAGGATCATAATTCCTTGGCTCACATATGAGGATACGGACGCAGAAGTGTATCTTCAGTACACTTACAAATGCACAGACACAAGCCTGTTTTCCGAGGTGTTCAAGAATATTCTTGCGAACGATCTGGCGTATCGTATATGTATGCCGTTGACGCAGGACGCAAAACTCTACGCGGCCCTTGCAAGTAGCCTACGCATTATCCGTATGGAAAACTCCGCAGAGGATGCGAACCGAGGAGAAGAGTATCGGTACGCAGACGAAGATCCCGAGAACGATTCTTTTGTTAATCCACCAGAATGACAATTCGAAGATGGAAAGCGAACTTCACGTCAGGAGAGTTAAGCCCCCTTCTTGATGCCCGTATCGATAACGACCGCAACAAAAACGGTTGTAAGACGTTATTGAATATGCACGTAAAGACGCAAGGCCCGGCGACCCGTCGCTCGGGCTTTCGTTTTATCTACGACATCTCTTCTCTTGATATCGATGCTACTGTAATCCCCCGTCTTATGCCGTTCATATTCGATGAGGATAGCGCGTATGTGCTTGTGTTCTACAAGCATACGAGCGGGGCAACGCGAGTTGTTTTCGCTACAGGTACTGGACTGGTAGAAGATCCCACCAGTCCAGGTAATCCGTATGCGTTCGAGTTTACAGGGACGCTCGATATCACTACTTTCAAATGCGCTCAGTCTGCCGATATTCTGTACATCGCACAACCGACTCGTCTTCCAGTAGAGTTCAAACGTCTTGCTCATGATTCATGGAGTGCGAACGAGGTAGCGATCACCGTCCCGCCGTTCATCATCAACAAGACTACAACGACTATTGCTTCGTCCGGTACGACAGGGACCGTTACTTTGACGGCCTCTGCTGACCTGTTCACAGAAGACTGGATAGGGGAGAAAGTTAAACTGAACGCAGGGATCATAGAGATTACAGCGTTTACGGATACGACGCACGTTACCGGGTCGGTAGAGACGACGCTTACAGCGGGTACAGCGACAGCGGAATGGTATGCTCAGGAGTGGAGCTTCCGCTTTGGGTATCCCCGTTTCGTCGGTTTCTATGAACAACGTCTGTTCTACGCTTCGACGCTGACCAGACCGCAGACGATATGGTTCTCGAAGTCGGGGGACTACTATGATTTCTCCACATCGACTCCGGTAGTTGAATCCGATGCTGCGACCTTCACGCTTGATTCAGGGAGCCAGAACAAGTTCCAATGGATGATCCCGTCTCGGGAACTGATAGTCGGGACGCTTGGTGACGAATGGGCGATTTCCGGCAGCGGGTACGAACCGCTGTCCTTTTCATCTATCCGGGCGAGCAGGCATACCAATCATGGAGGCGAACCGCTCGACCCGTTGATGATCGGGCCGGTTGTCTTGTTCCTTGAGCGACTGGGAAGGACCGTCAACCAGATGGTCTACGACTTCAACTCCGACTCCTACAACACCGTTGACCTCACCGTCCTTGCCCCCCACCTGACCGACTTCGATACCATCGTCGACTGGGCGTATCAGCAGACTCCGAACAGCATTATATGGGCGGTACGGGGGGATGGATACCTGCTTGGGCTGACGTTCAAGCGGGAGCACAATGTCACCGGCTGGCACCGTCACAACACCAATGGGGAGTTCCTACGGGTAGCGAGCATACCGGGGACCAAGGAGGACGAGGTATGGTGTCTGGTGAAACGGACGGTAGGCGGTGCTGATGTCTATTACCTGGAGAAGAAGGCGGAGGAGTTCCTGTCTGATGACGTTCTGGATTCCTACTTCCTCGACAGCCACCTCGTCTATGATGGTGTGGCGGCAACTACGATATACGGTTTGGGGCACCTCGAAGGTGAGACGGTAGATATCCTAGGGGATGGCAAGGTCTTCTCTGGCTATACCGTTTCCTCGGGGTCGATTGTTCTCCCTCTCGCTGTCGAACGGGCGGTAGTCGGTCTTTCCTATACCTCGGAACTCGTGCCTGTGATGCCGGATTATGACCTTCAGTCTGGAACGTCTTTCCTTGCGACACGCCGAACGGATCATGTCTCCATCCTGCTTTACAACTCCCTTGGGTTGACGATTGGGAGGTACGACAGCGAAGCAGGAGAAGAGATCGGCGAAGAGGATATCCCGTTCCGCCGTCCAGGTGATGACCCGAACGACGCCGTTCCTCTCTTTTCTGGGGTGAAACGCTTGTCTGTTTTATCCGGGCATGATAGGGTTTCGGATATATACATTCGACAGGAGCGTCCTCTACCTTTGACGATTGTCGGACTGGTGGACGAGACAGATATAAAGGAGCGATAGGATGGCTACAGGGTCTCAACTTGGCGGTATCTTTTCGGGTGCGGCGACGGGGTTTTCTCTTTCGGGGGGAAACCCTTTAGGTGCTTTGGCGGGTGGGGTGTTCGGGTTCCTTTCCGGGGATAACGGAAAGAACGCCAAGACCGATCTGCGGTACTCGCAGTACAACGCGGACATGGTTCTTCAGGCTGGTCAGGCCAACGCCGCGATGATCGCCGGCCTGGCCGGTGCGAACGCCGCGATGACGATGGCCGCAGCCAAGTTCAACATCGAGATTGGTTCACAGGTCGATCAGTACAACGCTCAACTGCGGAGCTTCCTTGGGGACTTCAATGCCTCCCTTCTGGAGAACGAGGCCCAACTTGTATGGGAGTCCGCCGAACTGGACATGCTCCAGATGGAACAGCAGTTCGCTCGGGATCTCGGAACGATGCGGGTGAACTACGGCAAGTCCGGGGTGTTGATGGATCAGGACTCACCGCTTGAGGCGCAGATCGACGCGCAGACTCAGCACGAACTGGACGTTATGATCGTTCGACATGGTGCAGATCTGCAAGCAAAGAAGTTGCAGGACGCAGCAGCACGGTCCCGATGGGAGGGCAACGTCGAGGCGCAGAGCATCATGTACGAAGGGTTCATGAACAACATAATGCAGTTCGGGCAGGCCACCCTCACCGCTGCCGGTCAGGTGGTACAGGGCAATGCCAACGCTGCGATGACGATGTACAACTCACAGATCCAGGCGAACCAGATCCTTGTTGGAGGTCAGCAGGACTATGCCTCCTACAAGTCTGCCGACCGGCAGGCGTTGATGTCAGGACTGTTCAGTGCGGCGGGAACGCTCGGTAAGAGTTACTTCGATAACAAGGTTCCGTCTGTCTCCAATCCCTTCACCGGCGGAGGGTCAAAACAGCCAAAGACCTCTTCATGGTCCGGGTTCTCGAACGCCCGCCCCGTCTACCTTTCTTCCGCTTGGGCACCATATCAGTCTTCATTACTTTAAGGTATTGATATAATGGCACGAATATCCTTCAAGCTGTCTGATCAACGATTGAATACTGGGGGATCTCCTGGGCAACTGTCAGCGCCGCAACTGGGGGGCGGGTCCGGCTCTGGTAGAGGTATCCACGCGCCTGAGATCCGAGCGCCACAGGCCGACGCAGCGGTCCTGCCGAGCAGACAGAAGGATGTACCACTGATCGATCCACAGGTGCTCAACCACACGGCCAACGTGCTCATTGATGCGTCGATGCGGTTCAATGATCGACAGGCCGAGGCCGAAGCGGAGGATGCCCTTCTCCGGGCAAATTCGGCTGCGAATGAACTGTTCGCCGGGGTGGATCAGGATGGCAACGCGACCGGCTACGGACACAAGATAGGGAAGGACGCGATCGATACCTACGAGGACTTTTCCAAGGGGATCGATGCGACCTATGAACAGTTCCTGCCCGCTGGGGATCTTGCCCGCTCGAAGTACCTCAACAAAGCGATGCAGTACCGGGAGCGGGCCAGAAACGCTGGAGCCGATCACCGGGTCAAGCAGCAGGAGGTCTACGAGGGGGGACAGCGGTACGCACGGGGGCAGCAACTCATCGAGGATTTTCAGACGTATGGTGAGACTGTCTTTCAACCGGGACCGGACGGGCTATCCCAGTTCGAGAAAGCCCTGCAAGGGTATAAAACTCCAGAGGAGATGGAGCAGGTACGCTCTGCGCTATATAAGAACATCGTCAATACGATGTTATCGAAAGTGGATGATGTCGATGCCACGAACGAACTGGGAAAGCTGAAACTGGTCAAGGACTTCAATGACCGTTATGCAACAATGAACTCACCGTTCAAACGGGCGGAAGTGGACACAGTTATCAACAACGGGATTGTTGCTGCACAGCGGAGGCAGAAGTCTGAGTATAAAGAGAACATGGCGAAAGTGCGGGCTGTCGATCTGGCGAACGCCCCCTCGCAGATGTTCTCGGCCATGAGCGAAGGCAATATGACTGGCGTACTCAATACCCTTCAGACGATGAAGCGTGGGTACGCGGTAGAAGATGCTGACAATTACGTTGTCGATGCGGGGCAGGCTATGCAGGAGATGGTCCAGGTAGCGTTTGATAATGGAAAGAACACGTACCAGATAGAGGAGAATCTTAATGTTCTCGACCAGAAGATGACGGAGAGAGGAGTAGAGAATCAGGAGTATTTGATGAGCAAAGCGAAAAGAACCCTTCGCTCTCTACAAGGAACAGAACGGGCAATGAAGGCAACGGGAAGTAAGGCCGCGTACAATACCGTTCTTAACGGAGCCTTTGACGAGAATGGGAATTTTGATGTCGAGAAAGCAAAGAAGTTAGGGGAGCAAGCGAATCTTGAAACAGGGTATCAGGTAAAACTTAAACGCTTAATAGATACTCACGTCCGTAGACAGAGGACGGCAAAACTGAAGGTGGATACAGAAGTACAGAAATTGAATCTTGGGGAGATAAACATAGCTCTCGAACTGGAAGGAACGAAGGGGCTTGAGACAGAAGAGTTCATAGAAGAGATGAACGCCCAGGCAGAACTTGGTAGGATATCTGAGTTGGGGGCTAATAAAGCCATCATGAACTTCGCTAAGACGAAGAAGAGAGAAGAGCGTGAGGCGATAGCAAATCCCGAGGTGGTAGCTATTAGACAGAAGATTAATGGGTACGTTCAGGCCAAATTGTTCACAGGCAAGTCTTCGGATAGCGCAGAGAACGTACTCGCCAATAAAGAGGTAGGGATACAACTCGTAAGGGATCTCAACTCATGGGTCAAGTCTAATCCGCAGGGCGACGTTCGGGCGTACTGGGCGCAGCGGGAAAAGGAGATGGCGGATACCGGGTGGTTTGGGAAAGGCGTTGACAACTTCTCAAATCATGGGCTTCCGACATTCAAGAATCCAGCGCCTGAAACACCACAACCGGCGGCAGCAGTAGACAGTGCTCGGATAGCTGAACTTGAGAAGAAGGCATTACCACTCCCGGATGCACATAAGGCATGGCTTAACTCCAAGAATGGAAGGTATGAGAGGTATCTCAATTTGCCTAAAGAAGAGCAGCAAAAGTTCATTAATGACTTCAAGGGTGGTAATAAGTAATGCCTGAAATTTATGCTCCCACACCAGAGGATCAGCAACTGTTTGAGGACGGGCAGGCCATGTTTGATTCGTATCAGGCAGAACCAGAACCCGTAGAGAGTACGGACTCTGCTGCGTCCCTTCTTGCAGATGAAGATGATGAGTCGGTTGGGGGTACTGACTCTGCGGCTGCACTTCTTGCCGACGATCCGGTTCCTGCAAGTAACGACGACCTAGGAGTATCCAAGGAGAGTATCACGTTCGCACCGTCTGAGGTTAAGGGAAAGGGCATTATAGATGGGGCGAAGGCGATAGCCGGTAAGATAATGGACCGGGCCGAAGAGCTGACGGTAGGGCAGTACAAGCGCGGTAAGCAGAACGAGCGGGTGGGTCTACTCTACAACAAGTTCTTGCAGACGGGGGATGAGACGTTCAAGCAGGAAGCATTGAAACTTGAACAGTCCATGACCGAACAACCGGAGATGGATTCGATCCCGAGTAAGATTGTTGGCTATACCGCAGAGCAGTTGCCGCAGTTTCCTGGCAGAGCGAAGAGGGCTGTAGAGGAAGCACTTGATGAGGACGCGGGTTCGCAGTTGGAACTTGGGGATCGGGTAGGACGTGCGATGCTCGGGGGGTTTGATCCGGCGCTGCGGGTAGCAAAGGCGTTCCTGTACGACTACAATGCCGAGGTAATGACAGGTCACGCCTACGCAGAGTTGGATAAGATAGTCGATCCAGAGAACGGCAAAGGGATTGATGAAGAGATAAAACAGCGTTTTGCTAAGGGTATCGGTGCTGTAAGTGCGGTAGTGGAAAATGCTTCGCTCCTTCCTCTCGGACGGTTAGTTCCGGGGGGATCTAAAGTTCTGGGTACAGCAGTGACGAACGGTATCAGTGCGATGCTTCGATCCGGTGCGTTGCGGGGTATCGCGGTCAAGGGGGCACAGGTTGTTGGGGCCGAGGTTGCCGAGGAATGGACGCAGCAGACGGCGCAATGGATTGGCAATGAGATAGCCAAACACACGATGAATGAACTGCGGGGGACCAACATGCCCGCAGAGGATATCACCTATCTCGGCAAGAGGTTGAAGGACTCATTCCTCCCCACGATCTACGCCAGTATCGGTCTCGCCGGTTCATCTACCATGATGGGGATGTCCGTTGAGGGGGCCGCGCAGTTGGCAGGTAAGAAGGTGTTGCAGGCGGAAGCGGCCTACAATATGCGCCTTCATGCCAAGCAGGTTGATGAGGATCTTACCGCCGCCAACGCTGAATTGACCGACCTCCGAACCTCAATCACCGAGTCAGATGAGGACATGGCGTATGAGGACGCTATCGAGGACGACCTTTCCGTCGAGACAGCATCCGAGGATATCGTAGCTTCAGAGGACATTGATGTACTCCAGCAGCGGATAGACGATCTCTTCGTCCCCCGAGCAGAGGATACCGGCTACTCCCTTGCCGAGCACCGAGCGGTAGAAAACGCCTTGAAGGAGGCCCGGCTTCAGCGGTCGGCCAACGTCAGGGAGGCCGAACAACTTGAGATGACCGGACGGGCCGACAACGCCAAGGTTGTCGATTTGCCGACGATCAACGCCCAACTTGATACGAGGATCAACGAACTCTCAGAACGTGCACAGGGGATGCGTGAGAGCCAACGGCGGGCCGCGCAGCGGGCTATCGTCTCCGGGCAGTGGGACAGCCATGAGGAGGCCCGGACCAGAGCTGGTAAACCGATGGGTGTCTCCAAGCAGGACTTCAAGCAGGCTAGAGACGAGAACGCCAAAGGGTTTCAGGAACTCCGTAAGACCCGTCAGGAGTTGAACGAACTGCGGTCACAGGAGAAAGCCCTTGAGGGATCGAGGGAATCAGGCAAACGGCGCTCACCGGCTCAGAAAGCCCTCCGTGAGAAGGTCAAGGGTCTTCGCTCGGAGATGCGGGCTGAACGCCTCAGACTGATGGACGAGAAGAACAACCTCGACATGATGGAAGGTAAGGTCGGGTCAGAGGTTGGCAAGCGTCTCGGGGATCTGCGGACTGATCTGAAGGAAGCGGGGACGCTCGGTGAGAAGTCCTTCGATGCCTCTCTTCCGGGCCTTGAGAGGGAAGAGATCCTTTCCTTCCGCAACGCGATCTATCGGGCATGGAGGAATGCCAAGGCAGCGGTCACCGCTGGCGACCGTGAGGGCTATGCACGGGGCAAGGAGGTCATCCGCGCACTGATCGCCAAGCAGCGGGTCAAGCAGAAGGTGTTTCGTATCCAGAAGCAGATGGTTCAGGGGATCAAGAAGATGATCCGTGCTGGCGCCAAGAAGACAGGCCGGGTCGATGCCGACACCAACGCCCTGTTCGCCGCTCTACGCCCCCTGCTGACCGGCAAGGAGATCACCAATATCGAGGAGATTGTCGCCCTGGCGGATGCCGGGGATTTCCAGGCGCAGATATCCCTTCGCGTTCTGGAGATGCGAGAGCGGGCAAAGAACAGGGATTTCTCCTTCCTCAAGCAGTTGCATGACGAGATCCGGGCGGTCTATCTCGGAGGTAAAGAGGCCAGGCAGGTCGAACTGGACACCTTCAGAACGCAGGTCAATCAATCTATTGAGAAGATCACGCAGGAGATCCGAGGGCCGTTCGACATCCGTTCCCGGCAGAGCGGAGCCGGGATGTACATCGACAATATCAAGAACTTCTTCTCGTTCTTCGGTGTTGACTTCCTTTATGCTCTACAGGATACGCTTGCAGCTATCGTGCAGGACTCCGGTACGCACTTCTTCGATACCGAGGCGTTCAACGTCATAGATACCCAGGACGCGGAGAACCTGCGTGATGAGCTACAGCGGGTCTACACTGAGGAGATGGTCAGCATCTACGCTCAGGCGTATGGACTGAAACCTATTCCGGGGTTCGGCATTGAGTCTGTCGTAGCGGCAAGGATGAACGCTGAAGCAATCTCCGAGCGTGAAGCCTTGACGGATGAAGGAGTTGTTAAGAAGATACCTCCGGTAAAAGCCGGGTTTGTTCGGTTCTACCATGGGGGAGGGGGATGGACGAACGGGGTTGTAGATGGATCACCGAGGTGGGTGACTCCTGATCTCACTTACGCGCAGGGGTATGCAGGTAAGAGTACAGGAGAGGTTTATTACGTAGACCTACCAGAAGGCCACCCCAGTCTTGTAAAGGCTTTTGATGACACAGGAACAACTCAAAAAGCTCCATACGTAGCTTTTGAACTTGGAGATGAAAACGCAAAGAACTTCAAGAAGTACGAGGACTCCGTAGGAAAAGGTGAGCCATTCAAGAGCACCGACGAGCGTAACCCTGACAAGTTCAGTTTCAACATCTCTGAACTGCGTAAGCTCTACATGCTGATCAAGAACGATAGAACAAGGGACCACTTCATAGAGAACCAGGGATTCACTGACGAGGTGTTGGATGCAGTCGTTCGTAAGGTAGAGGGTAGCCCGGTAGACTTGGCGATTGTCAACGGGCAGTTTGCTATCATGGAAACACTCTATGCGAAGATCAACAAGGTGTATCGTAAGTTGAACAACTACGATCTACCCAAGCAGGAGTTCTATACCCATATAACGAGGGAATACACCAATCCTGACGACCTGAACGCTCGGACACTTGCCGATGTCATGCTCGGTGCCGACTTCTCCCATGCCTCCACCAGTACGATGTCTGCACTCCAGAGGCGCACCGCTTCTAAACTGCCGATCAAAATTGTACCGGATGTCCTCGATACGATGGACTACATGCGGCAGATGGCGCACTATATAGCTTTCGCGGAGAAGTCAAGACTGTGGAACTCGGTCTTCCGCTCGCAGGAGTTCACAAAGGAACTGCGTGAGAAGTATGGTGATAAGTTCGGGCAACACCTCCAGTCGAAACTCAACAGGTATATTGACGACACCATCCGAGGTCGGGCAGCGGACAACCGCTTCGTCTGGAAACGGATGGAGACAGCGATGCACTATATCGTCAAACTGACTCTTGCAGCGAAAGCCAAGATCGGGTTGGGGCAGATAACGTCTCTCATACTGTATCTTGACCAGATGGAAACAAAGGAGTTTATTGTGGGATTGAATGAGTTCATGCAAAACCCGAGAGCCGCAGCGGATTTCCTTGACGCTAATTCGACGTTCTTCAAGAACAGGAGTTGGCGAACTGATCAGACCCTCATCAAACAGTTCGGGGATCTTCAGTATGGCAAGAACAAGAAGGTAGAGACAGCGAAGTTCTGGTTGTCCGAGACTGGCGACAAACTGATGACAAACGTAATGATTGGTGACAAGGTTGCCACATATATGGGTGGGTATGCGATGGCTCGGGCGTTGTCCAAGCGGATGTCGCTCAAGGCCGCGATCCGTAAGGCGGAGACCTACACTAAACTCTCGCAGCAGTCGAGCACGATGTCCGTCCAGTCCAGTCTCCAGTCCGGGGGAACCTTCGAGCGGATGGCAGCGATGTATTCTTCGCAACAGTTCGGTATGCTTCGACTCCAGATCCGCTCCTTGCGCGACATGTTCAACGCCAAGGGCCGGTACGTCAGGGAGAAGGCACGGCTCAAGAAGGGGGCAGCCGGAGCCACTCCTGAGACGGTAGCCAGGTATCGAGATCAGTATTACTCGCAGGCAAAGAAGACAGCCAAGACGCAGGCTATCTTCCAGGTCGCTTCGCCGATGCTATTCGCCTGGGTAACGGCTGGCTTCGACTGGGACTGGCCTGAGCAGTTGGCCGGATTGATGGGGGCGTTGAACGCGATCCCGGTTGTCGGGGAGGTCACGGAGGCGCTTGTTCGGATGTCCCTTGGCCTGAACAAGTACGGCAGCGAGATGGTTGTCACCCAGTTCATGAACGACATCGTCAAAGCAGGCAAGGATCTTGTCCTCGACCAGGACAAAGTAGTGCAGGATACGGCGGTCCTCCTTCAGCTTGTATCAATGGGAGTCCCGCTTAAAACAATCGTTGGAATAATGCAAGGAATTTCTGATGTAACCCTTGAAGAAAAAATCCATTCTGGTATGCTGAGAACGATGGGGTACTCAGAGAAGACGGCTGAAAAGGCCGCAAACGAATAGGAGAACCTGATGACTGTTGAGAATGTAACCCCTCTGATACGCTATCCTTACACCGGCCCTGGTGCCTACAGCTTTTCCTTCCTGATTTACGACGAAGACGATCTGACGATTACCCATACGGATGTCTATGGTAATCGAACTATCCTCACAATCACGACAGATTACACAGTTACCATCAACTCCGGTTCTCCAGGGGGATCGGTCACGATGATCTACTCCGAGACAACCGGGGCTATCGAGATTGCTCGCGTTCTTGAGTACACCCAGACGACCGCCTGGGAGAACGAAGGCGCTCTCGATATGCAGTTGCTTGAGCAGGATTTTGACCGGACGGTCATGCTCCTTCAGCAACTCAAGTCCGAGTTCTATCGTGCTCCCGCTCAAGCAACACTGAGGGGGAACTGGACAACAGCTACGGCTTACGTCCAAGGGGATGTAGTATGGGACTCTACCAATGAAATATTCTATTCCTGTTACGCCGATCACACTTCCGGCACTCTGGCTACTGACATAGCTGCTGGCTACTGGTTCGAATCTCTTGACCTGACTTCGGTCTACGCCGACGCAATCAACGCGGCTGTGGCCCTTGCCGTAGCATATAAAGCTGATCTTTCTTCCCCCAACTTCACCGATGTTCCAAGAGCACCGACCGCACCAGCGGGAACAGAGACGACCCAGTTAGCCACTACTGAGTTCGTTACCAATGCAGTTTCCGCTCTCGCAGTCGGGCCTGTTGATGTACAAGTATTCACTTCGTCGGGTACTTACACCAAGACCTCCGGGGCTACGGTCGCTATAGTGGAGGTAGTAGGGGGTGGGGGCGGCGGGGCTTCGGAT
>Ga0209066_10003991_pt1 | contig 16388 bp, 12 predicted proteins | sample All_14_2_FD_187198 | JGI IMG/M metagenome (GOLD analysis project Ga0209066, IMG submission 187198) | Freshwater microbial communities in response to fracking from Pennsylvania, USA - Allegheny Zone_MetaG_DW_15 (SPAdes) (version 2) ...
GCTTGGTCGGAGTGTTCGCCACTGCGACCGGATCAATTCCCGTCTGCTGTCTGGCCCAGGCGTAACATTCCCCTTCGTCGCGGCTCTGCAACTGAGCCGGCTGTCCCTTTGCCGGATAGACGATCACTCCCAGCGACGTGGAAATCGACTGCTGCGCCTGTGCCTCGCCCATGAACGGCAGCACCGCCGCCATGGTCGCCAGCGCCGCTATCATCCTTATTTTTTTAGCCTGATCTTTCATGCGTACACCTCCTGTTAAACCGGGAAAACCTCTATTGGCCGCACAGCTGCGGTCCCACCTCATTCGAAATCAGTGGCAATGCAGTCACGCGAGAAATACTCCGCCTACAGCCAATCCCTGTCCATTGCCGGCAAGGGCGTTCATCATGGGCCGCAAACACAACACGGCCCTTCCATCCTCAGGGGATTCAGGAACAGAACGGACGGGCTGACAGGTTGTTACAACCCTTTATATCTTTTATCCTGGCAGGTGACAGGAAGGGAACTCGTAAAATTACGAGGTTGGGAGGTGGGAATACAGGTGATTCATTATGCGCTGATGATGCCGTGCTTGACGGCATATCGGACCAGATCGGCAACAGTTTTCACGCCGAGATCCCTCATCATCTGGTACTTGTGATATTCTGCGGTCCTGGCGGAGATATTCAACAGCGATGCGATCTCCTTCGCGCTTCGCCCCTCTGCCAGCAGCTGCAGCACTTCACGCTGGCGCCGGGTGAGGTAGGCGGATTGTTCGTAGCGCTCCTGGGAGCCTTTTTTCCTCCCCTCGATGAATTCCCCGGCTAGGAGCGATGTCACATAGATTTGCCCTTTCAAGGCGCAGCGAATGGCCTCGCCCAGTTCGGACGGTGCCGAATGTTTGAGGACGTATCCCAGTGCGCCGGCCTCGAAGGCGTTGACGGCATATTTGACGTCAGAGTGCATGGTCAGAAAGATAAACCTGACATCCTTGTCGGTTTCCCTGATCCGGCGGAGTGCCTCAATACCGTTCATCAAAGGCATCGTGATATCGGTGACGATCACGTCAGGCCGGAGTTTTTCGGCGGCAGCGAGCAGGGCATGGCCGTCCTCGACGATCCCGACAAGCTCAAACTCCGGTTCTATCAGGCTGCGCAGGCCTTCGGCGACCATGCGATGATCATCGGCAAGAAGTATGCGGGGCCGCTTCATGCACCCTCCTGGGTTAAGCGGACGGTGACCCGGATGACGGTTCCCTGTCCCACCCGGGTATCGATGGCAAAATCTCCGTGAACCAGTTGTGCCCGCTCGCGCATGCTGCACAGACCTAATCCGGGCTTGCTCCTCACCTCCGCCGGATCGAAGCCTCTCCCTTCATCCTTGATGGTAAGGCAGATCCTGTCGTCGACGGTCTTCAGAATGATCTCACACCGCATCACACCGGAATGCTGCATGATGTTTCTCAATCCCTCCTGGATTATCCGGTAGAGGCAGAGGGCGATTTCGTCACGAATCCTGTCGCCGATATCCTCATGTTTGAACACGATCTCAATATTTGCCCGTCCTTGAAGCGCCTCGCATTCGGATTCTATTGCCTGGACAAGTCCCAGGTCGTGAAGAATGGTTGGATGGAGTTGGCGTGAGATACGGTGGACATCTTCTGAAATACTGATCAGCTGCTCCTTTATCCGGGATATCCGCTGCAGAGATACACCAGGCACAGCGCATACTTCATTTTCCGATCGTATTTCCAACTTCCCGGTCTCGATAGCCAGCACAGCCAGCCTCTGGGTCAGGTCATCATGGAGTTCCCGCGATAGACGACGCAGTTCCTCCTCCTGTTCCGAAATCAGCTTGCCTGCGAGCCGCTGCAGATCCCTCTGGTTGTTTTTCAGGGTCGCCTCGTTTTCCCTTAACTTGACTTCCTCCTGCTTGCGCTCGGTAATGTCCTGCATTACTCCGACGACCCGGGTTGCTCTGCCGGCGGCATTCCGCTCCTGCACGTGGGAAACCTGACGCAGCCAGATGACGCCCTTCTTTGGGTGGAGGAAACGGTACTCACCGGTGAAACGGTCGACACCCTCAACCAACACCTGCCGGCTCAGATCGACAATCCGAGGGAGATCCTCCGGATCGATATGTGACAGCCAGAACTCTCGTACGCGAGGTTCATCGTGAGGTTCATCTGATGACTCTATACCTATTATATCACTCATTATTCTGCGATCCAACAAGCTGATCCGAAGATCTTCGCCCATTTCGTAGAACCCCAGGGCGGCGGCATCGATCGCCGCAGCCAGGCGTGCTTCACTCACGAGTATCCGCTCTTCAATAAGCTTACGCTCGGTAATGTCGATCGACACCCCCATCAGGCGGACTGCCGATTCCGGATGCGGTCGTCCCCGGGAGAGGACCCACCTGATACTCCCATCAGGGCGTACTACTCGATACTCAACATTGGCGTCTTTTTCCGACAGCATGGTCTCCGCCACTGTACGTTTGAGCATCTCCCGATCGTCGGGATGGACGGCCAGCAGAAAACTGTCGAAAGACATGGGGCGGTCCGGGGCGAAGCCGAAAAACTCCTTGCCCTGAGTTGTGGTCCAGAGGTGCCCGGAGATGGTTTCCAGATCCCACAACATCGCCCCGGCTGAATCGGCGGCCAGGAGCAGTCTGGCTTCACTTTCGCGCAGAAGCCTGTCTGATGCCTTCCGCGCCAGGGCGTTGCTGAAGATCTGCGCCACCAGATTAAGCCGATTGACGATTTCGACCGGCCAGATACATTCATCCGACAAGGTATTGAAGCTCAATATGCCAATGAGCGGTCCGCCGCCGGTGAAGAGCGGAAGCGTCAGCGATGACTTTATTCCATAATATTGAAATGTTTCTTGATCGCGCTGGGCATCCGGCGGCAATTGTTCCGTTGAAAACGCAAGTGTCTCCTTGCGTAACAATTTCTGAAAAGCCCACGGGAATGCCTCATGGGCATCAATCCGTTCAGGACGCGTCGGCCCTGTCGGTGGAGAATAGAGATGGGTTAAAGTGAGAATCGCCGGAATTTCCCCGGACCACTGCCAGAGTGCCGACAGATCCAGATCAAGGCATTGACAGACGCGACGCTGAGCATCTTCGATCTCGCTGTCGACCTGGTTAGCGGGAAGATTGATAAAATGGGCGGAAATATCCGTCAGCAGCGTTTCGAATCGCAGCCGTTCTTCAAGTTCATGCCGCAAATCGTCTTCGAATCCTTTCATTTTTCTCAAAATTATAATGACACGGCAAGCCTGCGCCCGGCAGCAGCGGAAATCCCTGTGCTGTACTCAACAATAGGAATCAAACGTCTTGGTCAACGAAAGAAATCGGAGAAGACACTGTTGTGCCGCAGGGCAGAATGTTATGTTGTAGGCACTTCCCTTGCGTTGTCGGGGGTGTTTTTACTGAAATTCTCCTTTTCCGTCCACAGCACCGCCCGCCTGGTCAGTTCCACGGCGCTCTTGAGGCAGAGCTTCTGTTTTATCCGATCTCTGTACGTCCCGATGGTCTTGATGCTGAGTTTCATCTGGTCGGCAATGGCCCGGGTCGACAGGCCTTGGCCGATGAGTCGGAACACCTCGAGTTCTCTGTCAGTCAGCACCTCTTCCGACTGCACACTCTGGAAATCGGGATTGACCTGGAATTTGTCGAGCAGATGCGACATCATGTTGGCACTGACATGGATTTTTCCTCTGAGAATATTGCGGATCGCCAGAATGATCGACTCCGAGGCCTCCTTTTTCATGACATAGCCTCGGGCCCCGGCACGAATGGCCCGTTCGGCCCAGACCGATTCATCGTGCATGGAGAGGACGAGGACCAGCACGCAATGGTGCCCACTCGCGATCTCCTTGACAAGATCAAGACCATTTTCCTGCGCCAGCGAGATATCGATGATTGCCAGATCCGGCTTCTTGTCGATCAGTTCCCTTCTTGCCGACCGGATATCCTCGGCCACCCCGCAGACGGTAAAGTCCTCCTCCTGGTTCAGCAATTCCTCCATCCCCATGCGAAAAACCGGATGATCATCGACAATCAGTATCTTAGCCATTCGTTTCCCTCACAAACACGATACATCGGCGAGTTGCCGATTCCCTTCAAATTCATTCGGCCGCCACACGCTTATCATCCATAGTCAACACCTGCAGCAATCCTTTCATCCCTGGCCCTCACCGGCCAGGGAGACGACGGTGCCGCCATGCTCGCCAGGCGTGATCGACAGCGAGGCGCCGATAGCCTTCGCCCGATATTTCATCGTATGCAGGCCCATCCCCTGGTGCTGGGCGGCCTCGGCTATCCCGTCGCCGTCGTCGCTGATGGTTACGCTCAGGTGGCCGGCACCCTTGGAGATCGTGATCATGATATTCTTGGCCTTGCCATGCCGGGCGGCGTTGAAGACCGCCTCACGAATGATGTAGTAGATATGCGTCGCCTCGTTGTTGTCGATAGCATCTTTGGGGCTGTTGAACGACAGCGTGCATTCGACATAGAACAGACTTTCGACCTCGACGATCAACTCCTCGATCGCCGCCTCGAGTCCCTGTTCGATGATATGGACCGGGTACAGCCCACGGGCGAGGCGCCTGGTTTTTTCAATCGCCTCCTGGATCAGGTTGCGGATGCGCTGGAGTTGTCTGGCCTTGTCCGGGGCGTCGGCCTCAAGTTTTCTCTGCAGGACCGTGGCCAGCATCTCGACGCCGCTGAGATGGGAGCCGAGGTCGTCATGCAGATCCCGTCCCACCTTGCTCCTCTCCTCGAGGCTGACGGCCATGATCTGCCGCTCCAACCTCGCCATCTCGATCTCCGAGGACGTTTTCAGCACATGCAGCCACATGCCTTCCAGCAGCATCGCCATCTGCCTGATATCGGAATTGTCGTAATCCGAGCTGTTATTGCAGACCCCGGCGACGACGACAATCCTGCCGCTGTTGTATATCGGCACATCGAGGTGACGCCGGACCTGCAGCTGATAGGGGTAGACCGATCCATTGTCGCTCCCCTCGAAATCATTGTCGATGATCGCCTTTTTCTGCCGCACAGCATTGCCGGGCAGGCCACCATCTTCAATCCGCCTCGATTCATTGGGCTGGCAAGGCTCCGCTGCCTCCGGCCGCTGCCGGTTTTTCGAGAACACACTGCACAGCGACAGCCGGGTCTGGCCGGTATCGACCAGCGCCATATAGCCGGCCTCGCTCCGGGTAATCTGGATGATCCTCTGCATGATGAAATCGTATTTCTCCTGCAGGGAATACTTTTCCATCATCCCCAGGCGCAGCAGGGTGTCGAGCCGGAGTTCGTCACGATGGAGGAGGAATTCCTTCTGGATGCGGTCATCGATCATCCGGTTCGCCAGGTTGCCGAGATCTTCAAATTCGGCGAAGGCCAGATCGGAATTTTCGATCTTCACCTTCGAATCCGCCGCCTCCCGGAAAAAATTGGTAAAGAGGCTGATTCCCTGCTTGATCTTCAGCGAATAGAAGTAGGCGATCAGCAACAGCAGCGAAACCGCGACCATGAACAGCAGGACAAAGAGAAAGGCGTTCTTGAAGGCGATCCGGATATAGGTCCTGGTTTCATCGACGATGGCCTTCTCCATCTCATCCATATTCATGGTGGCGACGAAGACCCAGCCCCATTCCTTGAACGCCTTGACATAGCTCAGTTTCTGATACACTTTCCCCTCAGCCGGCCTCAACACGGCATAACTGACATAATCCTCATGGTCGCTGCTGATACCGGCCTTCCACATCTCTTCACCGAAGGGCTCTCCCTTGTCCCCGATCAGGTCCTTGATCGAGCGGCCGATCAACCGTTCGTCACGGTTGCAGATGATGGTTCCGTCGTAGCGAAAACCAAAGACCTCGCCATCCCTTCCGAAATGCATCTTCTGTACCTGGGCCAGGACGTCCTCCTGGATCAGCTTCTCCATGTCATCGATATAAATCCCGGCACCGATGAACCAATCGAACGGCTGGAAATATTTGACGAACGAGACCTTCTGGTAGCTTGAACCGATGTACTCCGGCTTTGCCCAGTTATAGCGATACAACCCGGCGCCTTTTTCTTCGATAATCTTGATGATATCGCCGATGACATCGACTCCGGTCTCTTTCTCGAACCAGGCCCTGCTCTTTCCTTCAAAATAGGGGTCGTCGGCGAAGAGGTCGATGACCTGGTCCTTCACTCTGCCGGCAAAATAATACCCGCGTTCGTTGTTCCAGCGGATGGGCCGGAGGATTTCCAGCACCATCACCCGGAGCTCATCGATACTCTTCTCATCCTTGTACTGGCTGTAGATATGGGAGGCCGTCGTATACGCGGTCTGGACCTTCTGGCGGATTTCGTTTTCGATCAGGATATCGGTCTGGGAGCGCTTGTACTGGATAAAGTCCATGACCCCGCCGATTTCTTCCTGCAACCTGTCCCGGTACTGTTTCTGGTAGTTGCTGCGGATGTAGCTGATACTTTCCTGATAGGCCTGATACTCGTTGATCGCCCAGAAGGTGCCGGTGAACAGGCCGAGCGAGAAAATAACGACGAGAGAGGCGTAAAACGGCGCCGAGGACAGGGAGATACGTCGAGATCTGGCAGTCATCGAATCACCCGGCGGGATGCCTCAACCCTGGCTGGTCCATCACCATTGCCGTCTTCATTCCTTCACGACCTTTTTCAGATCAGGGTTGATCTCGGTCAGATAGATCGTATCCATGCCCTGATGGTCTTTCGGTCCGAACTGCAGGGTCACCCCCCCCAGATCGAAGGTCCCCACCTGTTCCATCGTCGCAATGAATTTTTCACGGGTCAGCTCCCCCGGCACCATGGTCGCGATCTGCGCGAACAGCTTGCCGGCCATATACCCCTCGAGCGAGGTGAAACTGATCGGGGCATCGTGCTGGTACTTTTCCATCGCGTCGGTATACTCGTGGATCAGAGGAACCTCGGTGTCGAGCGGATAGGGGACGACCTGAGAGACGATGACATCGCTGCCGTAACGGCCAAGGGTGTTCTTCAGGCTGTCGGTGCCGACAAAGGAGATATTGCAGTACAGCAGCCGCTTGGAGGTCCGGGCCTTGCTGAGTTTGATGAATTCGGCACAGGCCGAATAGGTCCCGGCCAGGACCACCGCCTCCGGGTCGGCCTGCAGGACATCGGTCAGTCCGCGCAGTACGGCAACGGTATTCCGTTCATAACTGCCCTTCGACACAAGCTGCAGGCCGCGTCGCGCCAGGGCCAGTTCGATTCCCTTCAGTCCGTCGAGACCATAGCTGTCATCCTGGTAAAAACAGGCGATTTTTTTGATTTTTTTCTTTTCGATGAGATAGGAGGCGAGCCTCTCCATCTCCTGATAATAACTGGCGCGAACGTTGATGACATACTGCCGGAACGGCTGCCGCAGGATCTCGGCGCCGGTGAACGGCGCGAAAAAAGGAATTTTGTACTGTTCTACCAAGGGAAGGACGGCATTCGAGGTCGGCGTCCCCACCTCACCGATCAGCATGAAGATCGACTCATCCTGGATAAAGGCCCTGGTGTTGCGGACCGCGCGATCGGGCTCATACCCGTCATCGCGGCTGACAAGGAGAATATCCCGGCCGCCGATGCCCCCATCATCATTGACTTTGGAAAAGGCGGCCAGCAGGCCCGCCCGTAATTCGAGGCCGAGATTCTTCGAGGGACCGGTCAGGACGCACGACTGCCCCAGGACGATGGGGACCTGCTCCTGATGCGCGGCCTGCGCCCGCACCGCGGCAGGGAGAACAAACGCCAGAGCGAGGATGGCCAGCAACATCGCTTGTATCCTGATCACCGTCCTGATGATGTCAGCGAGCAACATCTCAATCTCCCCGACTGTCCCTGCATCGCCCCGCATCACTCCCCACCGCAAATTTGACCGTTTGATGCGCAAAAGCCGCCGCACCGTCTTCAAGAGTACAATATCCATCGGAGGGGCACAACTCCCAAGAAAAATCGCCGAAAGACGGAGTGTACCATTCGAAACAGTTGAAATCGAAACCGAGTCTCTATAGGATGTACATTCTTTTCGACGAGAACAGCCTCTCAATTCATCCCCGAGATCATTCAAGCCATTGACCGCATTATCATGAACAATAATGTCACTCTTACCCATCTGACGACGGTCGTCACCCCCCGGGGAAGCCACCAGCAGGAAGAGCAACTGGCCATTGAGACACCGTACACCGTGGCGTTGAACGACGAAACCATCGGCGCCTCGATGGTCCTGCCTGTCGGCCTGGCCGAATTCGGGGTCGGCTTTCTCTTCGGCCAGGGCTATATCCGCAGGCCGGAGGAGGTAAAGGAGGTCATCGTCTGCCCGGAAGGCAGGATAGCCGTGTATGCCGATGTCGTATCGACCCGCCCGAAAGAGGTCATCATCACCTCCGGATGCGGCGGCACCGGCAAGATACCGCGGGAAATGCTGGAAGGGGCATTCGACCCGCTGCAGGACTACACCCTCCCATTCGAGGAACTGCGCGAGTTCATCACCCAGGCCCCCCGGATCTCGACCCTCGGCCAGGAGACCCATTGCGTCCATGGCTGCGGGCTCTGGGCCGATGGTGAAATCCTGGTCTACTATGAAGACGTCGGCAGGCACAACGCCGTCGACAAGGTCCTGGGGGCCATTCTCCTTGGCAAGGCGCCAATCAGGGGGGCAATCTATACGACCGGTCGTCTGACCTCGGATATGGTGCTCAAGTGCGCCCGGATGGGGATCCCGATCGTGCTGTCGCGAACGGCCCCCTCCTCGCTCGGACTGGCCATCGCCCGGCAGGCCGGACTGACCCTGGGGGCCTATGCCCGGCCCGATCGCCTGAACGTATTCAACGCCCCGGAAAGGATCGTCGTCTGACGGCGGCGGAGCACGCCTGCCCCCACCTCGACCGATGGTCTACTCCTGCACCCTCCTGTCCTCGACCGCCAGCTCGATCAGCCGCTCGAGAAACTGCGGGAAATCGAGCCCATGCTTCGCCGCCGCCTGCGGCATCAGGCTGGTGGCGGTCATCCCCGGGATGGTATTGGTCTCGAGGAGGAAGAACCGTCCGGATTGATCGAGGATCATATCGGTCCGGGAATATCCCCGCAGACGCAGGGCCGCATGGGCGGCCAGGGCATACCGCTGCGCCTCTGCCGTCAGCTCGGGGCTGAGCGGGGCGGGACAGATCTCGCGCGAGGCGCCCGGCTGATATTTCGCCTTGTAGTCAAAGAAGGTGAAGCCTTCGCCGGGGATGATCTCGATCAGCGGCAGGGCCGTCGGATCGTCGTTACCGAGGACGGCAGCGGTGATCTCACGCCCCTTGATATACTGCTCGACCATGACCTGGCGGTCATGTTTCTTCGCCGTCTCGATCCCTGTCCGCAGCTCTTCGACCGACCCGGCGATCGTCAACCCCAGACTCGACCCCTCGCGGACAGGCTTGACGATGAGGGGCAGGCCAAGCCGGTCGACAATCCCCTGGAGGCTGTCGCCCTCCCCCGGCCGGATGACGACACAGTCGGCAACAGGCAGACCATGAAGCCGATACAGTTCCTTGGACAGGTACTTGTCCATCGCGACGGCACTGCCAAGCACGCCTGAACCCTGATAGGGGATACCGAGTAGATCGAGCATCCCCTGCACCGTCCCGTCTTCGCCGTTGATGCCATGGAGCAGGATGAAGGCGAAATCGATCTCGCCGGCATCACCCACCAGTTTCGCCAGATCACAGGCGGGATCGTATCTTGTGACTTGGAACCGCCCCGGGTCGAGAGACCTTTCCACTTCCGCCGCCCCGTTCAATGATACCTCCCTCTCACCCGATGTCCCGCCGGCGAGAAGGGCTATCCGCATCTTTTGTTCTTGCATTGCCGACAATCCTTATGTTAATCGATACCGATTCTCAACCACGATCCGCATCACCGGACCGACGACGTCCCGGTGTTCCCCGCCGGCTGTAAAGTGCAGCCGAACCATCTGTATATTACCCCGATGAACCCGATTATCATCAAAAAAATTTCTGCGATTGTCAGTCCTGCCTTCTGTACGACACGGAGGGAAGATCTGCACTGCTATTCCTTTGACGGTGCAGGGAAAATCTTTCTGCCCGAGGCCGTAGCATTTCCGGCAACAACCGCCGAGGTCTCGGCCATCATGCGCCTGGCCTCCGAATACGGGTTTCCGGTCGTGCCGCGGGGTGCCGGCACCGGCATGACCGGCGGGTCAGTCCCGGTCCGCGGCGGCATCGTCCTCGCCCTCAGCCGGATGAACCGGATCGTCGAGATCGATGCCGCCAACCAGATCGCCATCGTCGAGCCCGGGGTCATCACCGGCGACCTGCAGCAGGCGGTCCGGCAATTCGGACTCTTCTACCCCCCGGATCCCGCCAGCCTCAAGTTCTGCACGATCGGGGGCAATGCGGCCGAATGCGCCGGCGGCCCCTCGGCCGTCAAATACGGAGTCACCAAGGACTTCGTCGTCGGCCTGGAGGCGGTGCTCGCCTCAGGGGACATTGTGACCGCCGGAACCCGCACCGAAAAAGGGGTGACAGGCTACGACCTGACCCGGCTGTTCATCGGCTCCGAGGGGACCCTGGGGATCATCACCAGGCTCATCCTCCGCCTCCTCCCCCTGCCGGAGCACAAGGAGACATTCCTCGTCACCTCGACGTCACTGGCCCGCACAACCGCCCTGGTCGCCAAAATTCTCAACAGCAACATCCGTCCCTGCACCCTCGAGTACATGGACCGGACCGCGATCCGGGTCGTCACCGACCGGCTGTCATCGCCGCCGCCGCCGGGCACCGAGGCCCTGCTCCTGATCGAACTGGACGGTGACCGCCAGACCGTCGACCATCAGACGGCCCGGCTCAAGGCCCTGCTCGCGGCCGAACCGGACTGTCACTGCCACCATGCCGCCGGCCAGGCCGAGGTCGATGCGCTGTGGCAGGCCCGGCGTTCAATTTCGCCCGCGACCTTCAATCTCAGTCCGCATAAGATCAGCGAAGACGTCGCCGTGCCGCGCACCCGCATCCCCGAACTCGTCGCCTTCACCGAGCGGCTGTCGGCGGAGCTTGGCCTGACGATCCTGACCTTCGGTCATGCCGGTGACGGCAACATCCATGTCAACATTATGCTCGACAAGGAGGACCCGGACCAGCTGCGGCGCGGCGAATCGGCCAAGGAGCGCCTGTTCCGCCAGGCGATCGCCCTGGGCGGCACCCTTTCCGGCGAGCACGGCATCGGTCTCAGCAAGGCACCTTTTCTGGCACTGGAGCTCAATGAAGCGACGATCAAGCTGATGAGAGACCTCAAACATCTCTTCGATCCGCGCAACATCCTCAATCCAGGCAAGATCTTTCCCGGAGGCGATCTCTGATCGGCAATTTCCGGACATTTCGCCGGAGAGGCAGGGCCGGATCGGCTGGAACAATGACTCCCTCCGGCCAAGAAAGACATTGACAGAAGATGCTCCGCTTTTTATATAAGAAGATTCTTGTCATGAAAATGTGTCTGGTCTGACTCGCTCTTGCGGGATCTTACCGTCAGGTCCAGGAAACCAATTCGTTCAACGGAGCCCCCAGATGATTGAAGTTGAAGTTCGCGGCGATCTCGAGTACGCCATCCGACAGCTGAAGAAAAAACTGCAGATTGACGGCATCAAACGAGAACTGAAACGCCGGGAGTACTACGAGAAACCAAGCGTCAAAAAGCGTCGCAAAGAGGCGGAGGCCCGCCGAAAGCTCCGCAAATTCAATCGCATCAGAAAATCGCTCTGATTCCTCTAGGTGTATGAGGTCCGGTTCCGCGCCGGACCTCATACACCGGATCTCAACTGCCGGCAGCACAATTCACCGATTATCGAATCCTCACTCCTTCCCGACCATCTTTCTGCCGCCGCTGAATCGTTCCTGCACTATCTGATCTCCGAAAGGCGCCTGGCCGAAAATACCGTCAAGGCCTACGGTGCCGACGTCGATTTTTTCCTGGACTTTATCCGGCGCTCATCGATTGCCGATCTCGAACTGGTCGACATCCCGGTCATCCATGATTTTCTCAAACAGGCCCGAGGGCACGGTATCGGCCATCGCAGCAATGCCCGCCGCATCTCCGCGCTCAGGCATTTCTTCTCCTTCCTGGTCCGGACAGACCAGGTTCAACGCAACCCTTTTGCGGTGGTCGATCTGCCGAAAAGCGGGCAGATCCTGCCCAAGGCCCTGTCCCTGACCGAGGTCAACAGACTGCTGGCGCCGCCGGCGATAACCTCGCCGCTCGCCTGCCGCGATCGCGCCATGATCTTTCTCCTCTACTCCACAGGCCTGCGCGTCTCGGAACTGGTAGGACTGCCCCTTGCCGCCTGCAATCTCGCCGCGGGTTTTGTCCGGGTCTTCGGCAAGGGCGGCAAGGAACGGCTCATCCCCTTCGGCATCCAGGCGAGGGAACAGATCGAAAACTACCTCCGCCAGGGTCGGCCACTGATCCTGGGCGGTCGGCGCAGCAATGCTCTCTTCGTCACCGCCAGAGGCACGGCCATGACCCGCTTGCGGTTCTGGCAGATCATCAGGAAAGCGGCGCTCGCCGCCGGGATTACCAAGGATATCTCGCCGCACATGCTCCGCCATTCCTTCGCCACGCATCTCCTGGCCCATGGCGCCGACCTGCGCTCGGTGCAGATGATGCTTGGTCACTCCGATATCACCACAACCCAGATCTATACCCATATCGACCAGGATCGACTGAAATCGATCCACCGCAAATACCATCCCCGGGGCTGATTTCCCGTGGCTATTGATGGCTGCATTGGTATACAGTAACAGGATCTTTCACTGAAGCCGACCGTCAACAACCAGCCTGAATCCTTCTGCGATGCGCCTTATCACCTCTCACATCAATGCTGATTTCGACAGCCTGGCCTCGATGATCGCCGCCTCGAAACTCTACCCCGACGCCCTTCTGACCTTTCCCGGATCGCAGGAAAAAAACGTCAGGGAGTTCATCGCCCAGACCCTGCTCTACCGCTATGAATTCCAGAAGGCCAGGAACATCGACCTGGCCAAGGTCGACACGCTCATTGTCGTTGATACCAGATCGTCCGAACGAATCGGCCACCTCGCCGCCTGCCTTGCCAACCCCGGAATCAAGATCCACCTGTACGACCACCACCCCGCCACTGCCAGCGACATGCGGGGCGACCTCGAGATTATCAGGGATGTCGGCTCGACGACGACCATCCTCGTCGACGAATTGAAAAAGCAGGACATTGACATCTCCGTTGAAGAGGCGACCATTCTCGGCCTCGGCATCTACGAGGACACCGGTTCACTGACCCATCTGACCACGACTCCCGACGACCTCATCGCCGCCGCCTGGTTGCTGGAAAAGGGGGCGAAGCTCGATATCATCGCCCAGTTCATCACCTACGACCTGACCTCCACGCAGGTCGAGCTGCTCCACAGCCTGATGAAAACGGCGATCCAGTACACCATCCAGGGGATCCCGGTCGTCGTCGTCACCCTGTCGCTGCCGACCTATGTCGACGACTTTGCGATGATCGCCCGGCGATTCATGCACATGGAGAACCTCGACACCCTGTTTGCCCTGATCTCGATGGCCGACCGCATCTACCTGATCGCCCGCAGCCGTATCGCCGAGGTCAACGTCGGCATCATCGCCCGTGATCTCGGCGGCGGCGGCCATGCCACCGCCGCTTCGGCCACCCTGCGCGACATGACCCTGACCGAGGCCCAGGAAAAACTCATCCATACGCTCCACCGCCATGTCCTGCCGCAGCCGATCGCCCGGGAGATGATGTCGAAGCCGGCCATCACCATCCCCGCTGATACGACGATCGCCGAGGCCAACGAGATCCTGACCCGCTACAGCATCACCGCCATGCCGGTCCTGTCACCGCTCGTCATCGTCGAAACCGATAAGGTCCCACCGCCCCCCCGGTCAATCCTTGGGTTCATCTCGCGCATGGTTGTGGAAAAGGCCATCCACCATGATCTCGGGTACCTGCCGGTCAGCGCCTACATGACCTCCGACATCGCCACCCTGCCGCCCGACGCGACCCTCGCCGATATCCAGGAACTGATCATCGAGCATCGCCAGCGTCTCATTCCCATCGTCGACGACGGCGTACTCCAGGGCATCATCACCCGCACCGACCTGCTCAACCGCCTGGTCAACGACCCCGCCCACCTGCCCAAAAACCTGCTGCACGAATCGGAACACCCGTCACTCGAGCGCAAACGCAATCTCAACACAATCATCATCGAGTGCCTCAACAAACCGATGATCGAACTGCTGCAGAAGATCGGTCTCGCCGCCGATGAACTGCATTTCAACGCCTTTGCCGTCGGTGGTTTCGTCCGCGATCTGCTGCTGAAGAAAAATAACCTCGATCTCGACATCGTCATCGAAGGGGACGGCATCCAATTCGCCAGGAACCTCGCCGGGAAATTACAGGGTCGGATCAAGACCCATGAACGATTCGGCACCGCCATGGTCATGCTGTCGGACGGAACCAAGATTGATGTCGCCACTGCCCGGCTCGAGTATTACGAATATCCGGCAGCGCTGCCGACAGTCGAGCTGTCGTCGATCAAACTCGATCTCTATCGCCGGGACTTCACCATCAACGCGATGGCGATCCAGCTCAACCCCGAGCATTTCGGCACCCTGATCGATTTCTTCAACTGCCAGAACGATCTCAACCAGCGATCGATCAAGGTCCTGCACAATCTCAGCTTTGTCGAAGATCCCAGCCGGATATTCCGGGCCATTCGCTTCGAGACGCGCATGGCCTTCGAGATCGCCCCCCATACCCGGCGGTTGATGCATAACGCGGTCAGCATGCAGCTCTTCGGCAAGACCGACGACCCGCGATTTTTCTCTGAACTCAAACAGATTCTGTCCGAGGAGGACCCCGTCCCGGCCATCCGACGACTGGCCGAGTTCAATCTCTTCACATTCCTCTGGCCGGAACTCAAACCCCACCTGAAGGTCGACCGCCGCTTTCTCCATATCCTGCATCAGGCACAGAGGGCGATCTCCTGGTTTCGCCTGCTCTATCTCGATGAATCCTGCCACAACTGGATGGTCTATCTCCTCGCCATCATGAGCAGATCCTCGGATGAGGTGCTGACCACGTTCTGCAGCCGGTTCCAGATACCGCAGAAAATTGCCGACCGCCTCCTGTGGCAGAAAGTCCATGCCGAAAAAACGGCCAACCTGCTGTCGAGACGAGAAATCATCGCCAACAGCGAGATCTACTGGCTCCTGAAGGAACTGAGCATCGAAGGTCTGCTGTATTTGATGGCCCTGGCCCGCAAGAACCAGGTCAAGAAGGCGGTATCGAACTTCGTCACGGCCCTGCGCTACATCCGAACCGACCTGACGGGTGACGACCTGATGGCCCTCGGCTACCGGCCGGGTCCGGAATTCAAGGCCATCCTCAACGACCTCCTCGACGCCCGGTTGGACGATCGGGTCCACAATCGCGACGAGGAAATCACCCTGCTCCACCGGAACTACCCCCCGGACTACCTTGCCGCTGCCGGTCCACGTGCTTAGAGTCTCATTTCAGCAAGAGATCCTGCCGCGCCGATAGTTGCATTCATTTTTCCAGGTATCTCATGAACAACTTCATCACCGAGCTGATCATCATCGCGCCACCCCTGCTGCTGGCCCTCACACTCCATGAATTCGCACATGGGTATGTGGCCTACCGCCTCGGTGACCCGACGGCAAGGCTGGCCGGCAGGCTGACATTGAATCCGCTCAAACACCTTGACCCCATAGGCACCATCGCCTTTTTTCTGATCAAAATCGGCTGGGCCAAGCCCGTTCCAGTCAACGCCGCCTATTTCCGGAACCCGCGCCAGGATATGCTATGGGTGGCCCTGGCCGGTCCGGCGACCAATCTGATCGTCGCCGTCGTCAGCGCCATCGCCACCAAGGCGCTCTGGCTCCTGATGGAAGTGCTGCCCTCCACTCAGCTTGTCGCATCTATCCTGGTCCCGTTCCAGGCCATGCTGATCGCCAGCGTCTGGATCAACCTGGTGCTCTGCATCTTCAACTTCCTTCCGATTCCGCCGCTCGACGGCAGCCGCATCCTCACCGGCATCCTGCCGCAGAACCTGGCGGCGGCATATTCCCGGCTTGAACACTTCGGCTTCATCCTCATCCTGGTCCTTGCCTTCACCGGTATCCTGTCGAGAATCATCGTGCCGATCATCGACTTCGCCCACAGCCTTCTCCTTTCCTGACCGCAGGATCAACGGATGGCGTTGTGGCTGTCGTAGAGGTAGCGCTTGATCTTGTGCGTCGCCGTCTTGACGAATGGTTCCCGGCGTTCATAGATTTTTGTGATCCGTGACGCC
>Ga0209066_10003992_pt1 | contig 16384 bp, 13 predicted proteins | sample All_14_2_FD_187198 | JGI IMG/M metagenome (GOLD analysis project Ga0209066, IMG submission 187198) | Freshwater microbial communities in response to fracking from Pennsylvania, USA - Allegheny Zone_MetaG_DW_15 (SPAdes) (version 2) ...
TTGCAGCACTGTCGATCGTACTGTTCCATGTCGCTGAAATGCTCCTGCAGTATACCGATGGGCATGGGGTGTTCTGCCGGTTCGCAACATTCTGGTATACCGGGGCGGCCGGGGTCGATCTTTTTTTCGTGATCAGCGGGTTTGTGATGGTCCAGTCAACGCAGGGGGCATTCGGACGGAAAGGGGCCGGCGCTGTGTTCATGGCGAGGAGAATCATCCGGATCGTGCCGCTGTACTGGATGTATACAGTGATCATGCTCCTTCTCGTACTCCTTCCTTTTACCCTGAAAACCCATGTTTTTTCTGCGTCGTATACCATCAAATCGCTGCTGTTCATACCGGCGATCAACCCGACGCACGGCCTGGATCTGCCGCTCCTGCCGCAAGGCTGGACGCTCTCGTACGAGATGTATTTTTATCTGCTTTTCACGCTATTGCTGTTCTTTGAAAAACGATTTTTTCTCCCCGTCATCACCGCTGTTTTTCTGCCCTCGGCCCTGGTGGGACTGTTCCTCGAGATACGGGATCCGCTATGGAAGGTTGTTACCAGCCCTCTTCTGCTGGAATTTGTCTTCGGCTGTTATCTGGGCTGTGCGGTCAACCACCGGACCATCTCCCGGCGCGGCAGTCTCCTGCTGATCTTCCTGGCCCTGTTCCTGCTGTTTCAGGTGCGCGGCGTGACGATTGACGACCATACGCGGCTCTTTCTCTGGGGCCTGCCGGCAATGTTGCTGGCGGCTGGTTGCGTGTTTCTTGAGAAGCAGGGGATGCATCATTTCCCCGAGGTCCTGGTCATGATCGGCAACAGTTCGTATTCAATCTATCTGTCGCACATCTTTGTCGTCCTTTGTGCCGGGACGCTGGCAAAGAACAAGGTCCTTGTCGACGGCCTGCCTAACGATCTCTTCGCTGCCGTTGTCATCGCTCTCTGTATCCTGACGGGGTATCTGTCCTTCAAATTGTTTGAGCAGCCCATTTCCAGGTCGCTTCTCATGCTGCTTTCGAGGTGAGGCAGGCGAAAAACAGAGGAAGCGATAATTGAATTGCGGCGATAAACCGCAATTTTCAGAAGCTATCATAGCGATACCGTTCTCTTGTGCGTGGGGTGAAGTCCGGGGTGTCTTCAGCGTGGCCTGAAATGCATCGCTCACGCCATTTCCCTTTCTCCATCCCGGATCCGGGGCCGCGACTTGATCGCAGTGGCAGCCGAGACCCAGCGGGAGAGCTGTTCCTCGCTGTCAATCAGGTCGGCGAGGAGGATCAGCATGTGTCCGTCATGGAGACAGACGCCTTCAACCTGGTCGAACATGTCAGGTCCCTGGTCGGCCAGTCGGTGCAGTACCGATTCGACGACTGCTCTCGAGGCAGCGAGGGTGCGATCCAACTCCTCCAGGGGGGTGCCGTTGTCGGCAAGCCGCTCTGAGGCGAGGATCAGAAAATCATGGCTGTTGACGGTCAGGCGGGATTCGGCGAGCGGGTCTTCGGCCCGGTGGCGATGAACCAGTCTCTCCTCGGTTCGGGCGGGCGGGGTCTTGCTCCTGAAGGCCATGAATGTTGCGTACCTGGCCGTTTTTTCGAGCAACAGCAGGTCCACGCCTTTCGTCCGGGTCCTGGTCCGGCGCACGACGCTGGCGATAGAGGTGTCGGGGGCGACCTCCAATACATTCCTCAACCTGGGATTGAACCAGGATAGTTTATTGGGGAACAGGTTGGGGTGGGCCATTTCCGAAGTGAGAGGCAGGTGGCGCTTCTGGGCGAAGGCTTGACGGGTCTTTCGGCAGCTGATGGACCTCAGGACCCCGAAAAAGAAGGCGGGGGCGCCGGTCAGGAGCCAGATGCCGGTCAGGACCGCGATGATGGTGCGGAGCCCCTGTCCGGAGGGTGGCTTTCCCTGCTCCAGGGACAGGCCGATAAAGTAGAGCAGGAACGGATAGAGAAGGTAGCCCGAGGCCAGCAGCCATCTGCCGATAGTACCCGGGAGAAAAAAATCGTTGAGCCACCGCTTCCGGAAAATGACCGGAAGGGCGAGACCGGAAAACAAAAGGATGGCGCCGATTGCTCCCTGCATGATCTGTTCCCCCTGTCCCTGGTGTCCGGATGTCCGCCAGGATGATGTCCATTCTGAATTACGGTTGTCCTGTCGCTGGCAGAAAGGTGCCGATCGGTCCGTACTTTACCGGCATCACCATGGTGGGCCGCCCTTGCCGCGCCGGGGTGCAGAGGGTGCAGGCAAGGTGGCGATTCCATGGGAATGGCCGACGGGAAGGAGGGGGCCTTCCAGCCGGCGATCGCGTGCTGTCGAGGTCAGGAAACTCCTAACCGAGGGCCGTGCCTCACCCCTTGCCGGTGCACTTGATGCCGGAGTCCTGCAGTTTTTCGACATTGGCCCCGAAGGGGGCGGCGGCGATCTGTTCCCGATCGCCGAGGATCAGGGTGGCGGCGAGTTCGGCGGCATCGGTGATGATCTCCCGGCAGTGGAGGGCATGGTCGCGGCACAGCCACTGGTCCTGCCACTGGGCGGTGATCTCGCGGCAGAGGGTGTGGCCGTATTTTTCCTTCAGTTTGTTCGGGATCTGGTTGAAGATCCGGTACAATCCCGGCCGGCCGTAAAGCTGCCGGGCGGCTTCCGCCATTGCCGCCTTCCGGTCCTCGTTTTCCGGCAGTTGGCTGCGGCCGTGCACTGCGCCGACGGCCAGCACGGCCCCGCTCACCGCCCCGCAGGTGTCGCCGAACAGCCCGACCCCCCCGCCGAACCCTGTCGCCAGCCGCAGCACTTCCCGCGGCATGCCGGTGTCAATATGCTCGAGCACGGCTTCGAGCACGCATTCGGCGCAGTTGAAGCCCCTGGAAAAATTTTTTCGTGCCCTGTCCCGTATCGCCGTGATCTTTTCGGTCTCGTTCATATTCTGCTCCTTAATGGCTGGTCGAGGTCCAAACGCAATTTTCCCTGCAACAGTACTGCACTCCGGGATGATCGCAACTACAATCTTGTGGTGGAGTGCCGGAAAGCGAGGTCGGGCCGGAGTCTCTCTGCCTGCGGCCAGGCCGGGGAGATGATCGGTAGATTGTACCCCGTAACAGAAGCATCGTCCGCCGGTCGTGATTGCGGCAGGGAATAGGGTGAAACCCGGGAGAGTTGGCGAAGGTGGAAAAACCCGCTTGACAGTCCACCAAACGCCAAGTAAATAATATTTACCAAATTCAGGTATACGTCGATAAGGATAAACAACGTTTCGATAAAATATACTATATATTAATATTTTAATTCTACTTGCGATAAGTAAATAATATTTATTGACCAACCATGGACACCCAGCCTGCAACCAACCCTCCGGGTAAGCTGAAGATCATCGATGCCATGCGGACCCTGCTCGACGACCGCACCTTCGAGTCCCTCACGATCTCGGAGATCGCGGTTACCGCCGGCGTCACCGAGGGGCTGATCTATAAATATTTCAAGGATAAGCGCGACCTGTTGCACCATGTCCTGAAGGAACACTACGAACATTTCCTGGTGCAACTTGACCGCGATCTGCAGGGGATCGACGGCGCCCTGAACAAGCTCAAGAAAATCATCTGGTCCTCGATCGAACGCTACGCCAACCACCGGGTGTTCGCACGGATCATCCTGCTCGAGGTCCGAAACTCGGAAGAGTATTTTCGCAGCGAGGCCTACGCCCTGGTCCGGCAGTACAACCGGATCATTATCGATATCATCAACGAGGGCATCGCCAATGGCGAGATCCGCGACACCCTGCCCCCGGCCTCCATCCGTAACGCCATGTTCGGCGCCATCGAGCATTCGTGCCTGAACCGGGCCATTTTCAACGAACCGGTATCGACCAACGAGACGGCACAGGTCATTACCGAGCTGCTTTTTCACGGGATCAAACGATAATCAGGCCTCCCGGCCTGGAAGCCGCTGTCATCAAAACAGCAATATATCTCAAACCGGTGCCGCACCGCTGAGGTCAGCCGGAGGCAGGCATCGACCATAACAGAGAGGAACAGAATCATGAAAGACGTTGTCATCGTATCCGGTTGTCGGACCGCCATCGGCGCCTTCGGCGGCACCCTCCGCGACCTCAACGGCGCCACCTTGGCCAGTATTACCATGAAGGAAGCGATCCGCCGGGCCGGGATCGACCCGGTCCTGATCGACGATATCCGCTACGGCTGCTGCATGGAGTCGTCCGACACCCTCAACGTGACCCGGGTCGGCTCGCTGCTTGCCGGCATCCCGGAGACCGTGCCCGCCGTCACCGTCAACCGGGTCTGCATCTCGGGCATGGAGGCCGCCATTTCGGGCATGGCGATGATCCAGGCCGGCATGGCCGACATCATCCTCGCCGGCGGCACCGAGCATATGTCCAGCGTACCCTATTCGGTGCCGGGGGCCCGTTGGGGCTGCCGTCTCCAGGACCAGACCTTTGTCGACGACCTGATCCATGCCCTCCACTGCGGCTCCCGTCTCATTCCCCATCCCGAGGACGGGCCGGTCGACGCCAGTCAGCCGCCGCTCAGCCTGTTCGTCGGCAAGCCCTATATCATGGGGCACACCGCCGAATTCATCGCCCAGCATCTCGGCATCACCCGGGAGGAGATGGACGAGGTCGCCCTGCGCAGCCACAACGAGGCGGAACGCGCCACCCATGACGGTTCCTTTGCCGACGAGATCGTCCCGGTGGAGATCCCCCAGCGCAAGAAGGCCCCGCTGGTGTTTGACAAGGACGAGCATTTCCGCCCCGGCATGACGATGGAGATGCTGCAGAAGCTGCCGGCGGCCTTCGTCCCCAAGATCGGCACCGTCACTGCCGGCAACTCCAGCGGCATCAACGACGGTTCCACCGGCATGATCCTGATGTCCGCCGACAAGGCCAGGGAACTGGGCCTGCAACCGATGGCCAGGATCAAGGCCGTCGCCCGGGGGGCCTGTCACCCGTCGGTCATGGGCCTGTCGCCGGTCCCGGCCGTCCGCAACCTCCTCGCGTCCTCCGGCCTGACCATCAACGATTTCGACCTTGTCGAGGTCAACGAGGCCTTTGCCGCCCAGTACCTCGGCTGCGAGAAGGAGCTGGGGCTGAACCGGGAGATCACCAACGTCAACGGCTCGGGCATCGGCCTGGGGCATCCCGTCGGCTCGACCGGGGCGCGGCTCATGGTGACGCTGATGTACGCGCTGAAAAAACGCGGCAAATCCCTGGGCCTGGCCACCCTGTGCGGCGGCGGCGGCGTGTCGATGGCCTGTGCCATCGAAATGCTGTAGGGCCTTGGAAATGCATTTCTTGTTGCTGAAGAAAAAAATCTGGTGAAGCTGCTTCCCCCCATGCGGGGGGAGCGGATGGGGCGCGACGTGCCGATTTCCGGGAAATCGCGGACAGATATCACTCTTTTGCGGAGGGCAAGACCATGATCCATGCACCACTCACGGAACAGGACAAGGTTCGCTACAGCACCATCAACCAGGAAAATATCGATTTCCTGATGACCCGCAACAACCGGATCAACAGGTGGGTCATCGCCGACATGATCCGCCGCACCCGCTATCACTATCCCGATAAAACGGCCCTGATCTTCAACGACATCAGCCTGACCTACAGCCAGCTTGAGTATCAGTGCAACCAGGCGGCCAACGCCCTCGCCGCCCTGGGGGTCAAAAAATACGACCGTGTGGCGATCCTGGCCCACAACACCCACCATCATGTCCTGACCTGGCTCGGCTGTGCCAAGATCGGGGCGATCTACCTGGCAGTCAATTACCTGCTGAAGGACGACGATATCGCCTTCTGCATCAACCACTCCGAAAGCACCGTCTTCATCGTCGAGGACAGTCTTTACGGCAATGTCCAGGGGGTGCTCGACAAGATGCCGCAGGTAAGGCACCTGATCTGGTCCGACCAGGGGGCCGGGCAACCGGCGCCCGACGGCTTCGCCGACTTCAACGCCTGGTACGCCCAGGCCCCGGCCACCGAGCCCGAGGTCATCCTGCGGATCGAGGACCCGGTGCAGATGACCTATACCAGCGGCACCGAATCCCAGCCGAAGGGGGTGATCATCAGCAACCAGGCCCTCATCGCCGAGTACATGGGCTGCATCATCGACGGCCGCTACGAACCCACCGACATCAACATCAACGCCCTGCCCATCTACCATTGCGCCCAGCGGGACGTGTTCATGAACCCGGTGTTCTGGATCGGCGGCACCAACATCCTGCTGAGCCCGGATGTCGGCCGGATCCTGGCCGCCATCGAGACGCATAAGGCGACGATGTTCTTCGCCCCGCCGACGGTGTGGATCGGCATGCTCCGCCATCCCGATTTCGGCAGGTACGATCTGTCCAGTCTGGTGAAATGCTACTACGGCGCATCGATCATGCCGATGGAGATCCTCAGGGAAATCCTGGAGAAATTTCCCAAGGCCGGGGTCTACAACTATTACGGCCAGACCGAACTGGCGCCGTATCACTGCATCCTCAAGGCCGAGGACGCCCAGGCCAAGATCGGTTCCGCCGGCATGGGCGGGCTGCACATGGAATCCCGCATTGAAGACGAGAACGGCAACGAGATCACCGCCGTCAATGTGCCCGGCGAGATCTGCGGTCGCGGCCCCCACGCCATGACCATGTACTTCAAGGAACCGGACAAGACCGAGGCGGCGATGAAGGGTGGCTGGTTCCATTCCGGCGATCTCGGTGTCCTCGACGACGACCGCTACATCACCGTCGTCGATCGGAAAAAAGACATGATCAAGACCGGCGGCGAGAACGTCGCGTCGAGGGAGGTCGAGGAGGCGATCTTCCTGCATCCGGCGGTCGAGGAGGTGGCGGTGGTCGGGCTCGAACATCCCCGCTGGGTGGAAGCAGTCGCGGCGGTGATCAAGCTCAGGACCGGGATGACGGCCACCGAAGACGAGATCATGGCCCACTGCAAAAAACACCTGTCCTCCTTCAAGGTTCCGAAAAAGATCATCTTCGTCGAGGCGCTGCCCAAGACACCGACCGGCAAGATCCTCAAACGCCAGATGCGGGAGTCCTTCAAGGGAATTTTCAACTGACCGTCCCGCCTTTGTCGGGACATGTGGAGATATGTGACTATGGGCCATACAATTTTCAACGGCGGTGAATACCTGGTCAAAGACATCGAGTACCGGGAGGTGTTCACCCCGGAGGATTTCAGCGATGAACACCGCCAGATCGCCGCGACCACCGAGCAGTTCGTGGCCGGGGAAATCCGGCCGGTCAACGCGGACATCGAGGCCGGGGATTTCGAGCTGGTGGTCGAGAAACTGAAACAATGCGCCGGACTCGGGCTGGCGATGATCGATGCGCCGGAGCAGTACGGCGGCCTGGAGCTCGACAAGGCGACCAGCATGCTCGTCATGGAACGGATGGCCTTTGCCCGCAACTTCGGTTTGAGCTATATGGTGCACACCGGCATCGGCATGCTGCCGTTGATCTATTACGGCACCGCCGACCAGAAGGAGCGCTATCTGGGCCGGCTGATCACGGCGGAGATGATCGGCGCCTATTGCCTGACCGAGCCGGGCTCGGGGTCGGATGCCCTCGGGGCGAAAACCACGGCAACGCTTGCCGCGGACGACAGCCACTACGTCTTGAGCGGCACCAAGCAGTTCAGCTCCAATGCCGGCTTCGCCGACCTGTTCACGATCTTCGCCAAGGTCGACAAGGTCCATTTCACCGCCTTCCTGGTCGAGCGCACCGCCGTCGGGCTGTCGTTTGGCCCGGAGGAAAAGAAGATGGGCATGCACGGCTCGTCGACCCGCCAGGTCATTCTCGACAATGTCCGGGTGCCGATCGCCAATGTCCTGGGCGAGGTCGGCAAGGGCCACAAGATCGCCTTCAACGTTCTCAATGTCGGCCGCTTCAAACTCGGGGCGTTCTGTGTGGGGCAGCAGAAATACGCCCTGGCCGAAGGAGCGCGCTATGCCAACGAGCGCCGGCAGTTCGATGTCCCGATCAGCAGTTTCGGGGCCATCCGCGAGAAGCTGGCCGCTGTCGCCGCGATGACCTTCGCCTCCGAGACCGTCGTCTATCGGCTGGCGGGGCTGATCGACGACCGGCTGGCGACCATCGCCAAAGGAACCGACAACTATTACGTCGAATACCAGAAGGGGATCGAGGAGTATGCGGCGGAATGCGCGCTGACCAAGGTCTTCTGCAGCGAGGCTGCCGCCCGCAGCATCGATGAAATGCTGCAGGTGCACGGCGGCTACGGCTACATCGCCGAGTACCCCATCGAACAGCTGTATCGTGACGAGCGGGTGCAGCGGATCTACGAGGGGACCAACGAGATCAACCGGATATTGATTCCCGGACTGCTGCTCCGTAAAGGCATGGGCGGCAGGGGGATAGAGCCGGCGTTTACGGCCGCTGTCGGCAGTTTCGTGCCGGAAAAGCAGCTGCTGCAGGGGATGAAACAGACTTACCTGGCCCTTGCCGATCGTATCGTGGCGCGGTTTGGTGCCGCAATTACCGACGAACAGGAAATCCTTCTGGCCCTGGCCGACGTCGTCATCCAGATCTTCGCCCTGGAGAGCGCCGTGCTGCGGGCGGAAAAGGCTGCGGCGACGGCAACGGAACAGCGGCGGGAGGAGTATCGGGCGATCGTCATGATGTGCGCCTTCACGGCGAAACAGCGCTTCGTCGAGGCCGTCGACAGATGTGCGGCCTATATCGGCGAGGCGGAGTCGCCGGCAGCAATGGCCGCGGTAACCGCCTACAGGCCCGATGGCCTGCTGGCGGCCCAGCGCCTGATCGCCGCCGCCGTCAGCCTGGCGGAGAGGTATATTTTTTAGCGATCCTCGGCCCGATCTGCCGGTCGATTGCTATGGGGAGCCGAACGGTCCGCCTCCGGCAGTTGGCTGAGGCGGTGCAATTCAGCCCGAACTGGGGCATAATGGATTGAGGTAGGGAACAGCGTCTGGTGGCGACCGATCTTTCCGAGGTCGGCGCCACGCTCCTTTTATCAACCATTACCCGTGACTATGGGATAACACATGCTCCCTGTGCCAGAGCTTATCGCCGCCGCCCGCCGCCAGAAGCCCGTCGACCTGCTGGTGCGCAACGTCCGGCTGGTCAACGTCCTGTCCGGCGAGATCCATCCCGCCCACATCGCTGTGCGGGACGGGGTCGTCATCGGTTTTGAGGAATACGCGGCCGCGACCGTGGTCGATGCCGGCGGCCGTCACTGCGTCCCTGGTCTGATCGACGGCCATATCCATATCGAATCGACACTGCTGTCGCCGGCGCGTTTCGCCGAGGTCGCGGCCCGGCATGGCACCGCCGCGGTGATCTGCGACCCGCACGAGATCGCCAACGTCATGGGCGCCGCGGGGATCGAGTATATGCTGGCGGCCAGCGCCGGGCTGCCGCTCACGGTCTTCGTGATGATGCCGTCGTGCGTGCCGGCGACCCCTATGGAGACCTCCGGCGCGGTCCTGACCGCCACCGATGTCCGCGACTTCCTCGACCGCTATCCCGAGCGCATCCTCGGCCTGGCCGAGATGATGAACTACCCCGGCGTGCTGGGCGGCGATCCCGCTGTCCTGGCCAAGCTGGCGGCGGCGCACGGCCGTGTCATCGATGGTCACGCGCCGCTGCTGCGCGGCCCCGATCTCAACGCCTATATCATCGCCGGTCCGGCCAGCGACCACGAGACCACAACCGTCGCCGAGGCGCGGGAGAAACTGCGCAAGGGCATGCACCTGTTCATCCGCGAAGGGTCGCAGGAACAGAATCTGCACGAACTGGTGCCGGCGCTGAACGACTGCAACAGCCACAACGCCTCGTTCGTCTGCGATGACCGGCTGGTCAACGACCTGGTCGGTCACGGCCACCTCGACGCTGTCCTGCGTAAGGCGATGGCGGCGGGGTTGCCTCCTGTCCGGGCCGTGCAGATGGCGACCATCAACACCGCCCGCTATTTCCGGCTCCATCGCCTTACGCCGTTGGCCCCGGGCTGGCGCGCCGACTTTGTCCTGCTCGACGATCTGCCGAGCTTTGCCATTGCCGACTGCTATCTCAACGGCCGGCGGGTGGCCCAGAGCAGCTTTGCCGCCGCTGCCCCCTTCTCCGCCAACACGATGCGAGTCGCCGGTCTGGAGCCGGCGGCGCTGCGCGTCCCCGCGGCGCCGGGAAGACTGCGAACCATCGGCATCATCGCCGGGCAGATCGTGACCGACCATCTGCTGCTGGAACCGAAAATCGCCCACGGTATGGCGGTGGCCGATCCGGAGCGCGACCTCGCCAAGCTCGCGGTGTTCGAGCGGCATCAGGCCAGCGGCAGGGTCGGTCTCGGCTTCGTGACCGGACTTGGTCTGAGGCGGGGCGCCCTGGCGGGCACCGTCGCCCATGATTCGCATAACCTGATCGTCGGCGGCATGAGCGACGCCGATATGATCGTAGCCGCCCGGGAAGTTGTACGCATCGGCGGCGGATTGGCCGTCGCGGATGACGGCGTTGTCCTTGCCTCCCTGCCCCTGCCGATCGCCGGACTGATGAGCGATGCCCCGGCGGCAGAAGTGCAGAATGGCCTGCAGGCCATCAATGATGCCCTCGGCCGACTGGGACATGCGCTCGCCAATCCTTTCGCCGCCCTTTCCTTTCTCGCCCTGCCGGTGATCCCGGCCCTGAAGTTGACCGACAGGGGACTGATCGATGTGGCCCGGTTCGAGATCGTGCCTCTGTGGGATGCGGGCTGATCCACCCGCGGCCAGGGTTTCGCCCCGGCAACAGCCGACCTGCGCAGGCGTTTGCGGCTGCGGCGACAAGACCGCGGGATGGCACTGAATTGACTTCCTGGTGCTATTCATGTATCTATATGATTGATATCGATCCGCGTGGATCGCAGACACTCTCTGCCTGTGGCAGAGTCGGGATGTATGTAAACCTACAAACAAAGGAGAATGGTAATGAAAAAATTGGTGATAGTTGCGGCATGTCTGCTCATGATGGCGAGCTTCGGGTGCAGCAGCGAGGAAGCGAAGAAAGAGACCGCTGAAAAGACCCAGGAAGCGACGACAACCATCAAGGAAGCAGCGATTGAGGTGAAGGACAAGGCGGCGGAAGCCAGCAAGGAGGCGGCAACTGCGACTCAGGAGGCTGCGACTGAGGCCAAGGAAAAGGCGGCTGAGGTAGCCAAGGAGGCCGCGACCGCGACTCAGGAGGCTGCGACTGAGGCCAAGGAAAAGGCGGCTGAGGTGGCCAAGGATGCGGCGACCGCCACCCAGGAGGCCGCGGCTGAGGCCAAGGAAAAGGCGGCTGAGGTGGTCAAGGATGCGGCGACCGCTACCGAGAAGGCCGCAGCTGATGTGAAGGACAAGGCTGCCGAAATGACTAAAAAACCGAAAGTCGAGGGCTGTTGAGATAGCGGACGCGACTTTACCGTTGCCCGGCTGTCGTGAACCGATGACAGCCGGGCAGGAAGACTGCGGGTTACTTCACCCCTGCCCACTCCACCAGCGGCTCGACCCACTCCCGGTACGGCTGATAGATCAGGCCGTGGCCGAGATCAAGACCGACGATCATTTCCTTGAATTCCCCCAGCCCTTGTGAGCGTTGGAAATACAGCGACGGAGTCATCGACTGTTTTTCAGCCCGGTCGTGGATCGAGATGACGTGGCCGTACAGTTTCAGCTCCGGATCCTGGAGGCATTTTTCGAACAGGCCGGCCAGGAAGACGAAATGTATCTCCCTGTTCTGGAGCAGATTGGAGATGTATGCGGTGATGATGCCGCCCTTGGAGGCCCCGGCGACGGTGATGTTGGCCGGTGCGACCCCGTGTGCGAGGAGCGCTCTGACCTGGGCGGCAATCTTTTCGGCATAGGGCCTGATCTGGGTCCCTTGCGGCCGTGCCTCGCTGATGACGACGAAGCCTTTGCCGGCCAGTTCCTCCAGGATTTTGTGGTACTCGTAATATCCGTGCTCCTCGCTTCTGGGGCGGACCCCGGCCTCTTCGACGATGAGGCCGTGGAGATAGAAGAGATAGCGGCTGGAAATGTCGGGTTTGTCAGGTGCCTGCTGCAGGATGTTGATATTCATGGTTTGTGCGTTTGCCTCCGGTTCGGAACGGTTCCTGCTCTTTGACAGAACCGATGGTGCAGAAATTTGCAAGGGGAATGCAGTTCGTTTCAGTGAGTAATCTATCGCGACGGAGTGTTCCCTTGGCGATGCTGTTCCGGCTTCGGTATCGAATAGCAGGAAATCCCATTATACCCGAAAAATCTCGGCACCAGGCTGATGAATGCAACGACGCCTGCTTTTTTTCGCAGACGGAAAAGGTCGTGGAGTGATCTCGTTGCTACAGTCCTCGAATCGGCATTTAACCACCCCTGTGAGCATATCATGAATGAAAAAGTATATTTGATCGAGGCCGCCAGAAGCGAGCGGGATGGATCGCTGTGCCGCCGGCTCAAGGATCTGATCGCGGCGGAAGGGTTGCTCGACTGCATTGCCGATCACGATGTCACCGCCGTCAAGACCCATTTCGGCGAATCGAAAAAGCTGGGGTACGTCCGACCGCTGTACCTGAAGATGCTCGGTGAGGGCATCAGGGACCGCGGCGGACTCCCGTTTCTCGCCGAGACCTCGACCCTGTACAAGGGCAATCGGAGCGACGCCATCCGCCATATCGCCCACGCCCACAGCCAGGGCTTTACCCCGGCCGCGACCGGATTGCCGATCATCATGGCCGACGGACTCTTCGGCGACGAGGAATGCGTCGTCCCGATCGAGGGCCGGTTCTATTCGTCGGTCCATCTCGCCGCCCTGTTCGCCAAATGCAACGCCCTGGTCGCAGTCTCCCACTTCACCGGCCATTTCGCCGCTGGTTTCGGTGCCGCGTTGAAAAATCTCGGCATGGGCTGCGCCAGCCGCAAGGGCAAGCTGGCCCAGCACTCGACCGCCAAGCCGAAGATCGTCAAAAAAGATTGCACCGGTTGCGGCACCTGCATCAAATGGTGCCCGCAGGAGGCCATTGCCTTTGACCGCAAAAAGGCGAAGATCGATAGCGGCAAATGCATCGGTTGCGGCGAATGCCTGGCGATGTGCCGCTTCGATGCGGTCAGATTCGACTGGGGGGCCACCTACGAGGACCTGCAGAAAAAAATCGTCGAGCATGCCATGGGAATCTGCTCCCTGTTCCCGGGGAAGAGCCTGTTTGTCAATGTCCTGACCCGGATCTCCAAGGACTGTGACTGCATGGGGCACACGTTCCAGAAGATCGTTCCGGATATCGGTATCCTGGTGTCCCGGGATGCGGTGGCCCTGGATGCGGCCTCGCTCGAGCTGGTCGAGGAACGGGCGGGAAAATCGCTGTCGCAGCTGTCCTACGACATTCCCTACCGGTTCCAGCTTGATTACGCCGCTGAGCTTGGTTTCGGCAGCCGGGAGTATACGCTGGTCCGGGTCTGAGCATCGCCCGCGGCGCCGATCCCTGCCTGCCGGACGCCGATCCTGTTCACTGGAATGCATGCGGTCGGGGGCCGTCGGTACCGGCCCGGCCCCCAATCCATTGCGCCATCGGCGACCACGTCGTTTGGCCAGCCCGCCTTCATGCCACTGTCATTCCCCCTCCCCGTGATCAGCCGCCTCCTGGCGATGCACCATCAACACACGAGTTGTCATGTCTGTGGAAACCTGTGTGATCACTTTCCGTGGAGCCTGATCTGAGACCTTTGCCGAGGGGACAATCCCGGAAAAATAGATGGTCATTGCCAGACCCTCGGACGTTGGGCCGTATCAAGTAGCGCGAAGTATATCCTTGACGGATTTAAATCCATATTTTAAATTCATGTTTGAAAAATATGTTTTATTGTTTCGAGGGATCATGGGCAGAAGAAAATCAGGCGGGACCAGGGAAAAACTGCTGAGTGCGGCGAGCGATGTCTTTGTCGACAAAGGTTTCCGCGACGCGACGGTGGCGGAGATCTGCCGCCGTGCCGGTGCCAATATCTCGGCGGTGAATTATTATTTCGGCAGCAAGGAGGCCCTGTACCAGGAGGCGTGGCGCCACTCTTTTTCCGCATCGATCAGATCCCATCCCCCGGACGGCGGCATCAGCACCGATGCCCCGGCGGCGGAGCGCCTGCGGGGGCAGGTCAGGGCCCTGATCGCCCGGATCGCCGACAGAGACAACCGCGATTTTTTTATCTCCCAGATGGAATTTATCAATCCAACCGGGTTGTTGGCAGAGGTTATGGAGTCGGAGCTGATTCCTCTGCGCCGCAAGACCATCGCCTTGATGCACGACCTGCTTGGTCCGGAGATACCGATCCAACAGGTTGCTTTCTGTGAAATCTGCATCATCAGCATGTGTATCCATCCGATTTTGATGCAGAAGATCCGGTGCGAGATCGAGGGGCCGGATATCGTCAACGATCTTGAGGCATTCACGAACCATGTGCTGACGTTCGCGCTGGCCGGGATAGCGGCGATCAAATCCGCCGATCCTGCATCCGGGCCGGCTCCTCCCGACGCCGTTGCGGCAGCGACAACTGCCTGGTGATCATCCAGATGCGGAGCTATCATCTTTATTGTTTCCTCCTTCTGCCGGTCTGCCTCGGGCTGACGGCCTGTGCCATGGTCGGGCCGGACTATACGGCGCCGGAACTGGGTCTGCCGGTGGCCTGGAATCAGCTGGAGCAGACGGCTGATCCGGTTGCCGATGATGCCCAGTCCGGTGATGTGAGCCGGTGGTGGCGACAGCTGGACGATCCGCTGCTGGCCGACCTGATGCAGGCGGCGTTGCAGGTAGCCCCCGAGTTGCGCCTCGCCCAGGCCCGATTGCGTGAGGCCCGGGCCCGCCGCGGCGTGGCGGGCGCCGGGCGTTTCCCGGAGGCGGCCGTATCGGGGAGCGTCCGTCGCAGTCAATCGAGCGAGGAGACCGGCAGCGGCAGGACGAACGATCTGTTCAGTGCCGGTCTCGATGCGAGCTGGGAGATCGACATTTTCGGCGGGGTCCGCCGCAGTGTTGAGGCGGCCGAGGCCGATGTCGCATCGTCTGCGGCCGACCTCGGCGATACCTCTGTGTCGCTGACGGCGGAAGTGGCGCTCAACTATGTCGAAGTCCGGGGGCTGCAGCTGCGGCTCGCCATCGCCCGTGCCAACCTCGCCAGCCAGTCCGAAACCCTGCAACTTACCGTATGGCGGGAACAGGCCGGATTGGTCGGCCGCCAGGACGTGGAGCAGGCGCGCAGCAACCGGGAGCAGACCCGGGGACAGATTCCCAACCTGGAAACCAGCCTCGTCGAGGCTGAACATCGCCTCGATATCCTCCTCGGCAAGGCGCCGGGCACGGTCCATGCCCGCCTGGCTGCAGCCGGGGATCTGCCGGCCATGCCGGCCCGGATCGCGGTCGGCATCCCGGCCGATACCCTGCGCCGGCGCCCCGACATCAGGGCGGCTGAACGGCGGCTGGCGGCGGCGACCGCCCGTGTTGGAGCGGCCGAAGCGGCGCGCTACCCGGCCTTCAACCTGTCGGGTTCGATCGGCCTCGAGGCGCTAACGGCGGAAAATCTCGGCACCAGCGGGGCCGCGTCGTCGTCGCTGCTGGCCGGCATTACCGCCCCGATTTTCGATGCCGGGCGGTTGCGGCAGCAGGTGGAGATCCAGGACGCGGTGCGCGAGCAGGCTGAGGTGGCCTATGAACAGGCGGTGCTTAACGCCCTGCAGGACGTCGAAAACGCCCTCGTCGCCCTCAGACGCAACACTGAACGCGGCGAGGCGCTGGCCGGTGCCGCCGCGGCGGCGCGCAATGCGGCCCAACTGGCGCGGCAGCAGTACAGCGCCGGGCTGATCGATTTCCAGGCGGTACTCGATACCGAGCGTACCGTGCTGACCGTCGAGGACAGTCTTGCCGGCACCCGCACCGACGGTCTGCTGGCTCTTATCCGTTTATACAAGGCGCTGGGCGGCGGCTGGACGCCGCAGGGCGATAGCCGCCAGGCCGGCAGGGATATTCCATGAACGACACGACAACCCCATCGACAAACCAGGCAAAGACCCTGCAGCAACTGATCGGCGCCTCCTCCAACAGCCGTTCGTATCGCTGGTTGTGGCTGGGAGCGGCGCTGATCGTCGGTTTAGGCGCGGCCTGGCTCTTTTTCCGTGGCGGCGACGAGGCGCTGGCGCTGCGCTACACCACCGCCGCGGCCGAGGTCGGCACCCTGGTGGTCAAGGTCTCGGCCACCGGCAACCTGCAACCGACCAATACCGTCGATGTCGGCAGCGAACTGTCCGGCATCGTCGCCCAGGTCCTGGTCGACGACAACGATGCGGTCAAGGAGGGCCAGGTGCTGGCGCAGCTGGATCTGTCGCAGTTGCAGGACGCGGTGGCGAAATCGCGGGCTTTACTCGCCGCCGCCGAGG
>Ga0209066_10003993_pt1 | contig 16381 bp, 13 predicted proteins | sample All_14_2_FD_187198 | JGI IMG/M metagenome (GOLD analysis project Ga0209066, IMG submission 187198) | Freshwater microbial communities in response to fracking from Pennsylvania, USA - Allegheny Zone_MetaG_DW_15 (SPAdes) (version 2) ...
GCGATGCAGGCAAACACGGCAGACTGCGACTCCTTGCCACCAAAGCCACCACCCATGCGCCGGCATTCGACCAGCACATGGTGGGCGTGCACACCCAGCGCATGCGCCACGGCATGCTGCATCTCGCTGGGGTGCTGCGTCGAGCAGTGCACCAGCATGCCCTGGCCTTCCTTGGGGATGGCGTAAGAGATCTGCCCTTCCAGGTAGAACTGCTCCTGTCCGCCCAGGTGAAACTGGCCCTTGAGCTGGTGCGCAGCCTGCGCCAGCGCGCCATCCGTGTCGCCCCGTGTGAGGTGCATGGGTGGCACCACGTACTGGGCCGCAGCGTGGGCGGCCTCGGGCGTCAGCAAAGCGGGCAGGGCTTCAATCTGCACAAAGGACTTGGCCATGGCGGCCACGCGCCGGGCCGTTTCGCGCTGGCTGGACAGCACGGCAAACATGGGTTGCCCCAGGTAGTGCACCGTGCCGTCGGCCAGAATGGGGTCATCGTGGACGATGGCGCCACAGTCGTTCACGCCAGGGATGTCTGCCGCGACGAGCACGTCGACGACACCGGGCATGGCCTTGATCGCCGCGACATCAATCGACAGCAGCCGCCCATGGGCCACCGGCGACAGGCCCAGTGCCGCGTGCAGGGTGCCTGCCAGCTCGGGCATGTCGTCGATGTAAGTGGCCTGGCCAGCCACGTGCATGCGCGCAGATTCGTGGGGCAAGGATCGGCCGGCAGCCGTGTCGGGCTGGGTGGTCTGCGTGGTCAGAAAAGCGTCGGCAGCTTGGTTCATGTGGGGTGCTCCTGGCGTCAGGCTGCGGGCGCAGGCCAGACCTGAACCTGCTCGGCTGGCAGCGGGTTGCCCGGGCGTGTTTCCAGCCAGAAGCGCTCCAGCAGGTTGGCGGCCACCTTCAGTCGGTAGTCGCGTGTGGCGCGCAGGTCGGTCATGGGTTGAAAGTCCTTGAGCAATGCGGACTGGGCCAGGCGCAAGGTGGCCTCGGTCCAGGGCTGTCCGACCAGCGCGGCTTCCGTTTGGGCCGCACGCCTGGCGGTGCCCGCCATGCCACCCCATCCCAGTCGGGCTTGCACAATGGTGTCGACGTCGAGCTTGATCATCAAGCCGGCACACAGGGCAGAAATGTCGCTGTCGCGCCGTTTGGAGACCTTGTAGGCCCGAAAGACATCGCCAGCCTGTGGACGAGACAAAGGCACACTGACGGACTGGATGAACTCGCCAGGTTGCAGGGCGTTTTTCATGTAGTCCAAGTAGAAGCTGGACAAAGGCAACTGGCGTGTTTGCGCGCCCTGCCGCAGGGTGAGGGTGGCGTCCAGCGCCAGCAGAATGGGCGCGCTGTCGCCGATGGGTGAGCCATTGGCCAGATTGCCCACCAGCGTGCCCGCGTGGCGCACCGGTGGCGAGGCAAAGCGCAGCCAGATCTCGCGCAGCGCAGGCAGGTGCTCAGCCAGGGTAGACCAGGCTTGCTCCAGGGTCACGCCTGCGCCGATGTCGATGTAGCCCGGCGTAGTGCCCGTGGCAGCTTGCACGGTGATGTGCTGCAACTCGGCCACCCGCCCGAGGTAAATGATGTCGCCCAGCGCCTTGAACTGTTTGGTGACCCACAGCCCGATGTCGGTGCTGCCGGCCAGCAGACGCGCCTGTGGCAGGCTCACGCGCAAGTCGGCCAGTTCGGTGAGGCTGGTCGGCGCGACAAAGCGCTGCCCCGGCACTTCGTAAACCAGACTTTCAGCTGTGGTTTGGGCCAAGGCTTGCAGAGACTTCAGCGCCGCACCAGAGTCAAACGGCAGCTTGGGCGCGTCAAACATGCGCTCGCCGGCGTCCAGGATGGGCCGGTAGCCCGTGCAGCGGCACAGGTTGCCCGCCAGCGCATCGGCCAGGTCGCTGCGGCTGGGCGCCTGTTCATGCTGCTGGTAGACGTCCCACAGCGACATCACGAAACCCGGTGTGCAAAAGCCGCACTGTGAGCCGTGGCAGTCCACCATGGCCTGCTGGCAAGGGTGCAAGCCACCTTGGGCTTGCTGCTGCAGGTCCTCCACCGTGATCAGCGCCTTGCCATCCAGCGTCGGCAAAAACTGGATGCAGGCATTGACGGTGCGCTGCTGCCATTGCCCGGACGCGTCCTGCTCGCCCACGACCACGGTGCACGCACCGCAATCACCCTCTGCGCAACCCTCCTTGGTGCCTGTGCAACGGGCGTGTTCACGCAGCCACTGCAGCACCGTGGTGGTGGGGGGCAGGTCGCAGACCTCCTGGATCTGCCCCTTGTGCAGGAAGCGGATCGGTCGGGCAGCGGCAATGCTCATGTGTGGGGCTCCTCAAGGCGGGGCGTGGCGACGGGTTATGGATTCAGCGCAAGCACAGCACATGCCACGGGCCTGGGCCAGCGCGGCGTGCTCACCAGAAAGAGGGTAGCGCCAGTGTATGTCTCGGCTATACCATCTGGCTGATAACTATTATCAGACTGGGCGTATGACCAAGAACGCGCTTTTCGAGAAGATCGACCTCTCTTTGATTCGTGTCCTGCACACCGTGATCACCGAATGCAGCGTCTCCCGGGCGGCCACCCGCCTGCAGTCCAGCCAACCGGCAGTCAGCTCTCAGCTCAGGCGTTTGCGCGAGCTGACGGGCGACCCTTTGCTGGTGCGCTGCGGCCAGAGCATGGCACCCACCGATGTCGCCTTGACACTGCTGGAGCCGGCTGCCGCCATCTTGCAGTACGCGCAGAGCATGTTCGGCCACAAGAGCACGGTGCGCGAGTTCGACCCTGCCACCACCAACCTGACCTTCAGGGTGGCGGCCACCGACTACCTCGACCCCTTCTTCCTGCCCGAGTTGACCTTGCGTTTGCGTCGTCTGGCACCCGGGCTGCGCGTGGAGGTGGTGCAACTCACCGCTGACCTGGATTACCGCCGCAGCCTGGCCCGGGGCGAGGTCGATCTGGTGATCGGCAACTGGCTGGAGCCCTCGGACGAACTGCACCTGGGGCGCCTGATCAGTGACGAGGTGGTGTGCCTGGTGTCTGAAGACCACCCCGCCGCGCGGCTGCCCAAGGAAGGCAAGCGTGCCTGGTCCGTTGACCAGTACCTGGCCGCTGAACACATCGCGCCACCGGCGCTTCATCCGGGGGCGGTGGGCATCATCGATGAGCATCTGGCCGTGCAAGGCATGCGGCGCAACATCGTGGTGCGCAACCCGCATTTTGCCCAGTCGCCCTACATGGTGGCAGGCTCCTTGCTGGTGTTGACCACAGGGCGCCGCTTCTGTGAGCGTTACGCACAACAGATGCGCGTGAAGATCGTGCGCTGCCCCGTTGCCTTTCCTGCGATGAACTACTATCAACTCTGGCATGACCTGACCCACCACTCCGCCGCCAGCCGCTGGCTGCGCGAGCAGGTGAGGGATGTCGTGCGCAGTCTGCAGCTTGTTCGTCCACCCACACGCGCCGAGGCCCTGCCTGTGCGCAGCGCCAGCTGATTGCGATTGACCGATGCCTGCCTCCGGCTCCACGACCGTGAACCCGCCTGCCATGAGTACTGCGCCAGCGGCGCGCTCGGGCCGGCGTATCCTGCTTGGCGACGTGCTGGACTTCACCGCCGACCCTGGCTTTGCCGCGCCCAAGGAAGCGCCAGGTGTGCGCTGGCGCCCGGCGCACGCGGTGCTCATCGACAACGGCCGCATCGTGGCCGTTCAGCCACAGAGCGACGCCTTGCCTGCGGACTGGCTGGGCGCGCCCGTGCAAGACCACCGCGGCCAACTGATCACCCCTGGCTTCATCGACACCCACGTGCATTGCCCGCAACTGGACGTGATCGCCAGCTTTGGCACCGAACTGCTCGACTGGCTCAACACCTACACCTTCCCGGCCGAGCGCCGTTATGTGGACCCTGCCGTGTCGCGAGGCGGCGCCGAACGCTTCGTGCAGGCCTTGTGGGCGCATGGCACGACCAGCGCAGTGGTGTTCCCTACGGTGCACAAGGTCAGCGCCGAAGCCTTGTTCGAGGTGGCTGACCGCCACGCCATGCGCATGATCACCGGCAAGGTCCTGATGGACCGCCATGCGCCCGATGGCCTGCGCGATGACGTTGAACAGGCCGAGCGTGACTGCATCGACCTGATTGATCGCTTCCATGATCGTGGCCGCAACGCCTTCGCAGTGACCGTGCGCTTTGCGCCCACCAGCACCCCGGCGCAATTGGTCATGGCCGGCCAGCTTTGCCAGACCTATGCCGGCACCTATATGCAAACCCACGTGGCCGAAAACCGCGACGAGGTGCGCTGGGTGGCCGAGCTCTTCCCCGATGCCCGCAGCTACCTGGATGTGTATGACCGTGATGGCCTGATCGGCGCACGGGCCGTGCTGGCGCATGGCATCTGGCTGGACGAGCGCGACCGCGCCGTGCTGCGTGAGCATGGGGCCCAAATCGCACACAGCCCCTCGTCCAACCTGTTTCTGGGCAGTGGCCTGTTCGACTGGGCGCAGGCCCAGCGAGAAGGCATCAAGGTCAGCCTGGCCAGTGATGTGGGCGGCGGCACCAGCCTGTCGATGCTGCGCAACATGCAGGACGCCTACAAGATCCAGGCCTTGCAAGGCACCCGCCTGACTGCCTGGAAGGCGCTGCACACCGCCACCCTGGGGGCTGCCCAACACCTGGGCCTGTCGCATGAAATCGGCCAGGTTGAACCGGGCTTGATGGCCGATCTGGCCGTGTGGGACTGGGCGCAAGGTGCGGTGGCCAGCCACCGTGACAGCCTGGCGCAGGACTCGGGCGATCTGCACGAGCGCGTCTTCACCTGGATGACCCTGGGTGACGAGCGCAACCTGGTCGCCACCCTGGTGGCGGGGCAAACCGTTTTCAGCGCGGGCCAACCCGCCATCACCAGCCAAGAGGACCGGCCAGCATGACCCTTCGCCTCGAATTGCGCGGCATCACCAAGCAGTACCCCAGTGTGCGCGCCAATGACGTGGTGAGCCTGAAGGTCAAACCCGGCGAGATCCACGCCGTGCTGGGCGAAAACGGCGCGGGCAAGTCCACGCTGATGAAGATCATCTTCGGCGCGGTCAGACCCGATGCCGGCGAGATCCTGTTCAACGGGCAAGTGGTGCAGGTCAAGTCGCCGCAGGAAGCGCGTGCGCTGGGCATCAGCATGGTGTTTCAGCACTTCTCGCTGTTTGACACGCTCACGGCGGCCGAGAACGTGTGGCTGGGCCTGGACAAAAGCCTGAGCCTGGCCGAGGTCACCCAGCGTATCCAGAAAGTGTCGGGCGAATATGGCCTGGAGGTTGATCCGACCCGGCACGTGCACTCATTGACCGTGGGCGAGCGCCAGCGGGTGGAGATCGTGCGCGCGCTGATGACCAACCCGCAATTGTTGATCCTGGACGAGCCTACCTCGGTGCTGACACCCCAGGCGGTCGACAAGCTGTTTGTGACTCTGCGCCAGTTGGCCGCCAAGGGCTGTGCCATCCTCTACATCAGCCACAAGCTGGACGAGATCCGCGCGCTGTGCCACCACTGCACCGTGCTGCGCGGCGGCAAGGTCACCGGCGAGGTGGACCCGCGCCACGAGAGCAACGCCAGCCTGTCGCGCCTGATGATCGGTGCCGAGCCGCCCGAGTTGCACCGCAGCGCGCCTGTGCTGGGTGATCTGGCCTTGTCGGTCAACAACCTGAACGTGCGCAGTGAAGACCCCTTCGGCGTGGACCTCAAACAGGTGAGCTTTGCGCTCAGGGCGGGTGAAATTTTGGGCATCGCGGGCGTGTCGGGCAATGGGCAGCAGCCCCTGATGGCCGTGCTCAGCGGTGAAGACCCGCGCGCCGCGCCGGGCAGCGTCCACCTGTTCGGGCATGACATCAGCCAGACCTCGCCGCGCCATCGCCGCAAGCTGGGCCTGAACAGCGTGCCCGAAGAACGACTGGGGCGCGGTGCCGTGCCGACCATGTCGCTGGCGCATAACACCCTGCTCACCCGCACGGACGCGGTTGGCCCGGGTGGCTGGTTGCGCATGTCGGGTGTCGTGGGCATGGCGGCCGAGCTGATTGATCGCTACAAGGTCAAGGCCGGCGGCCCCCAAGCCCTGGCCAAGAGCCTGTCAGGCGGTAACTTGCAGAAGTTCATCATGGGCCGCGAAATCGACGCCTCGCCCAAGGTGCTGATCGTGTCCCAGCCCACCTGGGGCGTGGATGTGGGCGCTGCGGCGCAGATCCGCGGCGAGTTGCTCAAGCTGCGCGACGCCGGTTGCGCCGTGCTGGTTGTCAGTGAGGAGCTGGACGAATTGTTTGAAGTCAGTGACCGCCTGATGGTGATGGCACAGGGGCGCATGTCGCCGGACATACCGGCCTCGCAAGCCACCATCGAGCAAATCGGTGCCTGGATGAGCGGCTTGTGGGATCAACCTCAGGTGGCAGGCAAGGGGGGTGAGCATGTTCAAGCTTGAACCCCGTGCTGCGCCTTCTCGCGTGCTGATGCTGGCCTCGCCGCTGGTGGCGTTGGCCATCACCGTGCTGGTGGGCGTGCTGCTGTTCGTGGCGCTGGGCAAAGACCCGGTCGCCGGCCTGCAGGCTTTTTTTGTCGAGCCGCTCAAAGGCACTTATGCCCTGTCCGAGCTGAGCATCAAGGCCACCCCGCTGATCCTGATCGCCCTGGGCTTGTCGGTCTGCTTTCGCGCCAACATCTGGAACATCGGGGCCGAGGGCCAGTTCATCATGGGTGCGGTGTTCGCTGGCGGCGTGGCCATGCGCGCGACACCCGACAGCAGCCCGCTGATCTTCGTGGCCGTCTTGCTGGCAGGCATGCTGGGCGGCATGTTCTGGGCGGGCATCGTGGCGCTGCTGCGTGACCGCTTCAATGCCAGCGAAATCCTCGTCAGCCTGATGTTGGTCTATGTGGCCGAGATGGTGCTCAGTTACCTGGTCTATGGCCCCTGGAAGGACCCGCAGGGCTACAACTTCCCGCAGACCATCACCTTTCTGGACGTGACGCGGGTGCCCAAGCTCGTGCAGGGGCTTCGCATGAACATCGGCATGTTCATCGCTGCGGCCATGGTGCTAGGGTTTGCCGTGTTCCTGGTGCGCACCTATGCGGGCTTCCAGTTGCAGGTGGGCGGGCTGGCACCTGCGGCGGCTCGCTACGCCGGTTTCTCTTCGCGCAAGGCGTTGTGGACAGCCTTGTTGCTGTCAGGCGGCATGGCCGGCCTGGCCGGTGGGCTGGATGCGGTCGGGCCACAAGGCCAGTTGACGCCGTACATTCCCCTGGGCTACGGCTTTGGCGCCATCATCGTGGCGTTTGTGGGGCGGCTTAACCCTGTGGGCATCGTGTTCTCAGCGGTGCTGATGAGCATGTTTTACATCGGGGGTGAGCTGGCCCAGTCGCGTCTGGGCTTGCCCAAGGCCTTGACGGGTGTCTTCCAGGGCTTGCTGTTGTTTGCCTTGCTGGCATGCGACACCTTCATCTACCAGCGGCTGCGCTGGGTGCCAACTCCCAAAGGACGCCCATGACCGGATTGACTGCGGACTCTCTCGCGCTGCTGATCGCGGCCACGCTCAATGCCGGCACGGTTCTGGCGCTGGCCTCGCTGGGCTTGTTGATCAACGAGCGCGCTGGTGTGCTCAACCTGGGTGCAGAGGGCATGATGCTGGTGGCAGCCATTGCAGGTTATGCCACCGGCGTGCAAACTGGCAGTGACACGCTGGCCTTTGCAGCGGGTGCAGCGGCGGGGGCGGCCATGGCAGCCCTGTTCGGTGTGCTGGTCATCTGGCTCAACACCAACCAGTACGCCACTGGCCTGGCGCTGAGCCTGTTCGGCGCTGGCTTGAGCGCTTTCGTGGGGATCACCTACACCCAGCAACGTCTGCCAGAGCGCCCGCATTTCGACATCCCCGTGCTGGCCGATCTGCCTTTTGTGGGGCCGGCCTTCTTCAGACATCACCCGCTGGTCTACCTGACGGTGCTGTTTGCCATCGGCCTGACCTGGTTCCTGCTGCGCTCACGTGGCGGCCTCATCTTGCGGGCGGTTGGCGAGTCACCCGAGTCAGCGCATGCGCTGGGCTACAGCGTGCGCCCGATCAGGCTGCTGGCGGTGATGGTGGGCGGGGCCTTGTGTGGCCTGGCCGGTGCCTATATTTCTTTGGTCTACACGCCGTTGTGGGTTGAGGGCATGGTGGCCGGCAAGGGCTGGATCGCCCTGGCCCTCACCACCTTTGCCACCTGGCGGCCGGCTCGCGTGTTGCTGGGTGCCTACCTGTTTGGCGGTGTCACCATGCTGCAGTTCCAGTTGCAGGGGCAGGGCGTGCAGATACCCAGCCAGTGGCTGACCATGCTGCCTTATCTGGCCACCATCGTGGTGCTGGTGCTGATCTCGCGCAATCCGATGTGGATACGCATCAACATGCCTGCATCGCTCGGGAAACCCTTCCATCCTGGCGCCTGAAGCGGCATGATCGTCGCTGTTATTGAAGGCTATCCACTCTTTGTTGGTTTAAGCAGTTCTCAACCCTGGAGATGACATGAGTTCAACAATGTCCAAGCGTTCTTTGCTGAAGATGGCCGGCTGGGCCTCGCTGGCTGCCACCGCCGCCCTGGTAGGTTGCGGCAAGAAGGACGAAGCCGCTGCGCCGGCTGCATCGGCCGCTTCCGAGCCGGCATCGGCTGCCGCTGCGGCACCGGCAGGCCCGCTCAAGATCGCCTTTGCCTACGTTGGCCCGGTGGGCGACGCGGGCTGGACCTTTGCCCACAATGCCGGCCGCCTGGCGGTCGAAAAAGAGTTTGGTGACAAGGTCAAGACGACCTTCGTTGAAAAGGTACCCGAAGGCCCAGAGGCCGAGCGCGTGATCCGCGATCTGGTCGGCCAGGGCAACACCTTGATCTTCGGTACGACCTTCGGCTACATGGAGCCCATGCTCAAGGTGGCGGCAGACAGCCCTGCCGTCAAGTTCGAGCATGGCACCGGCTACAAGACCGCGCCCAATATGCGCACCTACGACTCGCGCACCTATGAAGGCGCCTACATGGCTGGCGTCATCGCCGGCGGCATGAGCAAGTCGGGTGTCATTGGCGTGGTGGGCTCGATCCCCATTCCTGAAGTGATCCGCAACATCAACACCTTCACGCTGGGTGCTCAAAGCGTCAACCCCAAGATCAAGACCAAGGTGGTCTGGGTCAACAGCTGGTTTGATCCACCCAAGGAAACCGAAGGCGCGCAAAGCCTGCTGAACCAGGGTGCCGACGTGCTGTTCCAGAACACCGACTCGCCCGCCGTGCTGCAAACGGCCGAGAAGGCTGGCAAGTACGCCTTTGGCTGGGATTCGGACATGACCATGTTCGGCCCGAAGGCCCACTTGGCATCCGCCATCATCAACTGGGCGCCGTACTACATCAAGGCCACCAAGGATGCGTTGGATGGCACCTGGTCGACGGGCTCGGTGTGGTGGGGTGTGAAGGAAGGCGCGATCGACATCGTGTCGATTTCCGACAAGGTGCCGGCTGAACTCAAGACCAAGGTCGAGACCATCAAGGCAGGCCTGAAGGATGGCAGCTTCGTGATCTGGAAGGGCCCGATCCTGGGTCAGGACGGCAAGGAAGTGCTGGCCAAGGACGCCGTGGCCGACGACAAGTTCCTGGGCGGTATCAAGTTCTACGTCAAGGGCGTGGACGGGGCTGTTCCTTCCGGTAACTGATCGAGATGACGACGACCCGCTTCGCCATTGCCCGTGACAAGCTGCCTGCCCTGGTGCAGGCCATGCCCAAGGCAGAACTGCACATGCACATCGAGGGCTCGCTCGAGCCCGAGTTGATCTTCGCCCTGGCTCAGCGCAACGGGGTGGCCTTGAGCTACCCCAGCGTCGAGGCCTTGCGTGCAGCCTATGCCTTCACGGACCTGCAAAGTTTCCTGGACATCTATTACGCCGGTGCATCGGTGCTGCTCAAGGAGCAGGACTTCCACGACATGGCCTGGGCCTATCTCACCAAAGCCAGGGCCGACAACGTGGTGCACACGGAGATGTTCTTCGACCCCCAGACGCACACCGATCGTGGCGTGCCCTTCGAGGTTGTGATCAAGGGGCTGAGCAGTGCCTGTGACCGGGCCAAGGCGGAGTTGGGCGTCAGCGCTTCGTTGATCATGTGTTTCCTGCGGCATCTGTCTGAAGAAGATGCCCTCAAGACCCTCGATGAAGCGCTGCCATTCAAGCAGTACTTCATTGGGGTGGGTCTTGACTCCAGTGAGCGTGGCCACCCGCCCGAAAAGTTCGCGCGGGTGTTTGCGCGCTGCAAGGCACTTGGCCTGCACCTCGTGGCGCATGCGGGCGAAGAAGGCCCGCCTGCCTACATCATCGACGCGCTGGACGTGTTGCACGTTGAGCGCATCGACCACGGTGTGCGTTGCGTGGAAGACCCGGCGCTGGTCCAGCGCCTGGCAAAGCAGGGCACGGCCTTGACCGTGTGCCCGCTGTCCAACGTCAAGCTGTGCGTGTTCAAGACCATGGCCGACCACAACCTGAAGTCCTTGCTGGATCAGGGTCTCAAGGTCACCATCAATTCAGACGACCCGGCCTATTTTGGTGGCTACATGAACCAGAATTTCCTGGCCACGTTCGAAGGCCTGGACCTGTCAGCCGACGACGCCTATACCCTGGCGCGCAACAGCTTCGAGGCCAGTTTTGTGCCTGAACAAGACAAGGCTGCCTGGATCGTGCAACTGGACAGCACCTTTGCTCGGTTTGCAGCCTGAATGGCGTCGCCCGCCACGCCCCTTGCTTTGCCCAGCCAGCCCTTGACGGGCCGATGGGTTCGTCTTGAACCGTATGACGAAGCGTTGAAGGCAGAGCTCAAGCCGGTGCTCGATTGCGATGCGCCTGCCTGGGATCTGTTCGCCGTTAGCGGGCAAGGGCCTCATTTCGACACGTGGTGGCGCAACATCGCCCGCGCGACGCTGTCCGGCACATGGCTGGCCTACGCGATCAGGGATCTGGCCAGCGGGCGCCTGGTTGGCACCAGCAGCTTCCTGAACATCAAGCCTGAGCGGCAATGTGTGGAAATCGGCGCCACTTTCCTGCACCCGGATGTACGCGCAACCCGCGTCAACCCGGAAGCCAAGCTGCTCATGCTGCGCCATGCTTTTGACAACGGTGCGCGGCGAGTCGAGTTGCTCACCGACCTGCGCAATGTGCGCAGCCAGGCGGCCATCGCCAAGCTGGGTGCTGTGCGAGAAGGTGTTCTTCGGCGCGATCGAATCACCTGGACAGGCCATGTGCGCGACAGTGTCCTGTTCGCCATCACCGATCTGGACTGGCCCCAGGTACAGCGCAATCTGACAGACAGGCTGGACTCAGCCTAGCGCTTCGCGCAAGCGCCCAGCCTGCGGCCCGAAAGCGTAGGCGTCCATGGCCAGGTGCCCGTGCGTCACGCTGCCGTGCAGGCGAACGGCCTGGATCGGTTGATGAACGTCATCGGCGCCAGCCGCCCCTGCAGCAAAGTAAAAGGGCAACCAGTGCTCGTCTGTCGGGTGCATGGCCACCGCAGAAGGCGCCCGCGCGCGGTAGTCCAGCAAGGCTGGCCAGTCGGTGGCTTCGGCATGCGCGGCAACCCAGCCACGAAAGGCTGCGCAATCGGCTTCTTCAGGCGCGTCAACAGGCGTGGGGCGCTGAAAGAAGCGCCGCAGGTTGTGGGTCAGGCTGCCCGAGCCCATTACCAGCACCTGTTCATGCGCCAGGCTGTGCAGCGCCCGGCCCAGGGCCATCACGTCTGAGGGCGTGGCCTGCGGGTTCAGCGACACGGGCACCACAGGCACGCTGACTTGCGGGTACATGTGCATCAACACGGTCCAGATGCCGTGGTCCAGGCCGCCTTGCTTGGTCAACTGCGCAGGCACTTGGCCCGCTTGCAGCAACCGCGTCACCTGCTCGGCCAGTTGGGGCTCGCCGGGCGCGTCATAGCGGATCTCGCTCAGCGCAGGCGGAAAGCCGCCGAAGTCATGAACCGTGTCGTGGCTTGCCGCGCCCAGCACAAAGGGTGTGCGTGTGGCAGTGTGGGGCGACATGATGACGATGCCCCGGGGCGCACCCCAAAGCGAGGTCATGACAGGCCCCAGCCTTTGCATGAAGCGGCCCGCTTCGCCTGGCTCCAACGCGATCATGGGCGAGCCGTGCGAGAGAAACAGCGTGGGGATCGGGCCCGTGAGGTGTTCAACTGGGTTCATGAAAACAGTCTAGCGGCGTGCGGGAATGAACTGTACGGACGAGAGCAATGCCAGCACGATGGCCAAGGGCACCGTCGACACGTAGCCTGCGTGCTTGAAGCCCAGCGCACCGATCACCCCGCCGATGAAAAAAGACAGCACCAGTTGCAAATGCACCTTCAGTCGCTCCTTGTTGACGCGTACATCGGGTTGCTCGGGCTTGTCGGTGCTGCGGTTCCAGTAGAGCAGCTTGCCCAGTTCGATCCCGATGTCTGTGACCAGGCCGGTGACATGGGTGGTGCGGATCTCGGCATTGGACACCTTCGTGATCATCGCGTTTTGCAGGCCCATGACGAAGCACAGCAAGCCCACCGTGATGCCCATGGACGTGCCAATCAGCTGCTGCATGGCGCCCAGCACGCCAAACGCCAGCAGCAAAGCCGCCTCGATCATCAGCGGCAAAGAGTACTCGTGCCGCGACCCGTTGCGCCGTGCCCAGTTGATCAGCACGGCCGACGTGGCAGCACCCAGCAAAAAAGCCACAAGCGAGGACAGCCAGTCGAACACCAGGCTGATGCGGCCCAGGGCCAGGTCGTCGGCCATGCTGGACACGACCCCGGTCATGTGCGAGGTGTATTCCTTGACCGCCAGAAACCCGCCCGCGTTGGTGGCGCCGGCCACGAACGCCAGCGACAGGCCCAGGTGCAAATTGGTACGGCGGGTGCGCTCGGGCGCGGTGAGCGTCCTCAGATAATCGACGGGCATGTGGCGAGGGCGGCGCAAACAAGGATTTAAGCTGACATCATCGCGCAAACTCCGGACAGAAACGCCAAATACATGACTGCCCCAACGAGCATGACCGTTCCCGCGTGGCGATGGGCCTTGATCCAGACCCGACGCGATTTGCGTGCCAGCAGCATGCGTTTTTTGATGCTGGCCGTGGTGTTGGCGGTGGCCGCGTTGACAGCGGTGGCGTTTTTCGCTGACCGCATCGAGCGCGGCCTGACGCGTGATGCCGCGCAGTTGCTGGGTGCCGATGCGCTGGTTGTGGCCGATCAGCCCGTGCCGCCGGCTTTGAGCCAGTCTGGCGCGGCTCTGGGCCTGCGTGTGGCACAGACATCGGTGCTGTCCAGCATGGCCCGTGCGCCTGATGAGCGTGGTGGCGAGGCGCGCCTGGTCACCCTCAAAGCCGTCAGCCCCGCCTACCCCTTGCGTGGGCAATTGACGCTGGGCACCATGGGCGACGATGGCCGTGTGGTCGTAACCGGCAAGGCGCCGTCTGGTGGGCCGCCCTCCGGTCAGGTCTGGGTGGACCCTGGGCTGCTCCTGGCGCTCAACCTCAAGGTGGGTGACAGCCTCTGGCTGGGCGAAGCGCTGTTTCGCATTGGCGCCGCCATCGTCAGCGAGCCCGATCGTGGCGGTGGCTTCGTGAGCTTTTCGCCGCGCGTGATGATGCGCGACGCCGATTTGCCGCAGACCCAGCTCATCCAGCCCGCCAGCCGCGTCACCTACCGGGTTCTGGTGGCGGGCCCTGCGCGCCAGGGCGATGCGGGCGTGTCGCCGCGTCCCGCGCTGGCTGCCGACGCCAGCGTGCAAGTCAACCAGTTTGTCGAAACCGCGCGCAAGCTGGCTGAGACGCTGCGAGGCCTGCGTGTCGAGACCATGGACCAGGGGCGCCCCGAGATGCGGGCGACATTGGACCGGGCCGGTCTGTTCCTGCGCCTGGTGGCCCTGTTGGCCGCCTTGCTGGCGGCGGTGGCCGTGGCCCTGGTATCGCGAGACTTTGCCCAAAAGCGCCTGGACGACTGCGCCTTGCTCAGGGTGCTGGGCGTGCCGCAGCGCGTGATGGCCTGGGCCTATGGCCTGCAGTTCGCGCTGGTTGGGTTGATGTCCAGCGCGCTGGGGCTGTTTCTGGGCTGGTTGTTCCACCTCGTGTTTGTGCTGCTCCTGGCCGATCTGGTTGGCGTGGCCTTGCCCGCAGCAGGCTGGCAACCCGTGGCACTGGGCTTGGGCGTGGGCGTGTTGCTGACACTGGGTTTTGGCCTGCCACCTGTGCTGCAGCTCGCCCGCGTGCCGCCGCTGCGTGTGCTGCGTCGGGATCTCGGGCAACTGCGGCCCTTGTCGACAGCTGTGTGGGCCTTTGGTGCCCTGGCCCTGGCCGGCATGCTCATGGTGGTGGCGCGAGACGTCAAGATGGGCGGCATTGCGCTGGGCGGTTTCCTGGGCGCGATGCTGGCCTTTGCCGTGCTCAGCCTGATCGCCGTGCGCGTGCTGCGTGCGCTGGCGGACAGACTGGCCGGCCATGTGCCGACCTGGTGGACGCTGGGTACACGCCAGCTCACCGCCCAACCAGTCCAGACGGTGGTGCAGGTGTGTGCGCTCAGCGTGGGCCTGCTGGCCCTGATGCTCCTTATCCTCATCCGCACCGACCTGGTGGCCAGTTGGCGCGCCGCCACACCGGCCGATGCACCTGACCGATTCGTCATCAACATCCAGCCCGACCAGGTCGACAGCTTTCAGGCCTTGTTGCGCGAATCAGGCGTGAAACAGTTCGACTGGTATCCCATGGTGCGGGCGCGCCTGGTGGCGGTCAACGGCCGTGCCGTGCGCATGCAGGACTACACCGAAGAGCGCGCCCAGCGGCTGGTTGACCGAGAGTTCAACCTCAGCTACGCCGCGCAATCGCCTGTCCACAACCAGGTGGTGGGCGGTCGCTTCGTGCCCGATGAGGCTGACGCGTTCAGTGTTGAGGAGGGCCTGGCCAAAACCTTGGGCCTGAAATTGGGCGACCGCATGCGCTTTGACATGGCCGGCAGCCTCTACGAGGGCCGCATCACCAGCCTGCGCAAAGTGGACTGGTCGTCCATGCGTGTCAACTTCTTCGTCATGGCGCCCAAGGCAGACATGCCTGACTGGCCGGTCAGCTACATCACGGCGTTTCGCATGCCGCCACAAGGTCGCCTGGACCGCACCCTGGTGCAGCGTTATCCCAATGTCACGGTGGTGGACGTGTCGGCCACGCTGGCGCAGATCCAGAGCGTGCTGGGGCAGGTCATCACGGCGGTCGAATTCTTGTTTGTGTTCACCCTGGCCACCGGGCTGATCGTGCTGATGGCGGGCTTGATGACCTCACGCGAGCGGCGCGCCCGCGAGTGGGCCGTGCTCCGGTCCATGGGGGCCACGCAGACTTTGCTGGCGGCCATTCAGCGGGTCGAGCTGTTGGGACTGGGTGCCCTGGCAGGGGCGATGGCAGCGTCGGCGGCCCTGGGCATAGGCTGGGGGCTGGCCACCAAGGTGTTCGAGTTCGAATGGCAAGCGCCCCTCTGGTGGCCCTTGCTGGGCGCATTGATCGGGGCGTTGCTGGCCTGGCTGGCAGGTTGGTGGAGTCTGCGCGGTGTGATCAAGCGGCCGGTGGCCTTGACCTTGCGTCAGGCTGACTGAGCCGGGCTGGGGGCCCGGGCGGTTCAGTTCGTGGCCAGGCTGTTGATCAGGCCCATTTCGGCACTGCCCATCAGCGATTCGATGTCCATCAGGATCAGCAGGCGGTCGCTCACGTTGGCGATGCCGGTGATGTAGGTGGTATCGACCACCGATGTGCTCATTTCCGGCGCTGGCTGGATGGCCGATTCGGCCAGTTGCATCACGTCGCTCACCGAGTCGACCACGGCGCCGACCACGCGACCGCGCACATTGAGCACGATCACCACGGTGAAGCTGTTGATCTCGGTCTGGCCGTCTTCGTTGAAGCAGTTGAACTTCACGCGCAGGTCCACGATCGGGACGATCACGCCACGCAGGTTGACCACACCTTTGAGGTAGGCCGGCGCGTTGGCGATTTTGGTGGGTGGTTCGTAGGAGCGGATCTCCTGGACCTTCAGGATGTCGATGCCGTACTCTTCGGTGCCCAGGCGGAACGTGAGGTATTCACGCCCTGCAGGCACGTGGCGTACCTGGCGAGCAGGGCTGTTGCGCATGCCAAAGCCAGCCGAAGGTGCGGCCGCGTCGCGTGCGGCAGAGGAAGTCTGGGGGGCGGCTTGCAGGGTTTCCATGCTCGTCCTTGTCGTGTAAGGGTTGTGCGCCATCCGGGGCGTACACCGTGGAGACTGGTTTCAACCTGAATATCGGCCAGTTATGGTCGAACTAAAGCCCGAAAACCACCCCGGCTTGCCCTCAGATTCAAAAGCGGATGCCGTACCAGCCCA
>Ga0209066_10003994_pt1 | contig 16377 bp, 15 predicted proteins | sample All_14_2_FD_187198 | JGI IMG/M metagenome (GOLD analysis project Ga0209066, IMG submission 187198) | Freshwater microbial communities in response to fracking from Pennsylvania, USA - Allegheny Zone_MetaG_DW_15 (SPAdes) (version 2) ...
TCATGTCCATGGTGATCACTCCTTGTCCTCTGCTGCACAAAAAAACAGCAGAGTAGGTTGTTCACCTGGCTCAGTTTTGGGTCGGCACTACCCTCAAAAATGGCTCAGTTTTCGGTCGGCGCCAACACCATTGTTCCGTTGATGCAGCACCCGAATCGAGCGGCGCAAGCCCTTGTCGAATCCCTTCGGGTCAGCCTAAAAAACTAGCCAGTGCCGGCAGATAGGGCCGCCCTATCAAAGGGACTTATAGACCGACCTGATCTTTTGATGGGCTTATTTCACGGCTTCGAAAGACAATCGATTCGGCTTCCAAGTCCACTGAAATTACCCCAGAACAGCAGTCAGCTGCGGCATGAAGGGTGGCATCAGCGGGGTGTCCAAAATGAATCGGAGAAATGAATGAATCGGTATCTCAAAAATCTTCTGGGAATTTGCATAGCTGTTGGCACCGCCTTTAGCGCACATGCGCAATGGCCGGATCGCGCCATCAAGATCGTGGTGCCTTACCCAGCAGCAAACTCCTCAGACGTTGCAGCTCGACTGATCGGTGAAAAACTGGCGGCGCAGCTTGGTCAACCGGTGATCGTCGAAAACCGTGCGGGTGCAAGCGGGACACTCGGCACCGCCTATGCGGCCAAACAGCCTGCAGACGGTTACACCCTGGCCATAGGTGCGCCCGGCCCCCTCAGTGTTGGTCCCTGGACAACCGTGAGGCCCCTCCCGTATGACCCGGTAAACGATTTCGTGGTGGTCGGCGCTATCGCCTGGGCGCCGCAGGTGCTCGTCGCGAAAAAGGACCTGCCTGTCAAGAACTTCCAGGAGTTTCTGGCCTACGCCAAGAAGCCCGGCGCCACACTGATTTACGGCTCATCCGGCGTGGGAACTGTGCCGCAACTCATCGTGGCCCAAATGCTGAAGCAGACGGGTATCAAGGCCGAACATGTGCCCTACCGAGGTGGTGCGCCGGCAATCACTGATCTGCGAGGCGGCGTCATCGACTTCATGTCGGACACCGTGCCCGTGGTGAGGGGCATGATTGCCGAAGGCACGATCAAGGCGTTGGGTGTGAGTACAGCGGAACGGATTCCATCGCTTCCGGACGTTCCGACTCTCCAGGAGCAAGGCGTCAAAGACTTCAACCTGCAGGGCTACATCCTGTTGGTGGCGCCGGCAAAGACACCGGACCAGATCGTCTTCCGCCTGAGGAACGCGATGGACTCTATCGTCAAAGAGTCAGATGTGCGCAAGCGCCTGCTTGAGCTGGGGCTGACCCCGATGGAGTTGCCTCGGGAGCGCTTTGCCACTTTCCTCCAGACCGAGTCGGTCCGTTGGAAGGCTGCAGTTGATGCCGCAGGTGCGGCAAAGACCATGGAGTGATCGTTTGTGCAGTGAAGCCGGAAGTGCTCATGGCATTCACGGCTGATCACGCAGCCTGAGCCTACTTGCAGGCTCCTGGAGACGTCGGGGCAAATGCCGCCGATGGCTCCAGACGGCCAAGCGCATGCCTCCGGCCCACCTTGCAGCGTCAAACTGCACGCAGACGCCCAGTCACATGCGCGTGCCAATCTCCTACGCTGATCCGCGTCGGGCGTAGGTGCCGCAACCTCATCTCCTTTGCGCAGCCAATTCAAGCAGGTTGTCTGCTTACGCATCTATCCCGCAGTGAGAGGTCGTCATGCAAATAAATGTGACTTATTGGCTGGCATTGAATATTGATTTGCTTGATGGGGTCGCGACAGGAAAAATTGGACCCGCTTGATTGATCGGCGTGAATCGCGCTCCTTACTGGGAGAACTACATCAACACGACCGATTCATGAGCATGCGCTATGGCAGCAATAGGTCTTCAGGTGCCGGTTGTATCAACGGCCCGGCAAGGATCCCTCGCGTAGCCTGGCGTTAGAGCTTCTGCACTGAGAAACGACTAAAGGATTTTTACAATGATTCGCATCGGCGTTGACATAGGCGGCACCTTCACAGACTTCTGTGGGTGGCGAGAAGGCAGTGGCACTGAAGTCATCAGCTTGAAGGTTCCTTCTACGCCTCCGGCTTTCGAGGAGGGCTTTCGCCAGGGCTTCGAGTTGTTGTTGGAGCGATTGGGACCCCAGGACGGCGAGGCAGCGGTCGTCATGCACGGCACGACCGTGAGCACGAATGCCGTGATCGAGCGCAAGGGGCCGAAGGTCGCTTTCTTCGTGACCAAAGGCTACCGCGACCTGCTGGAGCTCCAGCGAATGGGGGTTCGCAATCCCCTGAACATCTTTGAGACGCGGACCAAGCCACTGGTGGAACGCGCGATGGTCTTTGAGGTAGACGAGCGGCTATTGCACGGCGGGACGGTTCGAACCCCGATTCGTCAAGAGGCGATTCAGGAGCTGGTCAAGCAGGCCAAGGATGCAGGCGCGAACGGTTACGCGGTGGCACTGCTTCACAGCTACGCCAATCCAGCGCACGAACGGGCTGTCGAAGAAGCCATTCGCACCGTGGCGGGTGCCGATGCAGAAGTCAGTCTTTCAAGCGAAATCTGGCCGCGTGTCGGTGAGTATGAGCGGGCGATCGTGAGCGTGCTCAACGCGTTTGTGCGAAAGCGCATGAACGAATACATCGGCGCCGTTGAGCGGTATGTTGAGGGCCGGCTGCCGGGGTCACAGTTGTTTGTCACGCGCTCCAATGGCGGCGCCATGGCGGCCGCTGAAGCGCGTCGCTTCCCGGTGCACACGCTGCTTTCCGGGCCGGCCTCCGGCGTCACTGCCGTCCAATACCTAGCCCGAGCGGCTGGTGAGCGCAACATCCTCACGATGGACATGGGCGGTACGAGTACCGATATCTCGCTGCTGCGTGATGGCCAGGCCATGACATCGAATGCGGCAGAGGTCGGCGACTTCCCTGTCGTGATGCCGGTCACAGGCATTGAGGCCATCGGTGCGGGTGGGGGCTCCATCGCCATGATCGATGATGGTGTGCTGCGGATCGGGCCGCAAAGCGCGGGTTCGTATCCTGGGCCTGCCTGCTTTTCTCGTGGCGGAACGGCCCCCACGCTGACCGACGCCTATCTGCTGGCCGGATATCTTCCTGAGGCTCTTCTTGGCGGGGAGATGAAGTTGGATCGAACTGCCTCTGAGCGTGCGATGGCTCCCATCGCCAGCGGGCTGAAGGCTGATGTATTCGGCGCGGCCGATATGTGCGTGGCGGTAGCGAGTTCAAACATGGTGGCTGGCGTGCTTCCCTACCTGGCGCGCCAGGGGGTAGACCCCGAAGACCTGACACTGCTCGTGTACGGTGGCGGCGGCGGCATTCACGGCCCCCTCCTTGCCGCTGAACTCGGCATCAATCGCGTGCTTGTGCCCACAAGCCCTTCAACATTCTGCGCATTCGGCGGGCTTGTCTCCGAACTCAGTCACGACGTGATGGAAACGGTGCATGGGCAACGTGTGGATGGGACCGCACTCTCCGAAAAGTACAAAGCACTTCGCCAGGAGGCAGGTGAATGGCTGTCCCGGCAGGCACCGCCTGAGCGCTTGGTATCGACCGGCTTCGAGTGCTGGGCCGAGATGCGCTACACCGGCCAGTCCTTCCAGGTCGATGTGCGTTTGCCGGATTCTGCGGTCGAGTCTGCAGACCTCAGCGCAATGCATGCGATCTTCCATAAGGAGCACGAGCGCATTTACAACCACTGCGATCCCGAAGCGCCAGTTGAATTTGTCGACCTGCGCGTCCGGATCCGGGGGGCCATGTCGATACCAGAGCCCGCTGCACCAGCTTCATCGGCGGTCGGGGACGCATTCAAGGGCTCGCGGTCGATGCGTTTCCAGGGAGAGATTTTTCCTGAGGCGCGTGTCTTTGAGAGATCTCGCCTCACCCATTCCGACGAAGTGCCCGGCCCCGCCGTGATCGAGCAATCTGACGCCACCCTCGTAGTGCCACCCGGCTTTGTGGCCCGCGTGGGCGCCTACGGCACCATTCTCATGACCCGGAGTTGACCCATGGACGCAGTTCGTACCGCCATTATGAGCAATCGCTTCAACGCGATTGTTGAAGAAGCGTCTGCAGCGGTGTACCGCACCGCTCATACAACGTTCGTCAAGCTTGTCCAGGACTACCAGTGCGCAGTCGCGACAGTCGATGGCGACATGTTTGCCTATCCCATGCTCTCGGGCGTGAATGTCTTTGTCGGCTCACCTCTGAAGCCGACCCTTGACGCCATTGGGCGAGAAAACCTGAAGCCGGGTGACATCGTGATCACCAATGACCCGTTCACGACGGACGGCCTGGTTACGCACCTCATGGACATCACGCTGCTTTATCCGATCTTTCGGGATGATCGGTTGATTGCCATTGGCTGGGCCTTCGTGCACGCGTCGGATATCGGTGGAGCCGTACCGGGCAGCATTTCTCCCGCCTTCACTGAAGTATTCCAGGAGGGGCTCAGACTCAGGCCCGTCAAGCTCTATGAGGGCGGCGTGCTCAACACCACGGTCAAGGCGATTCTTGCCGACAACAGTCGCATCCCCGGCGAAGTGTGGGGAGACATCCAGGCCATGATCTCCGGCCTCAAGAGCATTGACCGTCGAGTCAATGAGTTGTGTGGCCGATATGGCGGTCAAGCCGTTGAGCAGGCGATGCAGGATGTCATTACCTACGCGGAATCCAAGGCTCGCACCGCCATTGCATCCATCCCGGACGGCGTCTACGACTTCTCCGACTACCTGGAGGGAATCAATGACCGCCAGATTGCTTTCTTCTCGGCGCGGATGACCGTAAGCAAGGGAGAGATCCACCTCGATTTCTCCGGGACGGACCCGCAACTTCCGGCTGCGTACAACCTGGTGAGCGGCGCATCAACGCACCCCTATGTTGTTCAATGCCTCTACGCATTCATCCTGACGATGGATCCGTTAACGCCACGCAACGCCGGAATCCTGCGTGCCATCCATTCGTACACGCCGCGCGGTACAGTGTTGAATGCCGTATTCCCTGCATCCGGCGGATCCCGCGCGGCATCTGCAACGCGTGCCTACGACGTTCTCCTGGGTTGCATCAACCAGGCTCTGCCGGAGGGACTCGCTGCCGCCGACTCGGGCAATGCGGGCGTGATTGTCGTCGCAGCCCCAGATCCGCGCACCGGCCGTGATCGCGTGAACGTCATCAACACGATTCATGGCGGTGGCGGAGCGCGTCGCAGTCGCGACGGCGTCGATGGAACGGCAGTTCGGTACTCGCAGCGCAGCGTTCCTGTGGAAATCATTGAGGTTGAGACCGCGATGATCATGCGGGCCATTCGGATCGTTCCCGACAGTCGGCGTGCGGGTCGCTATGTCAGCGGCGCCGCCCTCCAGATGGAGATTGAAAATACCGCCCACCGCGCAGTCATGACTGTGCGCAACATGAATCGCTTTGTCTTTTCGGCCTGGGGCTTCAGGGGCGGAGAACACGGCGTCAAAGGCACTGCGGTCCTGAACCCAGGCCGTCCTGATGAACGTTCCATCGGCAAGATCTCCGTGCTCGAACTCAATCGAGGTGATGTGATCCAGATCACAAGCCCGACGGGCGGTGGATTCGGTGACCCGATGGAACGAGACCTTGCTGCGATTGCCAGCGAAATCCGCAACGGGATGCTGTCAACCGAACGGGCCAGTCAGGTCTACGCGGTTGTTTTTGATGAGCATGGCCAGATCGACGAGGTGGCGACTGCCGCCAGGCGACGGGAGAGAACCAGTGCGGACACTCCGGAATTCACTTTCTGCGTTGAGCGCTTGCGGCAAGACCAGGTCTGGCCCCAAGACATGAGGCGTCAACTTGCGGCCATGGCCCTGACCTACGATCAGCGTATCCGCAGCCAGCTGGTAGGAACAGTCCACCATCGCATGATGAACGATGGGCATCAGGTCGATACAAAGATCATCCAGCAGATGGTTGACGACGAGGCGGCGAACATGACAGGTGTTCGGCTCTAGTCCGTGTAGATCCGACGGGATCGGTCGTCAGCAGTCATTCAAGTCTTGGAATCAAAGTGGCAGTCAGTGTTCTTGAAATTTTCAAAGTAGGTATTGGTCCCTCCAGTTCACATACGGTGGGGCCGATGCGCGCGGCACGCATGTTCACCCTTGCTCTGGCCGAGCAGGGAGTTATGACTTCGGTCACGCGCGTCCTTTCCGAGATGTTCGGATCGCTGGGTGCCACTGGTAAGGGCCATGGCACTGACTCGGCGGTGTTGCTCGGGCTTTCGGGTCACGAGCCCGATACCGTCGATGTCGACCAGGTTCCCGCAATTCTTGAGGGCATACGGGTTGTGTCGCATTAGCCGAGGAGGGGCGTGCTGAATCAGTGGATGGCGTCGACCTCAGATTGCCAGACTGTAGAACTGCTGTGCCGCTGGCGTGACGACCCCTTTGGGGCAGCTCATCTGCCCCTTGCGGAGCATGTGCATCGTCTCGACCCCGGCCAGGATTCGGCGGGCAGCCCAAAATGACTTGAACCCCATCATGGGCCTGATCCTCCGCTTGATGGCACGGTGGTCCTGCTCGACCACGTTGTTCAAGTACTTGGACTGCCGCAGTTCAATGGCCAAGCCGCTATCTGCGATCAAAGCTCTCACAGCAGCCGTGTTCGCCCCGCTCTTGTCGATGGTGATTTTCTCGGGGGCATCGTGCAGGTTGATGGCCTGCTCGAAAAACCGACGTGCTGCAGCCTCGTCGCGTCTTGCGGTCAGCAAGAAGTCCACTGTCAGGCCCATCCGGTCAACGGCCCGGTACAGATACTTCCACTGCCCGCCCACCAGGATGTAGGTTTCGTCCACTCGCCAAGAACCGTCCACCGATCGCTTTCGGGTGCGAAATACCGCAGTCAGCACGGGCAAGATCTTCAACGCCCAGCGATGGACAGTGGCATGGTCGACGGTGACGCCACGCTCGGCCATCATTTCTTCCAAGTTGCGCAGACTCAGCGGGTAGGCCGCGTACCAGCGAACGCACACCAGCATGATCTCCAGCGGAAAGTGCAACCGTTTGATCACGCGGCGCAGAGTCGAGTTTGCCAATTGGAGATGCAGTGGGGCCATGCCTTGATTGTCTTTGGGCGGCTTACTGCGACACAACCCCCATGGCCGTCTCCACCGCATCGGTGTCAAAACACCCGAACGGGTCTTCCAGCCGCAGCTTCAGGTAAGCAGCACCAAAGGCCGCAGGTTGAGGCCCATTGGCCTGCACGGCGCTGACCCAGCGCGCAGCGACAGAGCGGCACAGCTCCCCCACGTTGCCGTAGGAGTCATCGACTTGGTGAAACGCTGACCAGGTTCGCCGCATGGCGTGTTGGGCCAGTACCAGCGCACCGGCTGGGTCGGTTTTCAAAGCACGGTCCAGCAAGGGAAGAACGGCTTCGGCCCGTTGCACGTACTTGCTGCTTTGGCTGGCGGGCACAAAGCTGCGGCCGACCGCCAGCATCTCGGTGACCAGCGTTTTGTGTTCGGCCACCGACGCCACCGGCTGGTCCAGGCGCATCCAGTGGTCCAGTTCCTTGGCAATGCCCGCATCCCGGTTGGCCAGGTCCATCAGTTTGGAAGCCAGCTCACTGACCGGGCGCAAGGTCAAGAACGCTTCCAGGGCTTGGTGCTGTGCGACTTCTTTGGTGATCAGGCGCGCGGTGCGGTCAGCGCGGATCGGGCTCGCTATGGGGGCGTCTGCTGCAATCCCTGTGGGAGTACCTGAGCACGGTGTGGAGCGCGGTGTGCCCAGAAGGTTTCGCCAGACCATGGCGAGCGCGACCTGGTGTTTGCAGAACGTGCCGTCTTCGGCGTGTGGGCAGTCACACCCACCACCAACCGAACCGTCCCTGAGCGAAACTTCTGTGAGGTAGATATCGCTGCCGATGATTTCGGCATAGATGGTGGGGATGGCCCCGCCCTCCTCCGCGATGACGGTGATGGCGTTGGAGGTCACATAGTCTTTGGCGCGACCAAAGACGGCCTTACCGGCGAGACTGTGCAACGCGGTATCGCTGAGCGCCTCAATCAACCTTTTGATCACCTCCGCAGTGAGCGCACCATTCGGTGTTCCATTCGACGTGCCTTTGTCATGTGCCCCACGCAGCGCATCTGTCATTTCAACGCGATCTCAAAAGAGCATCAGTGCGGCGAGCCAACGCGACGCAGTGAAGTGGTTTCGGCCGGATCCACGAGGTCTTCTAAGGTCAACCCGTATTCCAGCATCCGCGCACTGAGCTCCTCAATGGCCGCGGCCCGCTCGCCCTGCTGATTGCGCACGAACGTGGCAAAGAACGAGCTGGCTTTGCCGATCAGATCGTTAAAACGCTGGTCGGTCAGGGATTCGCTGCGGGTGGGCGCCGGCGGGCGCTTGTTGGCGAGGCGATCTGACTTGAATCTCATCGTGTTGGGGTGGTGGGCGCAGGGAGCAAGGGTGCGAAAGGTCTTCAAGACGTTGAGTTGACGATGCGGCGTGGAGCGTATGACCACGCGTCGATGGCGCGCTGTGCACTGGCGTGGCGGCTGTGATGCGATGCCCGCAGGTTCGTGCACACCATGGAGCCGTCATTTTACGTAGCAGCCGCTGATTCGACTGTTGGCCCCCGCTTCAGTTTCAGTGCGTCCGTTTCAGGCTATCAAGTGCCGCTGGTTTCCACCGGTGTGGCCATCACCTTGGCTCCAGAGAAGATGTACACCAGTTTCTCGTTGATGTAGTCCGACATGGATGGTTTCAACGGCAGGGTTTTTCCGTTGTGCACTTTGCATTCCGAAAAATCCACTCCGTCGTTGTGCGCGAGCTGGCAGGCCGCGATGTATTCGTTCATAAGCCCGACGAACTCGATGAAGGGTGGTCGCCGATCTTGACCGCGCTGCGACAGAAGGCATCGGCGGTGCGGCGCATTTCGAGCAGCGCCTGCTCGCGTTCATGGACGTTCATTTGCAATGGCGTGCTTGTGATGGACGGGTTGTTTGGCGTGCAGTGCTGCTGAACCTAGCATGGCGTTGCGACTCAAGGACACATTGCGGGCCTTGTCTGAGGTGATGTTAGCGGGAAGTGGCCTTGCCGCAACCTCGCCGCAACCACAGATCAAAATCACGTGCAGGGTACGCCCCACATTTGTGCACCCGAGCGCATATGACGATATGGACGGTGCTCTGTCCGGTTGTCGTGGTGCTGCGGTATAACCCCGACGACATGAATTCGGACTCGCCCCACCCCGCCAACCGCTGCCATTTCTGCGCGGCCACCAGCTACCACCACCTGATCGCCCGAGACCTAGCGGGCGTCATGCGCCCAACCACCACGCTGGTGTGTGATGGTTGTGGGAGGCAATTTGAAGACAAAGACGCGTGGCGCAGCGGTGCAGGTGTGACCGGCACTTCGCCAGAGGCCGGCAAGCCTTGAAGGCTGAGTGCTGCTTGCCCTTCCCACTTGCCACTTCCCACTTCCCACTTGCCACTTGCCACTTGCCACTTGCCACTTGCCACTTAACTGCAATACTGTTCAGATAGATAATTATCATCGACAATCGCAACCCATCAAGGTTCTGGATGGGTTGATCGATGGCGAGAACACGCAAGACGCTGGCAGCGAATGTGGACGTTGCGCACCTGATCAGCGCGGGGGTGCTGGCCAGCGTGTGCCCACGGGCGTTGATCGAAGAGGTGCTCGCCAAGACGGGCCGGGCGAGCCAGCGCGAGCGCTTGCTGCCCGCGCCGGCGGTGGTGTACTACGTGATGGCCCTGGCGTTGTGGCGCGAGGCGCCGCTGGAGGAAGTGCTGCGCGTGGTCTGCGAAGGCCTGCATTGGCTGGGCCGGAGCAAACAGGCAGGCGTGCAAGCGAGCAAGTCTGCGATCTCGCAGGCGCGCACCCGGCTGGGCGCTGATGTCATGCGCCAGTTGGCCGAGCGCGTTCTGCGTCCCGTGGCGCCCCAGGGTATGGCAGGCGCGTGGTATCGGGGCCTGCGCGTGATGGCACTCGATGGCAGCGGCATGGATGTGGCCGACGAGAAGGCCAACGCGCAGTTCTTCGGCTACCCGTCGGCCTCGCGGGGCGCCAGCGCATTCCCGCAAGCGCGACTGCTGGGTCTGGTGGAGTGCGGCACGCACGTGGTGACGGCCGCCGAGATCGGGCCTTACGGCGACAGTGAACAGGCGATGGCAGCGAAGTTGCTACCAGCCAGATTGCAGCCGGACATGCTGGTGTTGGCCGATCGAAACTTCTACAGCTTCAAGCTATGGCAGATGGCCTGCGCCACGGGTGCCAAGCTGGCGTGGCGGGTCAAGTCCACCTTGAAGCTGCCGGTGCACAAGATGCTGGCCGATGGCTCCTACCTGAGCGAAGTGTTCAGCAGCGATGACCGCCAGCGCCGCCACGGGTGCACGGTGCGGGTCATCGACTACACGCTCAAGGAATCTGCTGCGCCGGTGGAGGGCAGCTACCGGTTGGTGACCAACATCGTGGACGAACGCCAAGCCGATGCGCTGGAGCTGGCCGCGCTGTACCACGAGCGCTGGGAGATCGAGGGCGTTTTCGACGAGTTCAAGACGCACCTGCGCGCCAACAGCACGGTGCTGCGCAGCAAGACCCCCGAACTGGTCCAGCAGGAACTGTGGGGGCTGCTGCTGGCGCACTTTGCGATCCGCCAGCTCATGACGCAGGCCGCCTGGAAGCATGGCCTGGACCCGGATCGGCTGAGCTTCGTGCACGCCGTGCGCGTGATCAAGCGCAAGATGCCGCAAGCTGCGGCCATTCCCCCCTGCGCGCCGGGCACGCTGGCGTGATGCGCTGCTGCAGGAAATCGCAGCCGGGCGGGCCGTCAGCAGCCGAGGTCGCCAGAACCCCAGAGGCGTCAAGCGCAAGATGAGCAACTACAACGTGCGCCATCGTGGCGCGCTCCTTCATCAGCTACACAAGCCTCGACCTTTAATGAATATCTGAACAGTATTGTGCCTAGCACCAACGCACCTTCGTGGTCTTCGCCAAACAGTTTCACCGTCACCTTGGGCAGAAAGTAGCTGCCCGTGGCGGGGTTGATAGTGGCCTCCAGGTAGGCCCGAGTTCGGCGCACAATGCAGCGCAGCAGCGGGTTGTAGTGGGTACCGTACTCAGGCAGCAGGCCGTTTTGCAGCTGCCACTTCTGAACTGCCTCTTGTGCGGCAAGGTGCTGCGCTTCTGGGTTGAGCTAATTTGCTACGTCGACACGCTGGGGAAGCCAGAAATGTTGTCATTCCTCTTCCCACGATCTCAGCTTTGGCTTTGAGATTTCGCTATTTGCGATACCCAAATAACTATTTAAGGTAAACCCCATGAAGTATCGAAATGTCACCCACCGAATGGTTGAGGCCTTCCAGGCTGCGATGCTGCATAACGGAATCAGCGCCGGAGCCGATGCGCTGGGAATCACCCAGCCGGCCATGAGTCGGCTGATAGCCGATCTCCAAAGATCCATGGGTATTTTGCTGTTCGCCAAAAACGGACGCAGCATCAAGCCCACGCAAGAGGCCCATGCTTTGATGGCAAAGGTTCAGCAGTCTTTTCTGGGGCTGGAGCAAATCGTCGATTTTTCCGATCAACTGCGAAAGCAGAAGCTTGGCCAGCTCTCGATCAGCGCAATCCCTTCCATCGGGCATTCCATCCTGCCAGCCGTCATCCGCCAATTGAGAGAAAAATTTCCCGACGTCTTCATCAGCCTTCGAGTTGCTTCGTACATTGAAGTGGCTAGGCACGTCAAAACCCGGCAGGCCGATATCGGGCTCACGGCAGATACGCTCTCGCTGGGAGACCTGGAGACGGTGGCCGAGTTTCCCTCGGAATGTGTATGCATCGGCACCGAGAAGTGGCTCGATCCGAGGTCCGACCACATTCACGTCGGCGAATTCGTCAACAAACCGTTCATCGCTTCATCCGGAACGTTCCAGACGCGCCTGAATGCCTGGCTCGGTGCCAACGGGGTACAAGCCGATGCCATGATCGAAGCGTCGCTGTTCCAGTCCATCAGCGATCTCTGCCTGGAGGGGCTGGGCATTGCCGTGGTCGATCCCATGACGGCGGCAAAACACCAGAAGAGGGGCGGCGTGGCCTTGCCCCTGCGCCCTTCGATCGGCTACACGGTCTATGCCACGGCCATGAGCGACGCGAAGCTTTCAGTCCCGGCCAAGGAATTAATTCGTTTGGTCGCGGCGGCTTCATGCGCAGAAACATAACATCCATGTATGTATTGATGATCCAGCATCCATAGATATCGGCGGGATCCCTCCCTACCATGAGAACTCGATCGTTCATCATGTCCAACGGAGAGTGTCCATGTCGTATCACAACCAGCACCGGCCCCTTATGGCCGCGGCTGCTTTCATCACCCTGATTTCGCTCGGATCTGCTGCACAGGCAGAGTGGCCGGAAAAACCGATCCGCTTCATCGTGAACGCCGCGGCAGGCGGCGCTGCGGACGGCACGGCGCGGGTTCTGGCGGACGGTCTCAGCAAGCGCCTGGGGCAGCCCATCGTGATCGACAACAGGCCCGGCGCATCGGGGGCCATCGGGCTGGATGCGGTGGCCAAGGCCGCGCCGGATGGATACACGATCGGCAACTCCAATCTCGCGACCTACACCGTTACCGCGCTGACCGCGAAATCACTGCCCTACAACCCTGCCAAGAGCTTCACGCCCATCGCCAAGCAGTGGACGCAGCCCAATCTGCTGGGTGTGAACCCGGCCCTTCCCGTCAAGAGCGTTGCGGACTTGGTGAATTACGCCAAGGCCCGTCCTGGCCAGGTTTTCTACGGCTCCACGGGCAACGGCACCGCGCTGCACGTGCTCGGCGCATTGTTCGGCAACCTCTCCGAAACCCAGATCACCCACGTCCCGTACAAGAGCGCCCCGGGCGCAGAGATGGACCTGGCGGCGGGCCAGATCCAGATGATGTTTAGCAACTTCACCTCGATGGAGCCCCAGGTGAAGGCGGGCCGCATCAACGCGCTTGCTATTACGGGACCCACTCGCTCCCCCTTGCTGCCCAACGTTCCCACCATCCGGGAGGCCGGTTATCCAGGCCTGGAAATGGAAACCTGGGGCGGCGTCGTGGGCCCGGCCAATATGCCGCAGGCCATTGTTGAAAGGCTGCACCGGGAGATCAACGCCGTGCTTGCAGACCCCGAGGTCATCAAGAAGCACGAGCGGCTCGGCGCCAAGGTGGCCCCCGCCTCAATTGCCGAATACAGGCAAATGCTCAATGCAGACAGCGTGCGCTGGGGCGAGGTCATCAAGCGCAACAACATCACGCTCGATTGAGAAAAGCTCTCTGGAGCGCACTTCCCGGTAAACATCTATGTCTTCAAATGAAACTGTCGTCGTCGTCGGCGGGGGGCTGGTGGGGGCCGCCATCGCATACGGCGTGGCCAGGTCCGGCGGCCCGGTGACCCTGCTCGATCAGGGCGACGTGGCGCACCGCGCCTCGCGCGGCAACTTCGGCCTCGTCTGGCTTCAGAGCAAGGGCGCGGGGTTTCCCCGCTACGCCCGATGGAGCCGGGATGCCGTTGACCATTGGGGGCCGCTTGCCAGCGAACTCCGTGAGCTTACCGGGGTCGATGTGGATCTCCAGCAAAGCGGCGGATTCTGGATTGGCTTCAGTGAAAAAGAAGTCGTCGAGCGGGAGGCGATGCTGGCAAAAATCAATGCCGACGGCCGCACGTCCTTCGAGATGCTCGACCATCAGGCGCTCAAGGCCCGGCTGCCCGCGATCGGCCCCAAGGTGGCCGGGGGCAGTTGGTGCCCTCTGGACGGCCACGCCAACCCGCTCAAGTTGCTGTATGCGCTGCATGCGGGCATCAAGGCGCTCGGCGGCCGCATTTGTAGCGGAGTTGACGTGGGCGAGGTTCGCTCGCTCGGCGGAGGACGGGGCTTTCAGGCCAAAAGCAGCGATGGCCGCCGGTGGAGCGGCACAAAAATCGTGCTTGCCGCAGGCCTGAGCAACAACGCCCTCGCTCCCCAACTGGGCCTTCACGCGCCCGTGCTGCCCAAGCGGGGCCAGGTGCTCATCACCGAGCGGCTGAAGAAATTCCTGCCGCACCCCACCAACAAGGCGCGCCAGACCGCCGAGGGCACGGTTCAGCTCGGGTTCTCGGCGGAGGACGTGGGACTGGACGACGGGACGACGGTGGAGGCCATCGAGTCGATCGCCAAACGCTCGGTCGCCACCTTTCCCATACTGTCGTCGGTCAAGCTCGTGCGGGCATGGGGATCGCTTCGTGTGCTCACCCCCGATGGTTCGCCGGTCTATCAGGAATCGGCCCAATACCCCGGCGCATTCACCGCCACCAGCCACAGCGGAGTCTCCCTGGCAGGCTCCCATGCCTACGAAATCGCGCCATGGATCGCGGGGGTGAAACCAGCGCCGGATGGCATCGGGGAATTCGCTGGCGAGCGATTCCTGGACCCCAATAGGAAATTCAGCAATGCATACTGAAACCCAAGAAACAAAGATTTCCCTGTTTATGTCCGAAGCCGGCTCGCAGGGAAAGAAAGTCCGCATTTATTTTGACGGCCAGCCGCTGGACGTTCCGGACGATGTGAGCGTAGCGTCGGCGCTGCTCATGTCGGGCGTGCGGACATTCCGCTCGACCCCGGTTTCCGGCTCTGCGCGCGCACCCTATTGCATGATGGGCGTCTGCTTTGAGTGCCTCGTGGAAATCGACGGCCGCCCCAGCCGCCAGTCATGCCTCACGCAGGTGAGGGACGGCATGCTCATCCAGCGCCAGGAGGGCGCATCCGGGCTGAACATGCAAAGTGCGGAGAACTGATATGGCAACCGGCGTTGAATTGTTTGACCTGGTGGTCATTGGTGCGGGCCCCGCAGGGCTTTCGGCGGCCATCGAGGCACGGCGCTTCGGGCTTTCAGTGGCCGTGCTCGATGAGCAGCGGCGGGTTGGCGGCCAGATCTACCGGGCCATCGAGGAGTCCAGCCCCCGCCGCCGCGAAGTGCTTGGCCCGGACTACGCCGCCGGCACAAAACTCGCGCAGGATTTTGCATCCTGCGGTGCCGTGCACGTGGGCGGTGCTGCCGTCTGGAACGTCGCCAGGGACAAGACGGTGTCCTACCTTCTCGACGGCGGCAGCAAAAAAATTCAGGGGCGCTGCCTGGTGCTCGCCAGCGGTGCGATGGAGCGGCCCTTTCCCGTGCCCGGCTGGACGCTGCCGGGAGTCATGGGCGCGGGCGCGGCCCAGATTTTGTACAAATCTTCGGGCGCCGTTCCGACAGAGCCCGTGGTGCTGGCAGGCTGTGGCCCCTTGCTGTTTCTGCTGGCGCAGCAGTATCTGGATGCGGGCGTCAAGATCAAGGCGCTGATCCACACCACGGGGACGGGCGACTATCTGCGTGCGGCCTCCCATGTCCTGGGCGCGCTGCGCGGCTGGAAAGACCTCTCCAAGGGCAGCCAGATGCTGAAGAAAATCCGCAGCCATGGCGTTCAGACGTTCGCGGGAGCCAGCGCGTTCGCCATCGAAGGTGCAGAGAAGGCCGAATCCATTACGTTCACCCACAACGGCCAGAGAAAGCGCGTCCAAGCCTCCCTGGTGCTGCTCCACCAGGGCGTGGTGCCGAATACCCAGCTCAGTTGGTCGCTGCGCGCCGAGCACCGCTGGGATGAACAGCAGCTGTGCTGGATTCCGGTGACCGATGCCTGCGGGCAAATCGAGGAAACCGGCATCTACATCGCGGGCGACAGCCGGGGCATCGTCGGTGCGAAAGCATCCGCGAGCCAGGGCCGGCTGGCTGGGCTGGCGATTGCCCGCCAGCTCCAAGCCATTTCGCCCGAGAAATTCAAGGCGCTTGAGCCAGCGATCCTGGAAGAGATCAGGGCCCATACGCAGATCCGCCCCTTTCTCGATACCTTGTATCGCCCGCAGGACGCACACCGCATCCCCACCGATGACGAGGTCACGGTATGCCGCTGCGAGGAAGTGAAAGCCGGGCAAATCAAAAAATACGTGGAGGTGGGCTGCCTCGGCCCCAACCAGACGAAGGCGTTCGGCCGCTGCGGCATGGGGCCATGCCAGGGGCGGCTGTGCGGACTGACGGTGACCGAAATCATCGCCAGCGAGAGAAAGGTCAGCCCGCAGGAGGTGGGCTACTACCGCATCCGCCCGCCCATCAAACCCATCACCCTGGGCGAACTCGCCTCATTTGGATAACGCATTTCCCATCAGCCAAGGAGTTTTTTCATGGAAATCAAGCGCATCGCCACCGACACCCGCCGCTCCCGTGCAGTCGTCTACATGTCCGCGCCGATCCAAATTTGAGCCACCGTGCCGACTGAATATTGAGCCAGGGGTGGAAGCCGACTTTTGTGTGGTCGGCTGTGGATAAGTGTAGGTGCTGTGCTGGTTCTGGGACCTCCTTGTTG
>Ga0209066_10003995_pt1 | contig 16376 bp, 15 predicted proteins | sample All_14_2_FD_187198 | JGI IMG/M metagenome (GOLD analysis project Ga0209066, IMG submission 187198) | Freshwater microbial communities in response to fracking from Pennsylvania, USA - Allegheny Zone_MetaG_DW_15 (SPAdes) (version 2) ...
CCCATTGCACAGCCCGTCGGAAGCGCCACCGTGTCGACGTCCAACACAGCCAAGCCCCCCATCAAACCACGCGAAGTCTTCATTCAAGGCCTCACCAAACAAGGCCGAACCTTTCGTCCCAGCGACTGGGCCGAGCGACTGGCCGGTGCCATGTCCAGCTTCAGGCCAGGCGGCGCCGCGATGGGCATCGCGGCACACATCGGCTACTCGCCCTACTGCGTGCCCACCAGCATGGGCGAGATCAAGTGCGTGGTGGTCAACGAAGCCTTGCGCGATCTGGAGCCCATGGCCTGGGATTTCGTCATGAATTTCGCGCGCGACAATGACCTGCAGGTGGTTGAAGCCTGCCTTTTGCCCAACCCGCCGGGTTGAAACTGCTTGACGGTGTAGCGCCATCCGCGCGACCCATGAAAAAAGCCCGCATGCAGCGGGCTTTTTCGTCCGGGCGAACCGAAATCAGGCGGCGATGGCCTTGATCTTGGCCGACAGGCGGCTCTTGTGGCGAGCGGCCTTGTTCTTGTGGAAGATGCCCTTGTCGGCGATCGAGTCGATCACGCGTTGCGCTGTCTTGAAGGCGTCGGAGGCTTGAGCCTTGTCGCCAGCCTTGACGGCCTTGAGCACGCCCTTGATGGCGGTGCGGAACTTGGAGCGCAGTGCCGAGTTGGCGGCGTTGATCTTGACGTCCTGACGGACGCGCTTGCGGCCCGAGGCAATACGGACGGTCTTTTTGACTTTGGATGCTGATGGCATGTTTTGCTGGCTCCGTCAATGCCTGGCCGTATGCTTTGGTGCCCGAAAGGGCGCCGCACTCGGCCAATTCGCACCCAACGGAGCTTAGTTGGTTGGAAAGCCGAGCAGTATAGCGTGCCGCGGCTGGTTTGAACAGTCCCGCCGGACTGCGGACACATGCCCTTCCTATAATGCCCCGATGAGTTTGCTGAAATCCGCGTCCATTGTTTCCCTGCTGACCCTGGCATCTCGCATCACCGGCCTGGTTCGGGAACTGCTGATCGCGGCGGCTTTTGGTGCCAACGCCACCACCGACGCCTTCAATGTGGCGTTTCGCATCCCGAATTTGCTGCGCCGCCTGTTTGCCGAGGGCGCGTTTTCGCAGGCTTTTGTGCCCATCCTGGCCGAAAGCCGGACAAAAAACGGTGATCAGGCCACGCACGATCTGGTCAACGCGGTGGGCACCGTGCTTTTTGGCGCCTTGTCCCTGGTGTGTGTGCTGGGTGTGATCGGGGCGCCCGTGTTGGTCTGGGCGATGGCCTCGGGCTTGCAGCAAAGCGGCGGTTTTGACGCAGCGGTGGTCATGACCCGCTGGATGTTCCCCTACATCGGCTTCATGTCCCTGGTGGCGCTGAGCGCGGGCATCCTCAACACCTGGGGGCGCTTTGCCGTGCCGGCGGTCACGCCCGTGCTGTTGAACCTCTCTGTGATTGGCGCGGCGGCGTTCGTGTCGCCTCTGTTCAGGTCGCACGGCATCGAGCCCGTTTACGCGCTGGCGGTGGGTGTCATGGTGGGCGGGGCCTTGCAACTGGGCGTTCAAGTACCGGCCTTGCTGAAGATCGGCATGGTGCCCCGTGTGGGCGTCACGCTCGCGGCCTGGCGCAAGGCGCGTGCGCATCCTGGTGTCGGGCGCATCCTGCGGCAGATGGCGCCGGCGGTTCTGGGCGTGTCCGTGGCGCAGTTGTCGCTGCTGGTTAACACGCAGATCGCGTCGCACCTGGGTGCAGGTGCCGTGTCCTGGTTGACCTATGCCGACCGCCTGATGGAGTTCCCCACCGCCATGCTGGGCGTGGCGCTGGGTGTGGTCTTGCTGCCGCAGTTGTCGCGGGCGCAGGCCAGCGGCGATGTGGTGCAGTTTTCATCCCTGCTGGACTGGGGCTTGCGTCTGGTGCTGTTGCTGGCCTTGCCTTGCGCGGTGGCTTTGCTGGTGTTTGCCAAGCCCTTGGTGGCGGTGCTGTACCACTATGGGCGCTTCAACCCGGAAGATGTGCGGCAGACGGTGCTGGCCTTGTCCTGCTACGGCGTGGGGCTGATGGGGCTGGTTGGTGTGAAAGTGCTGGCGCCAGGCTTTTACGCCACGCAGGACATCCGCACGCCCGTGCGCATCGGCATCACCGTGCTGGTGATCACCCAGGTCTTCAATGTGATCTTTGTGCCCTGGCTGAACCAGGCTGGTCTGGCTTTGTCGATCGGCCTGGGCTCCCTGATCAACGCGGGCTGGTTGCTGATCGGCTTGCGCAAGGCCGGGCGGTATCAGCCTTCGCCGGGCTGGCTCTTGTTCGCCTTGCGGGTGGTGCTGGCCACGGCCTTGCTGGGTACCGGGTTGTGGCTGGCCTCGCAGCACATTGACTGGATTGGCCTGCAGCAGCAGCCCTTCGTGCGCATCGGCTACATGGCGGCCTGCCTGGCAGGGGCGGCCGTGGTGTACTTCGGTACCTTGCTGATCAGCGGCTTGAACTTGCGCCAGGCCATCAAGGGCTGAGGCCTACATCAGAGAGCGCACCAGCTCGATGGCCTCTTCCACGCGCTCGACCGCGTGGATGGTCAAGCCCTCAACGGGCTTCTTGGGTGCATTGGCCTTGGGCACCACGGCGATCGAAAAGCCCAGTTTGGCGGCTTCCTTCAGGCGCTCCTGGCCCCGCGGTGCGGGCCGTACTTCGCCTGCGAGCCCCACTTCGCCAAAAGCGATGAAGCCTTTGGGCAAGGGGCGTCCGCGCAGGCTGCTCTGGATGGCCAGCAACACGGCCAGGTCGGCCGCAGGCTCGCTGATGCGCACGCCGCCGACCGCGTTGACAAACACATCCTGATCTGAGCAGGCCATGCCCGCGTGCCGGTGCAGCACGGCCAGCAGCATGGCCAGGCGGTCGCGCTCCAGGCCCACGCTCAGGCGGCGCGGGCTGGGGCCGCCGGCATCGACCAGGGCCTGGATCTCGACCAGCAAGGGACGGGTGCCCTCCAGCGTCACCAGCACGCAAGAGCCTGGTACGGGTTCGCTGTGGGTGGACAGGAAGATGGCGCTGGGGTTGGTCACCCCTTTAAGGCCTTTGTCCGTCATGGCGAACACGCCGATTTCATTGACCGCGCCGAAGCGGTTCTTGATGGCGCGCACCAGGCGGAAGCTGCTGTGCGTATCGCCCTCAAAGTACAGCACGGTGTCGACGATGTGTTCCAGCACACGCGGGCCGGCCAGGGTGCCATCCTTGGTCACGTGCCCGACCAGCACCGTGGTGCAGCCGCTGGACTTGGCCACGCGGGTCAGATGGGCCGCGCATTCGCGCACCTGGGCCACCGAACCGGGTGCCGAGGTGAGCTGATCGGAGAACACGGTCTGGATGGAGTCGATCACACAGAACGAAGGCTGCTCGGCCTCCATGGTGGCGATGATGTTTTCCAGCTGGATCTCGGCTTGCACCCGCACCTTGGAGCCATCCAGGCCCAGGCGTTGCGCGCGCAGGGCGACCTGGGCGCCGCTTTCTTCGCCGGTGACATACAGCACTTTCATCTGCCGCGACAGGGCGTCCAGCGCCTGCAATAGCAGGGTCGATTTGCCGATGCCGGGGTCGCCGCCGATCAGCACCACGCCACCAGAGACAATGCCGCCGCCCAGCACCCGGTCGAGTTCTTCCAGGCCGGTGGGCGTGCGCGCCACATCGGCCGCTTCAATGTCCGACAGGGTGGTGACGGGCTGCGCCGCGTTGAGCCCGCGCGCCAGGGCCTGCATGCGATTTTTGCTGGGCGCTTCTGCCCGGGTCTCTTCCAGCGTGTTCCAGGCGTTGCAGCTGGGGCATTTGCCCAACCACTTGGCGCTGGTGCCACCACATTCGCTGCACGTGAAAACCGTTTTCTCTTTGGCCATGGGGTCAGTCTGGGACTTTGCTTTCGTGGATGGCCTTGAAGCGCTGTTCCAGTTCCTGGCGCAGCTGGCGGCGCAGCTTGGCGCCCTCGTACCGACGGATGGCCTCGGGCTCGACCGGGTTCAGGGGCGGCACGGCGGTGGGCTTGGAGTCATCGTCCACACCCACCATCGTGAAGAAGCAGCTGTTGGCATGGCGAACCACCTGCGTGCGGATGTTCTCGGCAATCACCTTGACGCCGATCTCCATGGACGACGTGCCGGTGTAGTTGACCGAGGCCAGAAAGGTCACCAGTTCACCCACATGGATGGGTTGGCGGAATGTGACCTGGTCCACCGACAGGGTCACCACATAACAACCGGCATAACGGCTGGCGCAGGCGTAAGCGACCTGGTCCAGCAGCTTGAGGATGGTGCCGCCGTGCACATTGCCCGAGAAGTTGGCCATGTCGGGCGTCATGAGCACGGTCATGCGCAGTTGGTGGCGTTGGTGGTCGATGTCCATGTGTGCTTCTGCTGCGCTGTCCATGCGGGCGCTGGACGCAAGTTGTATGCCGTTTTGGCAAGCGGGCCGTCAGTATGGCATCAGGCCTGATGCGGGCTGACGACCTGGATGTTGACCCGCTTGGACAAGGCGCACATCAGCTCGTAGCCTATCGTGCCGCAGTGGTAGGCCACCTCGTCAATGGGCAGCTGTGTGGGCTGCCCGCCGTGCACCGGGCCTTGGCCCCACAGGGTGACTTCGGTGCCGATGGTTGCTTGCGGCAGGTGGCTCAGGTCCACGTTGAGCATGTCCATGGAGACCCGGCCGATGACGCTGCTGCGCTCGCCGCCGACCAGCACGGGCGTGCCGTCTGGTGCATGCCGCGGGTAACCGTCTGCGTAGCCGCAGGCCACCACGCCCACGCGCATGGGCTTGTCCGCCTTGAAGCGGCTGCCGTAGCCTATGGTGTCGCCCGCCTCCAGGTGCTGGATGCCGATCAGGCGCGAGCGCAGCGTCATGGCTGGCTGCAGGCACCAGTAGCTGGCGTCATGCTCAGGGTAGTCCGGTGAGGCGCCGTACAGCATCACGCCCGGGCGGATCCAGTCGCCCCGCACGGCCGGATCGTGCGCGTGCCGCAGGATGGCGGCGCTGTTGCACAGGCTGCGCTCGCCGCTGAGGTCGGCGGTGTGGGTATCGAACACCTGCAACTGATGGGCAATGCCGCGTTGGCCGTCTGCATCTGAGAAGTGCGTCATCAGCGAGACTTCATCTACCTGTGACAGGGCGCTCAGGCGGGCCCAGGCACTGCGGAAGGCGTGGGGCGTGAAGCCCAGCCGGTTCATGCCGGTGTTCATTTTCAGAAAGACGCGGTGCGGCCACTCGGTTTTGTGCGCGGCCAGCCAGTCGATCTGTTCGTCGCAGTGCACCACGTGCCACAGGCCCAGGCGCGAGCACCACTCCAGGTCTCGGGCTTCGAACACACCTTCAAGCAGCAGGATGGGGCCGCGCCAGTCGAGGTCGCGCAGCTTCTGGGCTTCGGCGATGTCCAGCAAGGCGAAGCCGTCGGCGGCTCGCAGGCCTTCGTAAATGCGCTTGAGGCCATGCCCATATCCACCGGCCTTGACGACCGCCCACACCTGGGCATCGGGCGCGCACGCTCGGGCGCGCGCCAGGTTGTGGTGGAGGGCATCGAGGTGGATCAGGGCTTCAAGCGGACGGGGCATATACGGGATTTTGCCAGTCTGCCCGGCCAGGGTTCACCTGGCCCCCGTTTACATGGTGCGATGCCCGAAATTGCGAGCGCCTGTCCGTTGTCCGGTAGGTCGGCATGCTATAACCGGCGGCCGTCGATGTGGCCCGTAGCGAGGCGCTCGGACACGTCCTCGGCTATGACTTGGACACCACGGACATGAACCTCTCTGACGCGCGCCCATGAAAAAAGGTTTTTTCACGATCATGGCGGCGCAGTTTTTCAGCTCGCTGGCTGATAACGCCCTGTTTGTTGCGGCCGTGGGCCTGCTCAAGAGCGATGGTGCCCCGGAGTGGCAGAGGGCTGCACTGGTTCCGATGTTTGCCTTGTTTTATGTGGTGCTGGCGCCTTTCGTTGGCGCCTTTGCCGACGCCTTGCCCAAAGGCAAGGTCATGTTCATGTCCAACACCATCAAGGTGGTGGGTTGTCTCATGATGCTGTTCGGCACACACCCTTTGATGGCCTACGCGATCGTGGGCCTGGGTGCGGCGGCTTACTCACCGGCCAAATACGGCATCCTGACCGAACTCCTGCCTCCGTCTCAACTGGTCAAGGCCAATGGCTGGATCGAGGGGCTGACCATCACATCGATCATTCTGGGCGTGGTCCTGGGCGGGCAGTTGATGGGCAATGTCATTGCGCCGCATCTGCTCGCTTTTGATCTGCCTTACTTTGATACGGGGATCACGTCGCCTGCCGAGGCGGCAATTGCGTCTTTGGTGATCCTGTATGTGATTGCCGCAGGGTTCAATCTGCGCATCCCGCGCACCGAAACGCCGTTGCAGGTTTTTGAAACCAACCCCGTTGAACTGGTCAAGGACTTCGTGGGGTGCAACCGCCGCTTGTGGCAAGACAAGCTGGGTCAGATCTCCCTGGCCACGACGACGCTGTTCTGGGGCGTGTCGGGCAACCTGCGCTACATCGTGCTCGCCTGGGCGGCGGTGGCGCTGGGCTATGACACGACGCAGGCATCCTCCCTGGTCGGTGTGGTGGCCATCGGCACGGCTGTGGGGGCGGTGGTGGCATCGATGAAGATGCGTCTGGACCAGGCTACGGCCGTGATCCCGCTGGGCGTGGCCATGGGCCTGCTGGTCATCGGCATGAATTTTCTGCGGGACATCACGCCCACGGTGCCGTTCATGATTCTGCTGGGTGGTTTGGGTGGTTTCCTGGTCGTACCCATGAATGCCTTGCTGCAGCACCGAGGCCACAACTTGATGGGGGCAGGGCGCTCGATTGCCGTGCAGAACTTCAACGAGCAGGCCTGCATCTTGTTGCTGGGCGGACTCTACAGCGCGCTGACCAACTCGGGGCTGTCGGCCTATGGGGCGATCACGGCTTTCGGTTTGTTCGTGGCTGGCGCGATGTGCCTGATCGGCTTGTGGCACCGGCGCAATCTGGTCAACCACCGGGTTGAAGTGGAGCAGTTGCTGGCCTTGGCGCGCAGCGACGGGCACCACTGACATCACCACTGAACACAGTCAGCAACACAGCTTTACACAAACACGTCATCGAGAGCGCGCCGAGGGCCGTTGAGGTTTCACAAAGGAGAAATCTCATGAAACTACATCGACTCGTCTCTCTGTCTCGCCTGGTGTCGGCTGCTGGTCTGGTGCTTGCCTCCGTGGGCGCTCAGGCAAATGGTGGCGTGCACTGGTCTGTGAATGTGGATGCCCCTTTGCAAGGACTGGGGCGCATTTCCACGGAGGTGTCCAGTTCGCCGCGTGGTCGTGCTTATGCCGTCCCGGTGGTTTATGCGCCGCAGCCCGTTGTCTACGCGCCGGCGCCGGTCGTCGTGCGTCACCACCATCCCGTGTATGCGCAGCCTGTGGTCTATGTGCCGCCACGCCATTTCCATCATGGTGCACATGCTGGCTGGCGTTGGAGGCATGAGCAGCGTCACCACCAGCACGGGCATGGCTATGACGCCCGCTCGTCCGGGGGCGAAGGGCGAGGTGGTGAACGCATGATGGTGCCCAACGGCGGCCATCAGGCGCAAGAAGGCCAGCGTGGCGACGGAGAGCGTCGCGGTTACCGAGGCTATTGAGCCCTGGGCTGACAGAGGTTGCTCATCGGCGGCGGCCGCTGCTGCCGCCCAGAATCGAGCCCAGCACGCCCCGGATGATTTCTCGTCCGACGCTGGAGCCGATGGTGCGAGCGGCCGATTTGGCCACCGTTTCCAGGATCGAATCCTTGCGGCCACTGCCTTTGAGCAGGCCGCCTGCGACGTCGCTCAACCAGCCGCCTGATTCGCCTGTTGCGGCCGGGGGCGCCTGCGGGGGCTGACCTTGCCGCACCGCCTCAGCCGCCTCCTCTCGCATGGACTTGGGCTGGGCGGTGGGCGCTGGTGAGGCCGCAGCCCGTCCCTTGATCTTTTCGTAGGCCGATTCGCGGTCGATGGTCTTGTCGTAGACGCCGGCGACCAGGGAGCCGTCCAACAAAGCTTTGCGCTGCTCGGGCGAAATCGGGCCGATCTGGCTGCCCGGCGGCAGCACGAACACGCGCTGGGTCACCCCGGGGCGGCCCTTGTCGTCCAGCAGGCTGACGAGGGCCTCGCCCACGGCCAGTTCGGTGATGGCGGTGGCGATGTCGAGCCCTGGGTTGGCGCGCATCGTCTCGGCTGCCGACTTGACGGCCTTCTGGTCGCGCGGCGTGAAGGCACGCAGTGCATGCTGCACGCGGTTGCCCAACTGGCCCAGCACGGTTTCGGGTACGTCCAGCGGGTTCTGGGTCACGAAGTAGACTCCCACGCCCTTGGAGCGCACCAGGCGCACCACCAGTTCGATGCGCTCGGTCAGGGCGGCCGGGGCGTCCTTGAACAGCAGGTGGGCCTCGTCAAAGAAAAACACCAGCTTGGGTTTGTCCAGGTCGCCCACTTCGGGCAGCGTTTCGAACAGCTCGGACAGCATCCACAGCAGGAACGTGGCGTACAGGCGCGGCGCGTTCATCAGCTTGTCGGCGGCCAGGATGTTGATCACGCCCTTGCCGTCCACCGTCTGCATGAAGTCGCCGATGTTGAGCATGGGCTCGCCAAAGAACTGGTCGCCGCCTTGCTCTTCAACCTGCAGCAGGCCGCGCTGGATGGCGCCCACGCTGGCGGCACTGATGTTGCCGTACTCGGTGGTGAACTGGCTGGCGTTGTCGCCCACATGCTGCAGCATGGCGCGCAGGTCTTTGAGGTCAAGCAGCAGCAGGCCGTTGTCGTCCGCGATCTTGAAGACCAGTTGCAGCACGCCTTGCTGCGTGTCATTCAGGTCGAGCATGCGGCTGAGCAGCAGCGGGCCCATGTCGGACACGGTCGCGCGCACCGGGTGGCCCTGCGTGCCGAACACGTCCCACAGGGTGGTGGGGCAGGCCAGGGGAGCGGTGGGCGTGATCCCTCGCTCTTGCAGGATCTTGGCCAGTTTGGGTGACACGCTGCCCGTTTGCGAGATACCGGTCAGGTCACCCTTGATGTCGGCCATGAACACCGGCACGCCGATGTTGGACAGGCTCTCGGCCAGGGTTTGCAGGCTGATGGTCTTGCCTGTGCCCGTGGCGCCCGTGATCAGGCCGTGGCGGTTCACCAGTGCGGGCAACAGGTGGCATTCGGTGTCGCCTTGGCGGGCGAGCAGGATGGGGTCGGCCATGATCGTGGGGGCTTTGCAGCAGGTAAAAACGGTCGGGTTGACGCCTGTTGAACAAGGTCTGATCAGGGACAACCCGGCCGAAAGGTAAAATCGCAGTATTACTCAGCTTTTGCCGAGCATTTTTCATGCGCGCACCGCACTTGTGCAGGGGCGCGCTTGCCATTGATCACAGACATTCACCCGGAGCTAGACACCATGGCCGGTCATTCCAAATGGGCCAATATCCAACACCGCAAGGGCCGCCAGGACGAAAAGCGCGGCAAGGTGTGGACGCGCGTCACGCGTGAAATCATCGTGGCAGCACGCGCGGGCGGCGCCGACGTCAGCATGAACCCACGCCTGCGCCTGGCCATTGAAAAGGCCAAGGCCGTCAACATGCCGGCCGACAACATCAAGCGCAATGTGGACAAGGCCACAGGCAATCTGGATGGCGTCACCTACGAAGAAATCCGCTACGAAGGTTATGGCATTGGCGGCGCGGCCATCATCGTCGACTGCATGACGGACAACCGCGTGCGCACGGTGGCCGATGTGCGGCACGCGTTCAGCAAGCACGGTGGCAACCTGGGCACCGAGGGTTCGGTGGCCTTTCAGTTCAAGCACGTCGGGCAGTTGCTGTTTGCGCCCGGGGTGAGCGAAGACAAGGTCATGGAAGTGGCCCTGGAAGCGGGCGCTGAAGATGTGCTGACCCATGAAGACGGGTCCATCGAGGTGTTGTGCGCACCGCCTGATTTTGAAACCGTGAAAAACGCGTTGGAAAGCGCTGACCTGCAGGCCGCGATGGCCGAGGTCACGATGCGCGCAGAAAACACGATCGAGCTGGCGGGCGATGATGCCGCCCGCATGCAGAAGTTGCTGGATGTACTGGAAGACCTGGACGACGTTCAGGATGTGTTCCACAACGCCGAATTGAATTGAGCACCGTATGAATTTACTCGTCATTGGCTCGGGTGGCCGCGAGCACGCCCTGGCCTGGAAGCTGGCCCAGTCCCCCAAGTCCCAGAAGGTCTACGTGGCGCCTGGCAACGGCGGTACGGCGCGTGACCCGCGCCTGGTCAATGTGCCCATCACCGATGTCAAGGCCCTGGCCGACTTCGCGCAGGAAAACAAGATCACCCTGACCGTGGTGGGCCCCGAAGCCCCCCTGGCTGCCGGTGTCGTCGACGAATTCCGTGCCCGTGGTTTGCGTATTTTTGGCCCCACCCAGAAGGCCGCACAGCTTGAAAGCTCCAAGGCCTTTGCCAAGGACTTCATGAAGCGCCATGGCATCCCCACGGCCTTCTACGACACCTTCACCGACGCTACCGCGGCCCATGCTTATGTGGACAAGCACGGCGCGCCCATCGTGATCAAGGCCGACGGCCTGGCTGCCGGCAAGGGCGTGGTCGTGGCCATGACCTTGCAAGAGGCGCACGAGGCCGTGGACTGGATGCTGCTCGACAACAAGCTGGGCGTGCAGCACAACGCGGGTGCGGATGGGCAGGCGATGCCGCGTGTGGTCATCGAAGAATTCCTGCAAGGCGAAGAAGCCAGCTTCATCGTCATGGCCGATGGCAAGGGCGTGGCCGTGCTGGCCACCAGTCAGGACCACAAGCGCCTGCTTGACGGCGACGCCGGCCCCAACACGGGCGGCATGGGCGCGTATTCACCCGCGCCGGTCGTCACCCCCAACGTCTACGCCAAGGCCATGCAGGACATCATCCTGCCGACCCTGGCGGGCATGGCCAAGGACGGCATCCCTTTCACCGGCTTCCTCTATGCTGGCCTGATGATCGACGCGCAAGGCAACCCCAAGACGCTCGAATTCAACTGCCGCATGGGCGACCCCGAAACCCAACCCATCATGATGCGACTCAAGTCGGATCTGGTGGACGTGTTCCTGGCCGCCACCGACGGCACGCTCGACCAGCTCGAACTGCAGTGGGACCGCCGCATTGCGCTGGGTGTGGTCATGGCCGCTGGCGGCTACCCGCTGGACCCGAAAAAGGGCGACGTCATCACCGGCCTGCCTGTGGACATGGACGACGCGATGGTGTTTCACGCCGGCACGACCATGGACGCCGATGGCGCCATCCAGACCAGCGGTGGCCGCGTCTTGTGTGTGACCGCACTGGGCGACTCGGCCAAGCTGGCGCAACAGCGCGCCTACGAGTACATGCGCGGCATCCAGTTTGATGGCATGCAGTACCGCCAGGACATCGGCTGGCGCGCCATCAAGGCCCGTTGATCTGGCAGAAACCCGCATGAACTCCACCATGAACACCGAGGCCGTTCGCAGCTACCTGCTCGACCTGCAGGACCGCATCATCGCGGCCTTTCAGGCCGAGGACGGCCAGGTTTTTGTCAAGGACGCCTGGGTGCGTGGCCCGCAAGAGCGTCTGCAGGGTGATGGGTGTTCACGCCTGGTCGAAGAGGGCAACGTGCTGGAGCGCGGCGGCTGCAATTTCTCGCACGTCAAGGGGCCCAGCCTGCCGCCTTCGGCCACGCAGCACCGGCCCGAGTTGGCAGGCTGCCCCTTCGAAGCCATGGGCGTGTCGCTGGTGTTCCACCCGCGCAACCCCTATGTGCCGACCGTGCACATGAACGTGCGCATGCTGGCCGCCCACAAGCCTGATGGCACCGTGGTGGCCTGGTTCGGTGGCGGCATGGACCTCACCCCGTATTACGGCCAGGCCGAAGATGCGCGCCACTTCCACCAGGTCTGCAAGGACGCTTTGCAGGCCTTTGGTGAAGACAAATACCCCCGCTTCAAGACCTGGTGCGACGAGTATTTCTTTCTCAAGCACCGCAATGAAGCGCGCGGCATCGGTGGCATCTTCTTTGATGACTTTTCCGAGCTGGGCTTCGAAGGTGGTTTTGCCATGATCCGCTCGGTGGGCGATGCCTTCACGCAAGCCTACCTGCCGATCCTGCAACGCCGCCGTGAGACGCCTTATGGCGAGCGCGAGCGCGGCTTTCAGGCCTATCGCCGCGGCCGTTACGTCGAGTTCAACCTGGTGTGGGACCGTGGCACCTTGTTTGGCCTGCAGTCGGGTGGCCGCACCGAAAGCATCCTGATGTCGATGCCGCCCGTTGTGACCTGGCGCTACGACTGGCATCCGGAGCCAGGCACGGCCGAAGCCGCGCTGTACACCGATTTCCTGCCCGCGCGGGATTGGGTCTGAGGTTTTGACGCTGTCTGAAGCCTCTCAAGTGCGCCGCGTCGGTTTGATGGGCGGCAGCTTTGACCCGGTGCACACCGCCCATGTCGCCATGGCCGAACTTGCCCTGCGTCACCTGCACCTGGATGAGGTCCGCTGGATCCCTGTAGGCCAGGCCTGGCAAAAAGCCCGACCCTTGACCGACGCTGTGCACCGGCTGGCCATGGTCCAGGCCGCCGTCGAGCATGAGCCGCGTTTCGTGGTCGACCCCATCGAGACCTTGCACAGCGGCCCTTCCTACACGCTGGACACCTTCAAGGCCTTGCGAGAGCAGGCCACGCAAGCCACAGACTGGTTCCTGCTCATCGGTCAGGACCAGTACGCCAACCTGCCAACATGGCACGGCTGGCCAGAATTGTTGCAAGGTTTGACACTGGCCGTGGCCTGCAGAGGGCATCATGCGCCTGAGGCACCCGCGGCACTGCAAGCCTGGCCTCACCGGATGGTGGCTTTGCCGCTACCTGCCTTGAACGTGTCCTCAACCGATATCCGCGCCCGGCTCGCCCGTGGCGAAGATCCCCTTACGCTGGCGCCCGAACTGGTGTCTCACACCGTCGCGCGCTATATTGCCAACCATCAACTCTACGCCGCAGGGCGCCCCCCACTGAATGGACATCCGTAAACTGCAACGCGCCATCGTCGATGGTCTGGAAGATGTCAAAGCCCAAGACATCGTTGTGTTCAACACCGAGCATCTCTCGCCCTTGTTCGAGCGGGTGATCATTGCCACCGGCTCTTCCAACCGTCAAACCAAGGCTTTGGCAGCCAGCGTGCGCGATGCCGTCAGGTCTGCGGGCCTGCAGGTCATGCGCACGGAAGGCCAGGACAACGGCGAATGGATCATCGTGGACTGCGCAGCAGCCGTGGTGCACATCATGCAACCGGCGATCCGCCAGTACTACCAGCTTGAAGAGATCTGGGGTGAAAAGCCGGTCGCCATCAAGCTCAAGTCGGCCAAGGTCGGTCTGGTCAAGGCCTCCGAGCCGGACGAGGACGATGCCCCCGTGAAGCCCAAGAAGGCCTCCGGCAAGACCACGGCAGCGCAAAAGGCAGCCACCACGTCGCCTTCTCGCAAGGTCGCGGCCAAGAAGGCACCGGCCAAAAAGGCGGCGCCTGTTGCAGCCAAGAAGGCCGCCAGCAAGACCGCGGCCCGCAAGACGGTGGCAAGCAAGCCGGCTCCGCAGCCCGTGGCCAGGCCCGCCGTCAAGAAGGTGGCGGCGAAGAAGGTTGCAGCCAAGAAGGCCGCATCGCCTTCCAGGACCATCGTGGTCAACTCGCCTGACGCCAAGCGTTCGCCAGCCCGCAAGGCTGCCGCCAAGAAGACGGTGGTTCGCAAGGTGGCTGCTAAAAAGGCCGCACCCAAGAAAACCGGGCGTTGAACCCGTTTGACTTGAAGGGCCTTGGGCGATGAAGCTCACTGTGGTGACCATCGGCCACCGCCTGCCGGATTGGGCGAATGTGGCGTGCGAGGACTACCTCAAGCGCTTCCCGCCCGACTGGAAGGTGGAGGTCAAGGCGCTCAAGGCCGAGCCGCGTGAGGGCAAGCCCGTGCCGGCCATCATGCAGGCCGAGGCGGCACGCATGGAGGCCGCGCTTGAACGTGGTGTCAGGCGCGTCATCCTGGACGAGCGTGGTTCGCGTCTCACCAGCGTGCAACTGGCCGAGCGGTGCGAAGCCTGGCTGAACGATGGGCGAGATGTGGCGCTGATCATCGGTGGTGCCGATGGCATCGACCCGGCGCTCAAGCAGACCGCCGACGAGGCCATTCGGCTGTCTGACATGACCCTGCCTCATGCACTGGCGCGTGTGCTGCTGCTGGAGCAGTTGTACCGCGCATGGTCTCTGAGAAACAACCACCCTTATCACCGCGCCTGAACCGATTGGCCTCATGGGCGGTCTTGCCTTAGGATGAGGGCATGACCATGCCTTCGTTCTCTTCCAATCTCTGGCTCTATCTGGCATCACAAAGCCCTCGGCGTCGGCAATTGCTGGACCAGCTGGGGGTGCGCCACGAGTTGCTGCTGCCCGATCCGGACGAAGACGCCGAAAGCCTGGAGGCCGAGCGGCCAGGCGAATCCCCCGAAGACTATGTGCAGCGCGTGACTCTGGCCAAGTGGCAGGCGGCTGTCGAGCGCCGTGCACGCCGTGCGGCGCGTGGCGGCTGGCCCGATGCACCCATTCTGTGCGCCGACACCACGGTGGCCTTGGGCAATGACATCCTGGGCAAACCAGCGGATGCCGCGCACGCAGCAGACATGCTGTCGCGCCTGTCCGGTCAGACCCACCGCGTGCTGACAGCGGTGGTGGTCAATGGCCAACTCCGTGTGAGTACCTCGCAGGTGCAATGGCGCGTTCTGGATGAAGACGAGATCGCGCGTTATGTCGCCAGCGGCGAGCCCATGGGCAAGGCTGGCGCCTACGCCATTCAGGGGCGCTCTGGCGCATGGACCCATCACCTCGATGGCAGCTACAGCGGCATCATGGGCCTGCCGCTTTTTGAGACCGCCGAGCTGCTCAAGCCATTGGGCTGGCATTTCTGAACCATGGCAAGCGGGCGTATTCAGGGCGAGCGCGTGCTCGTGGTGGGTGCCACAGGGCTGGTCGGGCAACAGGCGTTGCGCAAACTGGTTGCCGACCCGGCTGTGGCCGAGATCCGCGCGTTGGTGAGGCGCCCGTGTACGCCCAGGCAACTCCTGGGCGGCGATGCCGAGCACACGGTGGGCTTTGACAAAATGCGCGTGTACGTGACGGACTTCGAGCGCCTGGCGGAACGGTCCAGCTGGTTCGATGTGGACACGGTGTTCTGCGCGCTGGGTACCACCATCAGGCAGGCGGGCTCTCGGGCGGCCTTTCGTCGGGTGGACTTTGATTACCCCTTGCAGATCGCGCAAATGGCCAAGGCACGAGGTGCGAGGCGCTTCTTGCTGGTCAGCGCGGTGGGGGCCAGCGCACGGTCTCGGGTGTTCTACAACCGCGTCAAAGGTGAGCTGGAAGACGCCATTCGAGGTCTTGGTTTCGAGCATGTGTCGGTGGCCCAGCCTTCTTTGTTGGCCGGTGAGCGGGCCGAGGTACGTCTGGGCGAGCGCCTCGCGCTCAAGCTGGGCTTTTTGATGCCGCAGCCGTACAAACCCGTTGGTGTGGCGCAAGTGGCCACCGGCTTGCTGCAGTCTGGCAGGCAAGGGCGGATCGGTTGGCATGTGTTGAGTAACACGGCATTGCGTGGCATGCGGTAAATTGCGCCTCATGCCCAGCTCACAAGACATCCTCATCAATTGGACCCCCCAGGAAACCCGCGTCGCCGTCATCGAGGGGGGCGCTGTGCAGGAACTGCATGTCGAGCGCACGCTCGAGCGCGGCCTGGTGGGCAATATTTACGCAGGCAAGGTGGCGCGTGTGCTGCCCGGCATGCAGTCGGCCTTCATCGACATCGGGCTGGAGCGGGCAGCCTTTCTGCACGTGGCCGACCTGCACCGCGAAGATGGCAGCGCGCGGCCCCATTCCCGCTCTGCCGATGTGCAGGTACCGATTGAAAAGCGCGTGCACGAGGGCCAGACCCTGATGGTGCAGGTCATCAAGGACCCCATCGGCACCAAGGGCGCCAGGCTGTCGACCCAGGTCAGCGTGGCGGGTCGTTTGCTCGTGTTCCTGCCTCAGGACGATCACCTGGGCATCTCGCAAAAGATCGGGTCGCCCGAACTGCGCGAGCAGTTGCGCGAACGCATGCTGAATCTGATTGGTGAGGCCGACAACCGCGAAGGCCGCACCCGCTCGGGCGGTTTCATCCTGCGCACCAACGCCGAAGATGCCACCGACGAAGAGCTCGCAGCCGACATCGCCTACCTGCGCAAGACCTGGAACACCATCCGCGAGCATGGCCTCAAGGCTGCGCCCGGCTCCTTGCTGTACCAGGAGCTGAACCTGGCCCAGCGCGTGCTGCGCGACCTGGTGAACG
>Ga0209066_10003996_pt1 | contig 16374 bp, 8 predicted proteins | sample All_14_2_FD_187198 | JGI IMG/M metagenome (GOLD analysis project Ga0209066, IMG submission 187198) | Freshwater microbial communities in response to fracking from Pennsylvania, USA - Allegheny Zone_MetaG_DW_15 (SPAdes) (version 2) ...
GCGGGCTTCCGCCAGCTGTTCCTTGGCGGTATTCTTGTCCTTGGAAAGGTCCTCTATGTCGCGGCGCAGGTGCGAGATCTCCTCCACCTTCAGGCGCAGGCTGTCCTCGTAGATGCGGCCGGCGGTTTCCAGCTCGGAGCGCAGCGAGGCGGTGTGCTTCTCCATCTCCACCTTCAGGCGCACGTCGTACTCCGACTGCAGCTGCTTCTCGCGGAAGGAGACTTCCTCCTGGCGGACATTGTACTGCGTCTGCAGCTGCTCCACTTTGTGGGCGAAAGCCTCGCGCTCGGCCTGCAGCGTCTTGATGGTCTCTTCGAAAGTGCGCAGGTTGCGCTGCAGGTACTCGATCTCGTCCTGCTTCTTGGAGACGTCCTCGCGGTAGCCGCGCTCGATGTCCTGCAGCTTCTCGGCGAAGCGGTTGCGCTCGTGCTCCACGGCGATCTTCAGGCGCTTGGGGATCTCGGACTCCATCTCGCGGAAGCGGTTGCGCTCGGTCTCCACGGCGTCGGTGGCCTTGGCCAGGCGGCCCTCGTAGTCGGCCTGCAGGTTCTTCTTCTCGGTCTCGAGCGTGCGGATGACGCTCTCGAGGCTGCCGATGGCGTCTTTGTAGCGGGAGAGGTCGTCGTCGCGGCGCTTGACGGCCTCGGGAAATTCCTTGAGCTGCTTCTCGAGCAGCTGCACCTTCACGCGGTAATCGTCGATCTCCTGGTTCTTTTCCAGGATCTTCTTGTCGATCTCCAGGTCCTTGTGCTTGAGGGCGCGTTCGCGTTCCTCGGCCTCTTTCTGCCAGCTGTCCTTGGCCCACTTGAGCACGGCTTCCTGCTTTTTCAGCTCGTCGCCGACCTGGCGCTCGCGCTTCTGCAGTTCCTCGGCGCGGTTGCGGTAGGTCTCTTCCAGCGAGGCGCGCTGGATGGCGGCCTCTTCGGAGATCTTTTTCTTCTCTTCCTCCAGGCGGGCGCCGTAAACGCGCTCGAATTCCTGCTGCTTGGCCAGCTGTTCCTGGCGCAGCTGCCACAACTCGCCTTCCACGCTGGCCCAGCGGGCGCGCAGCTCTTCGGCCTTCTTCTGGTAGTCGGTTTCCAGGCGGGACTCTTTCTGTTTGAAAATTTCTTCGCTCTTGGAGATCTTATCCTCGAGCTCCTTCTCGCGGTCGGTGAGGCGCTCCAGACGGGACCGGAACTGGTACTCCATCGAGTCCTGCCTGGACTTCATCTCCTCTTCGTGCGTGCGGCTCACGCGCTCGAGGTCGGAGTTCTTGGCCTTGAGCTGGTTCTCGAGGAAAGCCACCTGGCTGGATTTCTCCTGCAGGTTCTGGCGCGTCTTCAGGTCGTCCTCGTGGAGGCCGCGGATCTTGTCCAGCGCCCAGCGCAGGGCCAGGCGGGCCGTTTCAACGTCGTTGATGGCCTGTTCGTTCAGCGAGGATTCGTCAAAGTTCTCTTTCATAGAGGTATCCCGAAAACATTATTCTCCGTACTACGGCAGCGCCAGCACCTGGCCGGGCTTCACTTCGCCGCCGCGGCCCAGCGAGCCGGCGTTGGCGCGATAGATCTCCATCCAGCGGCCCGCGTCGCCGTACACTTCCTCGGCTATGCTGCCCAGCGTGTCGCCTTCCTTAACGGTATAAGTGTTGCGGCGGGCCGGCGCGGGCTTGGCCTGCGGCGCGGGTTTCGCGGCGGCGGGCCTGGCCTTGAGTGACTCCATCTCGGCGCGGGACTTCTGCAGTTCAAGCTTGAGCGCCTCTATCTGGCGGGCGATCTCCGCCTGCACCTGGGCATCGGCGGGCGAAGGCTGTATGATGACCACCGGCTGCTGCGCGGGCTGCGCCGGCGCGGCGGCGGGGGCCGGGGCGGGCTGCGGCGCGGCCGCGGCGGCGCGGGTGACGGCGTCGAGGCGCTCCTGCAGCGCGCGGATCTTCTCCTCCTGCAGCGCGGCCTTGTCCTGGGCGCGCCTCAGGTCGGCGGCGGCGGCCAGTTCCTCGGCCGCGGCGGCTTCGGCGCCGAAGCGGAACGAGAAAGCCAGGCGGTGCGAACCCACGGTGCCGGCGATGCCGCTGATGGGCAGGCTGAAGGAATAATCGAAAGCGGCCAGGCCGAAGCGGCCGCCCACGCCGAGGTTGACGCTGCGGCGGGAATCGTTGCCGGTGGACAGGCCCATGCGCAGCGCGTAGCGGCGCTGGAAAACGTGTTCCGCCCCGGCGGAGATGGTGTAGTCGGGGCCGGCGAAAGCGGCGTCGAGGTCGATCAGGCTGGAGCGCACCTGGTAGGAGGCGCCGGCGCGCACTTCCACCGGCTGCGGGTCGGCGGCGTCGAGGCCCAGGTCGGGCTTGTTGATGTTGCGCAGGGCCAAGCCCAGCGCGTAGGCGGGGCGGGGCCGGTAGAAAAAGCCCAGGTCGGCTCCGAGGGCGCTCTTGGAATAGCCGCCGGAGAACACGGGGTCCAGGGCGGTGTAGGAATCGGAGGTGTAGCCGCGGCGCATGTATTTCAGCGTCACGCCGGCGCCGATGCCGCGGTACACCGAGGTGGCGTAGCTGACGGCGTAGTAGCTCTCGGAGTAGGCCTCGCTGAGGCGGGTGTCGCTCCAGGATAAAGCGGCGTTGCCTTTGAGGTAGCGCCGGACGGGAAAGGCGAAGCCGAAATAGCCCTGGCCGATGGAAGAGTCGTCGCTGAGGCCGGAGTACAGGCGGCCGTAGGCGGCGGTCACCTCGGGCGAGGCGAGCTCCACCAGCGTGGCCGGGTTGGCGCAGGCGGCCTCGGAGCCGCCGGGCACCGCGGTAAATGCGCCGGCCATCGCGGTGGCCCTGGCCCCGCAGGAATCGGCAGAGAATGTTGCGTTCGCGTTCATAGAAGCGGCGGCAATGGCTACCAGCAAAATAGATAAACCTTTTGCCACAGTTATTATTTTAACTTTTAACTGTTTCATAAATATTACCTGATTGTGACGGCCGTGGGGCGGATCTCCCCGCCCGCGGGCCGCGCACGCCGCTTACCGGGCCAGCACCATGGTGCCGTTGAAGTACTTATCCCCGGCCTTGAACTGGTACACGTAGATGCCCGCCTGGGCCTTTTCTCCGCCGGAGCGCCTGCCGTCCCAGGCCAGCGAGGCCTCGGAGTTGTAGGTGCCGGCGCGCAGACTGGCTATCTCGGCCCCGGAGAGGTCGTAAACCTTGGCGCTGGTCACGGCCAGGCCCTCCGGGTTCTCGTAGATGATGTTGAACTCGTCCCAGATCCCGTCGCCGTTGGGCGTGAAGATCTTGCGCGGCACGGTCTGGCTGACGCGGAAAGCCTGCGGGCGTATCACCTGCTTGACCTTGAACACTCCGGTCTTGGAGGTGAGCACCGAGATGGTGCCGGTGACGGGGTCCACCACGCCGCCTATCTTCACGTCCTCGACACCGTTGTAGTAGTAGATGGCGTAGTCGTAGGCCGAGTAGGAGGCGCTGATGGTCACCGCGCCGGTGCGCGAGACGGGCATGGTCAGCGTGACCTGGCCGGGGAAGTCCATGTTGAGCAGCTCGTTGCCGCCGGCGTCCACGAAGTAGAGCTTGTAGGCCGCCTGCGTGAGGCCGCTCTCGTACTGGACCTGGTGGTCCAGGCGCAGGGCGAGGCCCGAGGCCCCGATCTGGGCCGCTTCGGCGGGCGGCATGTCGGCCGCGGCGCGCACGTCGTCGGCCACCAGGCGGGCCTGGTCGCTGGAGTTGCGCATCCACAGCGAAGCGTCGCTGCGCAGGTTGTACTGGTCGGCCGCCTTGACGAAGTACCAGCGCACGGCGCTGACGGCTTCGGTGTAGCTGAACGTGGTGCTCGAGAGCGTCGCGGCCAGCTCGGGCACGCCGTTTATGGCGGTGCTGCGGTAGACCAGGTAATTCTTTATGCCGGTGGTGGCGCCGTAGATGTCGTAGAGCACCGGGTTCCAGGAGAGCGTGAAGCCCCCCCCGGAAATGGCGCCGGCGACTACCGGCGCGGCCGGCGCGGCCACGTCGAGCGCCAGCGAGATGCTGCCCAGGTCGGCGTAGATGGTCTCTACGGCCGAGGTGTTGCGCGCCTTGCCGCGCGCGTAATAGGCCATGTTGGTGTCGAGGCCCGCGAAGGCGGCCGACGACGTGGTTATCCAGCCTGACTCGGTGACATGGGAGAAGTCCGCGTAGCTGGAAACCTGCACGAAGTACTGCGTGCCCGCCGTATTATTGGCCGTGTAGGAGACGGTAAAGCCGTCGCTCGACAGGTCGGAGAAGCCGGTGACGGTGGGCGGGTAGGCCATCGTGACGACCTGGGCTATGTTGCCCAGGCCGCTGTAGACGGTCACGTCGTCGCCGATGTAGACGGCGGCGTAGTAGGCGATGTTGCCCTGCAGGCCGGTCAGGCCGTAGTAGGACGCTTCAAGCGCGGCGGCGGCGGTGGAGAACTGCGCCGCGTAAGTGGAACTGGAGAAAGCGTGCGCGGGGTTGGTGGAATAATCTATGCGCAGGTAGCCGGGGGCGAAGGCCCCGGAGGCCGCGTCGTCGCCGGTCATGTTCCAGGACAGCGTTACGGCGCCGCCGGTGGACGACTGCACCGTCAGCGAGCTGACAGGGTCGGGCGCGATGGCGGAGGTAAAGAAAGCGGCGGTCGAGGACAGGCGGCCGTAAATGCCGGAGCTGTCGCGCGCTCGCAGCGCGGTGTAATACTGCGGCCCCGGCACCAGGTGCGACGAGGTGCTGACGGCCACGGTGCCGGTGCTCTGACCGACGAGGGTAACCGAAGTTGTAATGCTGTCGTAATTGGCGTAGGTGACCGGGAACGTGGCGATCTTGACCACCACGGAGCCGGCGGTGCCGCGGAAACCGTCGCGCCCCACGCTGGTAAAGCTGACGCGCACCTGGCCTTCCCCCACCGGCTGGGTGCTGGCTACCAGGTCGAAGATCACACCGGGGCTGTGGCTGGTAGAGGCATGGCCGGACAATACTTTTTTAGAGGAACCGCTGATCTGCACGCCGGAGATCTCCCCCACCACGGATTCCAGTATCTTGGAGGTTCCGCTGGAGATGCCGAGGCCGCCGGTGAACGCCCGGGTCTCCAAAGACCCGGCCGCCAGCGCCGGGACGGCGCCGCACAGCGCGGCGCATATCCCCGCAATAGCCAGACCAACGCTTTTATATCTCATAAAAAGCCTTCCGCCCGATCTCAGCAAGAACTTCTAATCTCTGCGCGGGCCGGGAGCAAAAACCCGGCCATATAAACATCAGCTAGTTAATCCTCGTAACCTTGAGGTAAGAACCTACATACACCGTAGCGGTACCGGATACGGCTTTTAACTGCTTGATGGTCAGATTTCCGGTGTCACCGTTTGTGGATATGATGCCCTTAATCAACACCCCGCCAGACTGGGATGCCGTGGTAAAGTACGCGGAAGAAGCCGTATTCACGGCATTGATCCGCTCTGTCTTCATGGTAGTGCTGGTAGGCGGCGCATAAAGAGAAGCTTCGAGCGTAGCGCCCGCCGCGCCGCTGAAGTCAACGCCATACTGATTACCATCAGTTCCGGTATCGCCAGCGCAAGACAGATTCGCCTCGAACTCATACACGGCACTGGCCGCAAGAGCAACACTTAGACCAGTAATATTTACCAGCGTCTGTCCTGTCTCAGTAACGTCCGCGGTCGTCACCCGGGCATAAGCAGGAATACCATTGCTGCTGGGAATCAGGTAATCCGTGCCGGCGGTAGCCGCCGTTATCGCGCCGGCGCCGTCGGCTTTCACCAGGCCGTTCACGAGGCCTACGACAGGATCTTCTTCACTCGAGACATAGTCGGTACCATCTACAGCAGCGGATATCCCACCAAGGCCATCGGCCTTCACCAGGCCGGCCACAGCGCCGACGATAGGATCTTCCTCAACATCGACATAGTCAGCACCGGCAACGGCGGCGGATATCGCGCCAAGGCCGTCGGCCTTAACCAGGCCGCTCACGGCCCCCACGATAGGATCGGCTTCGGTAGCCACATAGTCGGTACCGGCAACGGCCGCAGCTATAACCGTACCATTGGACTTCACAAGACCGTTGATTGCCTTAACCACAGGGTCGGCTTCGGTCTTCACCACGCCGGTCAGGTTGGCGCCGCTTATCGCCGGCAGATCGCCGCTAAGCTTGGTGGCGTCCAGGTTGCCGGTAGCGTCCGTTATCTGGATATTGCTTGAACCGGCTGTGATCACCCCGCCGATGTCCAGACCGCTGTCGGCGAACAGGCTGCCCTTCGTCGTTATGGAAGACTCGCTGACTATATGGCCGTTCGCTCCGGTAGCGGTCAGCGCAACGTCAGTAAGGCCGACGGCGCCGGTGAACGTGGCACCACCCGCAAGTGCCGCTTTGCCGTCTATCAGGCCCTTCAGGGTCATCGTGTCCGCAGACACTTCAGCACGGATCGCCTTCGCCGCCAGGTCGTTGACCAGGTTGGTCACGCCAGCCTGAGGGATACCTGTAAAGTTGGCTTCCGCTACGTCTATCGACGGATTGCCCGATACGCCGTCACCGTTGGTTATGCTGATCTTGGCAGAACCAGCGCTGATCGTGCGCGCCTCAGCCGTACCGGCGCCGGTGCGCGACATGATACCCGTCGCCGCCAGCCCGGCCACTGCCGTAAGATCGCTGTCAGACGCCTGCTTGCCGTCTATCAGGCCTTTCAGCGTCATCGTGTCAGCCGAGACGTCCGCCAGGATCGCCTTCGCCGCCAGCTGCGTCTGCAGCGAGGAAGTGACACCGGCCAGGTAGCCCAGTTCGGTATTGGTCACGGCGCTGATCGCCACCTTGCCTGAACCGTCGCTTAACAGCGCGCGGTTGGCGGTCAGGTCGGCCGATGTTATCGTAGTCGCCGCGCCGATGATTGAAGCCTGCTTGCCGTCTATCAGGCCTTTCAGCGTCATTGTGTCCGCAGACACTTCAGCACGGATCGCCTTCGCGGCCAGGTCGTTGACCAGGTTGGTCACGCCGGCCTGTGGGATACCGCTAAAGTTCGCTTCGGCCACGTCTATCGACGGATTGCCCGATACGCCGTCACCGTTGGTTATGCTGATCTTGGCAGAACCAGCGCTGATCGTGCGCGCCTCAGCCGTACCGGCGCCGGTGCGCGACATGATACCCGTCGCCGCCAGCCCGGCCACTGCCGTAAGATCGCTGTCAGACGCCTGCTTGCCGTCTATCAGGCCTTTCAGCGTCATTGTGTCCGCAGACACTTCAGCACGGATCGCCTTCGCGGCCAGGTCGTTGACCAGGTTGGTCACGCCGGCCTGTGGGATACCTGTAAAATTGGCTTCCGCTACGTCTATCGACGGGTTGCCCGATACGCCGTCACCGTTGGTTATGCTGATCTTGGCAGAACCAGCGCTGATCGTGCGAGCCGCCGCCGTACCGTCACCGGTGCGCGATACCATACCGGTCGCGGCAAGACCCGCCACTGCCGTAAGGTCACTGTCAGACGCCTGCTTGCCGTCTATCAGACCCTTCAGCGTCATAGTGTCAGCCGAGACGTCCGCCAAGATCGCCTTCGCCGCCAGCTGCGTCTGCAGCGAGGAAGTGACGCCGGACAGGTAACCCAGTTCGGTATTGGTCACGGCGCTGATCGCCACCTTGCCTGAACCGTCGCTCAACAGCGCGCGGTTGGCGGTCAGGTCGGCCGATGTTATCGTAGTCGCCGCGCCGATGATTGAAGCCTGCTTGCCGTCTATCAGGCCTTTCAGCGTCATCGTGTCAGCCGAGACTTCGGCGCGAATAGCCTTAGCGTCCAGCGCGGTCTGCTGCGCGTTGGACACAGGCTTGTCGGCGTCGGCAGTGTTGTCAACGTCGCCCAGGCCGACCATGGAGGCATCTATACCGCTGACAATGCCGGTAAATGTCGGCGAGTCCAGCGGGGCCCTCAGGTTCAATTCAGTCGTAACGGTGGATAGGTTCACCAGCGCCTGCGGGACGGAGGCGTTATTGGCCAGCACGGCGGCCGCATCGGCTTTCAAGTTCAGCGCGGTCTGCTGCGCGGTGGACACGGGCTTGTCCGCGTCGGAGGTGTTATTAACGCTGCCCAGGCCCACCTGCGTTGCGGTCAGGCCGGTAAGGGCCGAGCCGTCGAGGCTGGCCAGGTAGGTGGAGGACAGGGCCGGTATGCGGCCATCGGCGCCAATAATGCCCACGCTGCCGCCGGCCACGATGCCGCCGGAGACGGTCAGTGCGTCGGCGCCGGTATTGGACATCGTTACCTTATCGCCGGCGGTATTCAGGGAAACGGTGGTACCGCTCCTGCCCCAGGGGCTCAGGCCGCCGGCAGCGAGAGCAGTCCAGTCCGTGCCATTGTAGTAATAGAGTTGGTTGTTAGTGGTGTTATAGAACATCGCGCCGCCGCCAATGGCGGAAGCGGGAGCGGCTGCGTAATTACCCAGCTGCAGCTGGCTGGCGGAAACTACGATATGGGTGGAAACGGTGACGAGGCTGGAGGGCGAGCCGAGGTTGGCGGCCGAGAGGGCATAAGGCACGGAGAGCAGGCGCGTGCGCGGGGCCAGCGGGGCGTCGCCGCCGATCTTTACCTCGAGGTAAAGGGCGTCGGAGGAGAAGATCGAGGTTGGCAGGGTTTGGACGCTGCCCAGGCCGACGCTGAAAATGCCGTTGTCAGGCGTTACGCTCTGGGTTTCGCTCCAGAGCAGCGATCCGCCGGTGGGCGCGGTGTACACGCTGAAGAGTATACTTTGTGCCCCCTGCAGCGGGTTACCGGCGGTGTCTACCAGGCGGCCCTGGTAGTTGATCAGCAGCGGCGCGGCGCTTGCAATTGCCGGCAGGAGCAGCAACACGGTTAAGATTTTAATGCCCAGGGCTTTCAGCGTTTTCATAGTGCCTCCGAAAAGATACCCAAAAAATTCGTATATGTCCCTACCCTCTAGGTATAGCAACGACTTTGCCAAAAGACCCAGAGCAGGAAAAATCAGGCTCGCGCCTGAGTCCTGTACCCAGCGGAGCGCCAGGGAGGATGCTGTATTTGTAAGGCTGCCTGGCTTTTTCCATAGCCGCGAGCTGTTTTGGCATGCCAATATTATAGGAATCTATAGATAAGTAAATACGGCGGAAAAATTAAATAGTTGTTAAGGCGCACTGTGGATAATAATCCGCAGTGTAGACAATTATCTACACATAAAGTGTAGATAATTATCCACAACTATTCAATGGAATATTCTTTAAGTTTGTTGTACAGGGCTTTGCGGTCTATGCCAAGCAGCAGGGCCGCTTGAAGTTTATTCCCGCCAGTAGCCGCCAGGGCGGCGGCTATCAGGCGGCGCTCGGTTTCGGAGCGGGCCTGGCGCAGGTTTTCTTTGAGACTGAAATTTTCAGGGGCCGGCGCGGCCGCGGGCAGGCATTGCGGCGCGGTTCCCCCCAAGCCCAGGTGCTCCGGTTTTATCTCCCCCCCGCTCAGCAGGGCGGCACGGATAATGACGTTCTTGAGTTCGCGCACATTGCCGGGCCAGGCATAAGCCTGCAGGGCGGCCAGCGCAGCGTCGGAGATGCTCTCTATCTTCTTGTTGACGAGCCGCTCGGCCTCCCGCAGGAAGAAGGCCGCCAGCGCGGGAATGTCCTCGCGGCGCTCGGCCAGCGACGGGACGCGCAGCGTGAACTGGTTGAGGCGGTGATAGAGGTCCTCGCGGAAAGAGCCCTCTTTGATGCAGGCGGGCAGGTCGCGGTTGGCGGCCACTATCACGCGCGTGTCCACCGGGATATCCTTCTTGCCGCCGAGGTGGCGGATGCGGCGCTCTTCTAGCACGCGCAGCAGCTTGGCCTGCGTGCCGGGAGTAAGGTTGGCGATCTCGTCGAGAAAAAGGGTGCCGCCGTAGGCCGCCTCGAACAGGCCTGGCTTGCGCCGGTCGGCGCCGGTGAAGGCGCCGCGCTCGTAGCCGAACAGTTCGCTCTCCACCAGGTTCTCAGGGAGCGCGCCGCAGTCGAGCGCCACGAAAGGGCTGCCGGCGCGCGACGAGAGGCGGTGTATCTCGCGCGCCCAGACCTCTTTGCCGGAGCCGGACGGGCCGGACAGGATAACGGTCAGGTCGGTGGAGGCCACCTGGCGGGCCAGAGTCTGCACGTTCACTATCTCGCGGCTGGCGCCGGTTACCGGCTCGGCGCCGTGCGCGCGCTTGACGTGGGTGCGCAGCGCGTCGAATTCGCGCTTGAGGCGGCGCTCTTTTACGGCCTTCTCCATGATCAGCAGCAGCTCGTCGTTGCCGAACGGCTTGATCAGATAATCCAGCGCGCCCAGCTTCATCGCCTTGACGGCGCTGGTCACGTTGGCGTGGCCGGTGAGGATCACCACGGGCAGGCCGGGGTCCTCGGTCTTTAATTTTTTCAATATCTCCAGGCCGTCGGCGTCGCCGAGCACCATGTCGAGCACCACCGCGTCGAAGGTCAGCGAGTCGGCCAGGGCCAGGCCCTCGGCGCCGGAGGCGGCCGCGGCGCAGGCGTGCCGGCCGCTCTCAAGGGCGGCCTTGAGCACGTAGCGTGTGTCGGCGTCGTCTTCTACGATGAGGATATTTCCCATGGCGGGTTAGACTATCTTCCTGAAGCGCAGGCTTATCGCCGCGCCCCCCTCGGCGGAGGAGGAGACCAGAATGCGGCCGCCGTGCTCGTCCATGATCTGGCGCGCCAGGTAGAGGCCGAGGCCGGTGCCGTTCTCCTTGGTGGTGAAGAAAGGCTGGAAGAGGTTGTCTAGCATGGCGGGCTCGAGGCCGGGCCCATTGTCGGAGATGGTCAGGAACACTTCTTTCTCGTCGGGCAGCCAGCCGGCGGCCACGGTGATGCGGCCCTGCTCGGCGCCGTCGAGCGCCTGCGCGGCGTTATTGAGAAGATTATAGATGACGCTGTGCATGTAATGCGGGTCCAGGAAAACTTTGGGCGCCTTGTCGAAACGCCGCTCCACCGTCACCTTGGCCGTTTTCAGCGAGCTGTCGATCAGCTCCAGCGCGGTTTCGGCTGCGGCGTCGACGGAGTAGGGCTCCAGGCGGCACATGCCGCTGCGCGAGAAGTCCAGCAGGGTTTTGACGATGCGCGAGGCGCGGCGGGCGTTGCGCTCTATCAGCTCGGCGCCGGTGCGCACGCCTTCGGGCTGCCCCTCCTGCGCGCGCAGCAGTTCAGACGTGGAAAGGATCACGTGCAGCGGGTTCTTGATGTCGTGCGCGAACATGGACGTCAGCTGGCCCATGGAGGTGAGGCGGTTGAGCTTGCGGGCGGCGTTCTTGAAAACGTGGGGATCCTTGAGCGCGGACCATTCGTCCGGAGACACCGGGGACAGGAACAGGCAGAAGCCGTTGACGGCGCCGCCCTCGCCCTTGAGGGCCTGCACGGTGAGGAAAAGGCGGGCGATGCTCTTGGTGGCCGTCAGCATGTAGAAGCGGTAATTGCGCACCACGCCGTTCTTGGCGGCCAGCTCGGTGAGTTCTGAAAAATCTTTAAGGTCTTTCTCCAGCACCAGCTCAGAGACCGGCTTGCCGCCGATCTCCTGGCCTTCCCAGCCCAGCAGCTTCAAGGCGCTGTTGTTGACCAGCAGCACGGTGAGCGCCCGGTCCAGCACCAGCATAGGTTCCTGCGCCTGGAAAAAGATGGCCTCGACGAGGCTGCGGTGTATGGGGTTGGTACCCTCCGCCGATTTCTTGCTGATCATAATTTGCCCCTGTAAAGGTTCACGCTGCGCCTGGAAATGCGCACGCCGTATTTACTTCTAAGGGCTTCGGTGATCTCCCGGTCGGTCATTTCATTGGTGCCTGCCCCAAGTATCTCCCTTATTTTATCACTTATGTACGCGTTCTTAGACAAGAAAAGTCCGCTTAAGGCCATCTCTTCCCCCCAGGGCAGCAGCAGGCTTTTCCCGGCTATCAGGCGGGACACGGTGGCGGGGTTGAGCGCGGCGCTGGCGGCTATCTGCCGCTGGGTGAGCGGCTTGAGGCCGGACTCGCGCAGGAGGTAGCCCGCCTGGGCCTCGAGGATGGCCGTCAGCACCTTGTGAAAACCGGCCTTGCGCCAGGCCAGCCGCTGGGCGCGCGAGAGCAGCGAGGACGCCCGGGCGGCCTCGGCGGCGCTGACGGCGCCGCTGCGCAACAGGGCGGCCAGGGCGCGGCGGTCTATGCGGTAAACGCCGCGCACATAGCCGGGGTGGGTGTAAGCGGCGGAGAGCTTGCCGTCCTCGACGGTGACCACGGCGGCGCAGCGCAGGTACAGGGCGGGCAGCGCCCGGGGCGGCACGCGCTCGTGGGCCAGGGTGAAGGCGTCGGCGAAGTTTTTAAGGGCGGCGGCTTCCTCCGGCGTAAAACCGCAGGCGCTGGCGGCCGCGGCGGGACTGAAAGCGGAGGAGGACAGGAAAAATTTCTCGAAGTTGGCCTGGCCGGCCCGGCGGGCCAGCTGCAGCATGGCGGGGCGGTCGGCCAGCCATTCCCCGGCCCCCCCGGCCTCGGCGGCCGCGGCCAGCGCGGCGTCGCCGCAGGCGTAAGAAAAAGCGTAAGAGGCGCCAGGCAGGCGCCGGCGCAGCACCGGCGCGGAGCCGTCAGGACTGGGCGCGCACAGCCTGGAGAAGAGCGGATCGGCCTCCAGCTCGGCCGACTGACGCAGGAAATCCTCCTCCGGCGCGGCCAGCACGGAGAACAGGCGCAGGTCCTGGCTCTGCCGCTGTTCCTGCGAGAGCCGCAGGTCCTGTTTTTTGCGTTTTTCCATTGGAGAAATGCCCCTTGGAATTATAACATTTTGACCGTTTCCCGGGGACCCGCGCCGGCCGCCGTCGGTGGATTTGACAACCCGCCGCGAGTATTCATAGATTAACCTTATTCCAAAGCTTTTTGGTGTACGGTTCACGACAACCTGTTCCCGCCCGCAACAATCCGGGGGACCCTGGCGGGGGCGCAGTCCGAACAATTTTACCAGAGAGTCCTGGCAAATAAACTCCAAGGACAAGCCCATGAAGACCATGACCACAGGCAGGAAAGAGATACACCTCAGCGACAACCAGGCCAAGGTGATCAAGGACAAGTACCTGCGCGACGACAAGTCAGCCGAGGAACTGTTCGAGCGGGTAGCCCGCAACATCGCCCTCTCCGAGATAATTTTTCATCCCAACTCCGCCAAGTGGGGCCTGTTCGAGGGCGTCAGCGTGCGCGCGGTGGAAACCGAAGTCGCCGGCGGCCGGACCCGCACCCTGCTCTTCCATGAGGGCATAGCGGAATCCTCCGAGCGCGAGGCCAACTTCATGCGCTTCATCGCCAACCTGGAGAAGGCCTACCGCGATTATCCCGACGCCCGCGAGGCGGCCGACCGCTGGAAGAACGAATTCTACAACCTGATGGCAGCTTTCGATTTCCTGCCCAACTCCCCCACCCTGATGAACGCCGGGCGCGACCTGCAGCAGCTGTCGGCCTGCTACGTGCTGCCCGTGCCGGACTCGATGGAAGGCATAGCCAAGGCGCTGACCGCGCAGAGCCTGATACAGAAGTCCGGCGGCGGCACCGGCTTCTCGTTCTGCCGCGTGCGCCCCAAGGGCGACGTGGTAAAAAAGACCAACGGCGTGGCCTCGGGCGCCATCTCGTTCATGAAGCTTTTCGACAAGCTGACCGACGTGGTCAAACAGGGCGGCACCCGCCGCGGCGCCAACATGGGCATCATCCCCTACTGGCACCCCGAGATCAAGGAGTTCATCACCATCAAGTCGCAGCAGGGCGCGCTGGAGAACTTCAACATCTCCATCGCCCTCGACGAGAAGTTCATGCGGGCCGTGGAGACCAACGGCACCTACGACCTGCTGAACCCGCGCACCGGGCAGGCCGCAGGCTCGCTGAACGCCCGCGAAGTCTTCTCCAGCATGGTGGAATCAGCCTGGGCCAGCGGCGATCCCGGCATAGTCTTCCTCGACCGCATCAACGACACCAATTCCAACCCCACCCCGGCGCTGGGGCAGATAGAGAGCACCAACCCCTGCGGCGAGCAGCCGCTGCTGCCGTGGGAATCCTGCAACCTGGGCTCGCTCAATCTGGCCAACTACGTGACGGGCGAGCTGACGCACGGCACGCTTGACTGGGAGCGCCTGGAGGCCGACGTGCGCAAGGCCGTGCGCTTCCTCGATGACGTCATCGAGATAAACAATTACCCGCTGCCCGAGATCGAGAAGATCGCCAAGGGCAACCGCAAGATAGGCCTGGGCCTCATGGGCTGGGCCGAGACCGCCGTGAAGCTGGGCGTGGCCTACGACAGCCCCGAGGGCCTGAAGAAAGCCGAAGAGGTGATGAAGTTCATCAACGACAAGGCCATGGACGCCTCCGAGCAGCTGGCTAAAGAGCGCGGCGTGTTCCAGAACTGGGCCGGCTCCATCTACGACACCGAGAGCCGCAACTTCCGCGGCGTCTCCGTTAAACCCCGCAACGCCTCCCGCACCACCATAGCGCCCACCGGCACCATCGCCATCGCCGCCGGGCTGCAGGGCTCGGGCATAGAGCCCTTCTTCGCCATCGCCTACACGCGCTACAATGCCCGCGCGCTGGAGGCCATCAAGAACAACAAGGACGCCGACGCGAAGGACACTTTCTACGAGGTGAACTCGCTCTTCAAGCAGCTCGCCAAAGAACAGAATTTCTTCGGCCTCGACGAGAAGACGCTGTGGAAGAAGATCGAGTCCAACCACAAGGCCGTGCGCGGCATCCCCGAGATCCCCAAGCGCGTGCAGGACCTGTTCCCCACCGCGCACGACGTCTCCATCGAGAACCACATCCGCATCCAGGCCGCGTTCCAGAAGCACATCGACAACGCGGTCTCCAAGACGATCAACATGCCCAACTCCGCCAAGGTGGAGGACGTCAAGCACTGCTACCTGCTGGCCCACAAGCTGGGCTGCAAGGGCCTGACCGTCTACCGCGACGGCTGCAAGGCGCAGCAGGTGCTCAACATCGGCGCCGGCGCGCAGGCCCAGGCCAAGACCAAGAAGAAGAAGGGCCCGGTGCAGTCCTTCGGCGTCTCGTCGGAATATTTCCAGCTCAAGACCGGCTACGGCCCGCTGCACGTGCACATCAACTACAACGAGCACGGCCCGTACCAGGTGTTCACCAACATGCCGCCGCTGGGCACCGAGATCAGCGGCCTGACCTCGCTGATGGGCATATTGCTGTCGAAGTACCTCGAGGAGGGCGGCGACCCGATCAAGGTGATCAAGCACCTCAACTCCGTGAAGGGCGACCGGCCCGTAGGGCTGGGCGAGAACCGCATCAACTCCATAGCGCACGGTCTCGCCGTGGCGCTCCGGAGCCACCTCAAGCGCACCGGCGTCATCGCCAGCGACTCCGAGATCAACGGCCAGGCCAAACTGGAGCTGTGGGACGCCTCGCACACACAGTACTGTCCCAAGTGCTACTCGTCCAACGTCAGCTACGAGAGCGGCTGCTCCGGGCCCACCTGCCACGACTGCGGCTACTCGGAGTGCTCTTAAACGAGCGCCCCGACTGAGAGAGCCCCGGGAAACCGGGGCTCTTTTTTTGCCTTCCTAGCCCCCGCCCCCCGGGCTTTGCTATCATATAGATATGAAACGGGGAATTTTCATCGTTCTCGAGGGGCCTGACCGCTCCGGCAAGTCCACGCAGGCCTCTTTGCTCAAGGCCTGGCTGGAGGAGCACGGCCGCGAGGTAGTGGTCACGCGCGAGCCAGGCGGCACCCGCCTCTCGGAGCAGATCCGCAAGATCCTGCTCGACCCCAGGAGCAACATAGAACCGATGACGGAACTTTTCCTCTACGAAACGTCGAGGATAAAGCACACCCTCGAAAAGATAATGCCCGCGCTGAAAGCCGGCAAGGTGATCATCTGCGACCGCTACACCCTTTCCACCACCGCCTACCAGGGCTACGGCCGCGGCCTGGACCTGAAGACCGTGGAAACGCTCAACCGCATAGCCACGATGAATTTAAAGCCGCACCTCACGCTGGTGCTGGACATCCCGGACCGGATCTTCGCCCAGCGCGAGCACCTGCGCGCCGGGCGCGACCGCATGGAGCGGCAGTCCGACCTGTTCCGCCGGCGCGTCAACCGCGCCTACAAGCTGCTGGCCCGCCGCCCCGGCGTCACCCGCGTGGACGCCGGCCGGTCCATAGACGAGATACAGGGCGATATCCGCGCCAGGGTGGCGCGGGTGCTCAAGAAGTAAACCATGTCATTTTCTTCCATCCTCGGCCACGATAAGACCGTCAGGCGCCTGCGGGCGATGATAGAGTCCGGCCGCGTGCCGCCGGCCCTCATCTTCCACGGCCTGCCGGGCACCGGCAAGTTCCTGGCCGCGCTGGAATTCGCCAAGGCGCTCAACTGCTCGCACGCCGCGCACCGCGAGAAACCGCCGGCGCCGCCGCAGCCCGACCCCGACGACCT
>Ga0209066_10003998_pt1 | contig 16368 bp, 3 predicted proteins | sample All_14_2_FD_187198 | JGI IMG/M metagenome (GOLD analysis project Ga0209066, IMG submission 187198) | Freshwater microbial communities in response to fracking from Pennsylvania, USA - Allegheny Zone_MetaG_DW_15 (SPAdes) (version 2) ...
CGGTGTGCCCGCGTTGCCCTCCGTCATCACTTTCACCACGCGCGGGGGCGGCCCAGCGGAGGCCGGCAAGATGGCCCGGCCGACCGTCGTGTCGATGGTTCCTGCCAATGGGGCGGCCGGCGTGGATCCTCAGACTTCCGAGCTGCGGGTGACCTTCAGCGTGCCGATGGGGGGCGGGTGCTCCTGGACGGGAGGGGCCGGTTTCCCCGCCCCGCGTCCTGGGGAGGGGCCTCGCTGGACGGAGGACGGGCGCACCTGCGTGCTGCCGGTCCGCCTGGAGCCGGGGCGTCAATACCGGCTGGGGCTGAACAGCGCCTCATGTATAAACTTCCAGAGCGCGAGCGGCGTGCCCCTCGACCCGGTCAACTACACGTTCAGCACGGCCGCGGGCACGAACCGCGTGGCGGCCGGGGCGTCGTCCCTCCGGACTTCCCCATCCGTCAAAATGGACTTCAGCCCGGACAAGGTGCGGATGCCGGTGCGGCGTTTCCCCGACGTCAGCGGCGAGGTCCTGTTGGGCTCGAAATCGTCCTCTGTTTTCTCCGTACTGTTCGGACGGGACCGGAGTGTGCCGGGTGCGTCCGTCTCCCTTTACAGCGTTTCGGACTCGGGCGAGTCGCGCGAGGAGATGTCGACGACGGCGGACGCGCAAGGGAAGTTCGAGTTCTTCGATGTGGGGCGGGGCCTGTACCGGATCGTCGCACAGGACACGCGCAAGGAGGCTGAGGCCGGCCTGTCGGTGGCGATGACGGTGGAACACTACCGCACTTGCGATCATGCGCGGCTCGTCATCCACCCGCAGGCGCTCGCCGTGAAAGGCCGGGTGACGGATGCGCAGGGCCGTCCGTTGACGAACGTGACCGTGCAAGCCAGGCGGGGCCATGAACGCTTCGTGCCGACGGAAGGGGACTTTACGCGCGCGTGCCACGAGGCGTCGGCGGTGACGGACGGCGAGGGCCGGTACGAACTCGTGCAACTGATTCCCGCCGACCTTCAGGGGGCGTGGGGTCTTGAAGGGGGCGGCTACGGCGGCGCTTACGCGTGGTACACGGTGACGATCACCGCGCCGGGCTACGCGTCCGCCAAGGCGTATGTGCCGGTCGTGCCCGAGGAGACACGGCGGTCGGCCCGGCGGCTAGCCGGACTGATGAGAGGGATTGGCAACCTGCTGGCCAGCGAGCACGATAAAGCCGAGCGGCGAGAAGCGCATCCTGTCGCGCAGCCGGCCTGTCAGGGGAATACGCTCACCGGCGTCGACTTCGTGCTTTACCACGCCACGAGTGTCAAAGGCACCTTTGTCGGAGGAGACGGTCTGCCGCAGCCGGGGTGCATGGTGCTTCTGTCGCGGACCAACGCCGTGGACGCGTGTTCGTGTCAGGCCTTCACGGAAAGCCCGCTCTATGCGCGGTGTGACAACGAAGGCCGGTTCCACTTTTTCGACGTCGCACCGGGTGCCTACACCGTTGAGGTCTATGAGGAGCACCGGCTTGTCAGCGGCAAGCCCCCGCGGGTGGTGACGGTAACCGAAGGCGAGCCGGTCACGGGCTTGCGCCTGACGAATGAGGCGCCTCCCTGCGGCAAGATCGTGGGCGTCGTGTCCGACGCCTCGAGCGGGAAGCCGGTCAAAGGGCTGACCGTTTATGCGACTCACAAGGCGACGGGCTCAACGGAGTACCCGCCGCTCCTCTGCCCGTGCGGCATGCGCGGCTATCACACGGACACGTGCAAGCGCTGGATCGAGCGCGCGCTGCAGACGAACGACCTGCGCGTCTCGACCTTCGTCGTGGAGAAGGCGGCGCCGGGGACGGCCGAGCTGGTGCTGAAAGCGCCCGACTATGCCGAGGAGCGCGTCACCGTCGACGTCGCGTCCGAGGCGGTGGTGAAGCGGGAGATCAAACTGTGGCGGGCGGGGACGGCTCGCATCCGTCCCGTACTCGAAAGCGGGGCGCGCGTCGGATATTACGCGAGCGTTCCGGGTAATCCGCCGCTCGTCCACTATGTGGCAATTCCCGAGACAGGCGGTCCGTGCGTGAGAGGTGGCAGCCCTTCCCGACAGCGGGCAGGGGACGACGAGTTCGAGGGACTCAAGCCCGGGCGCTACACCCTCCGCGGCGATATCAGCTATATGCAGGGGCATGTTACGCGCTACGAGACCGCTCCGCTTGAAATCGTTTCGGGGCAGACGAGCGATGTCGCGCTCGATTTCAGCGGGGCCTGCCAGCTCAAGCTCAAGGCGGACTTCCCTCCCGGCACGGCCGTGGCGGTGCAGCTCGAGACGGCGGAGGCGCCCGCCGGGCAGGCACCCGAAAGCAACCGCGGGCTCAAGGCGAACGCATATCTGCGGGAACCCGGAAACGTGCTGATTCCCGACCTGAAGCCGGGCACCTACCGGCTCAGCCTGTACCGTAGGGACGTCCATCCTTCGAGAGGTGCCGCGGAAACGAAGGCGCCGGACGAGGTCAAGACGGTCACGCTGACCGCGAAAAGCGCCTCGCAGACGATTTCATGCCGCTTTTAGGCGGCCCGTGATCGGGGACCTGATCATCACGATGAAGGGAGAAGGACATGGCGGATCTTTTGGCGAGTGTGGCTGAGGCTGTCGCGGATGGGCGCACCCGTGCGCAAATTCTGTTCGCCATCGCGTGCGTGGGTTTGGCGGATTGGCTGTTCTATGACCATCCGGTCGGCTGGACGCTCGGCGCGTTCAGCGCTGTGTCGGGCGCGGGGATCGCTTGGCTGGGAGAGTCGCGCTGCCGCACCCGGCCCTCGGTTCTGCTGGGGGCGTGCTTCTTTGCCCTGTGTCTGCGCGCGGTATTTGACCCTGATCCGCTGGTGATTTTCCTGGGCCTCGCCGCGTGGGTCGCTTTCACGCTGACGCTGCGCGGGGGATGGTCATGGAGCCTGACGTGTTGGCTCGGCCGGGGGGCGCTGTTTTTCTGGGGGCTGGGCAAGGCGTATGTGATCGCGGCCGGCGTGCTGACGCTGCTGCCGCTCGCTCCGCTGCTGGCGCTGTTGAAGGTGAGGCGCCTGCGCGCTTGGCTGATTCCTTTGCTGCTCGGCCTCGTGTTCCTCGGCCTCTTCGCGCTCGCCAATCCCGTCCTTTCGCGCGCGCTGAAATCGGTTGGCGAGGGCTTCGAATGGCTTTGCGGCCAGTTGCCGGAGTTCGTCTCGCTGCCGCGTGTTTTCTTGTGGCTGACGCTCGGCGCGTGGCTTTGGACGCTGCTCCGGCACCCGTCCCGCGAAGGCGAGGGCTCTGTCGCGGGGCCGGTGCCGCCTCCTCTGCCGACGTGTGGCCGCGTGCTCACGCCCGAGGTCATCCGCAACGCGCTGATCGTCTTCAATGTGCTCTTCGCGTTCCAGACGGCCTCCGACCTGTGGTATTTGTGGGGAGGCGGTGCGCTGCCGCAGGGGATGACATACGCCGAGTACGCACACCGCGGGGCCTATCCGCTGGTCGTGACGGCGCTGCTCGCCGCAGGGTTCGTGCTCGCGACCTTTCGGGAGGGCGCGGCCGCGGCCGAGTTGCGAGTCACGCGCGGTCTGGTGTACGCGTGGCTCATCCAGAATGTCTTTCTGGTGGCCTCGGCGGGGTGGCGGCTCGGGCTGTATGTCTCGGTCTTTTCATTAAGCCGATTGCGTTTGGCCGCCGGCGTCTGGATGTTCCTTGTGGCCTGCGGGCTGGTGTGGATTTTCGCGAGGATCTTTGCGCGACGCCCGAATCTCTGGCTGATCAAGGCCAATGTGGTCACGGCGCTGACGGTGCTGACGGCCTACGCTTTGTGGACGCCCAACATGTTTATCGCAGAGTTCAATGTCAGGCACTGCAGGGAGACGGGACATCCGACCGCTCAGCCCATCGATCTGCGGTATCTTTCACGCTTGGGGTATGACGCGTTGCCCGCTCTGGTCCGACTGGAGCGCGAGGTGCAAGACCAGCCGTTGGCCCGGAAGGTCCGTCCGGTCATCGATCGGCTGTCGATCACGCTGGATGCGAAGCTGGGCGATTGGCGCGGCGTGACTCCGAAGCGCTGCTATCTGCGCCGCTATCTGGCGCGGGAATGTCGGCCTGAGCCGAACGCCGCGGAGGCGGCAAGGCGAGGCACCCCGTAATGCGGCTGTGGCCATGAACCTCTTCGCCGAAACGCTCAACGTATAACGCGTTGAGAGTTGAGCGTTCGGCGTTGGGCGTTTCTTACTCCCACTCGATGGTGGCGGGCGGCTTGGAGCTGATGTCGAAGACCACGCGGTTGATGCCGCGGACCTCGTTGATGATGCGGTTCGAGATGCGGGCCAGCGTGTCGTAAGGCACGCGCGTCCAGTCCGCGGTCATGGCGTCGATGCTGTCCACCACGCGCAGGGCGCAGACGTTCTCGTAGGTGCGTTGGTCGCCCATGACGCCGACCGATTTGACGGGCAGCAGCACGGCGAAGGACTGCCAGATCGACTTGAAGTTGGGCAGCTTCTTCATCTCCTCCTGCACGCGCAGGTCGGCCTGCTGGAGCAGGGCCACGCGCTCGGCGTTGACCTCGCCCAGGATGCGCACGCCCATGCCGGGGCCGGGGAAGGGCTGGCGGTCGAGCAGCTCGTCGTCCATGCCCATGACGCGGCCCACGGCGCGGACCTCGTCCTTGAAGAGCTCGCGCAGCGGCTCGACCAGCTCGAACTTCAGGTCCGGCGGCAGGCCGCCGACGTTGTGGTGGCTCTTGATGGTCTGGCTCGGGCCTTTGAGCGGGCTGACGCTCTCGATGACGTCGGGGTAGATCGTGCCCTGTCCGAGGAACTTGCAGTCCTTGAAGCGGCGGGCCTGTTCGGCGAAGACCTCGATGAACTCGCGGCCGATGATCTTGCGCTTCTGCTCGGGATCTTCGACGCCCTTGAGCGCGGCGTAGAAGCGCGCCTTGGCGTCGATCACGTGCAGGTCCATGCCGAGCTTCGATTTGAACATGGTCTCGACCTGGCGGTCCTCGCCGTAGCGGAGCAGGCCGTTGTCGACGAAGATGCAGTGCAGGCGGTCGCCGATGGCCTTGTGCAGGAGCACCGCCACCACGGAGGAGTCGACGCCGCCGCTGAGGCCCAGCACGACCTGCTCGTTGCCGACCTGCTTCTTCAGCTTCTCGACGGTCTCGTCGACCCACGAGGAGAGCTGCCAGTCGCCGTCGCAGCCGCAGACGGAGAAGAGGAAGTTGTGGAGGATCTTGGTGCCGTGCTGGGTGTGGACCACCTCGGGATGGAACTGGAGCGCGTAGATGTTGCGCGCCTCGTTGCGCATGGCGGCGTGGGGGCACGAGAGCGAGCGGGCGGAGGCCTTGAAGCCCTCGGGCATGACCTCGACCTGGTCGCCGTGGCTCATCCAGACATCGAACTCTTCGGGCAGGCCCGCGAAGAGATGGCTGCCGGGCACGGTCTCGATGCGGGTGTGGCCGTATTCGCGGTGGTCGCCGGGCTTGACGGTGCCGCCGAGCGTCTTGGCCGTGAGCTGCATGCCGTAGCAGATGCCGAGCACGGGGATGCCGAGGTCAAAAATCGCGGGGTCGCAGAGCGGGGCGCCCTCCTCGAACACGCTGTTTGGGCCGCCCGAGAGGATGATGCCCGCGGGCTTGCGCTCGCGCAGCGTGGCGGCTGTGGTGTCGAAGCGGATGATCTCCGAGTAGACGTGCTGCTCACGCACGCGGCGGGCGATGAGCTGGGTATACTGTGAGCCGTAGTCGAGAATCGCGATCCATTTGTGCTGCATGGGGCGGTGTTCCTTAACGCTTTCGCCAATGGGTTAAATGCGGATGTAGTTTATTCGTTTCGGCCGGGCTTGGGAAGGGGAAAGAATCAAGGAAAAAGGGCTCTGCCCGGCCGGGCAGAACCCCTTTTTGCGGCGAGTCGCGTGAGACGGCAGGCCCGCCCCACGGGCCTGCCGCCGGGACTCACTTCAGCATCATGACCGTGCCGCCTTCGGAGATGAGCATGAGCGCGTTGTTGCGGCGGACCAGCTTCCAGCCGGAGGGCAGATCGGTTTCGAGCGTCGCATTGCCGCTGATGCCCGTCGTGGTCTGGATGAGCGTGTAGGTCTGCGAGCGCACCAGCGCTTCGGGATTGTTGATGGTCACGAACATGCCGGTGACATCGAGCGCGCCGCTGACGTCCAGCAGGTCGCCGAGGTCGGCGTGATATTTCACGCCGGGGGCGAACTGCACGTTGGCGAAGGCGAGCGTGCCGACGACGCCGTCGCCGGCGGGCCTGAGGACCACATCGGCAGCCATCACGCCGTTGGAGACCGTGCCCGAGCCGGTGACCGAGTGCACGGCCTGGGTCGCGCCGCCCAGGTCGAGCACCGTGCCGGCCGCGAGGTTGACGTCCGCATCGGCGAGGATGAGCCCAGCGTTTCCAGGCGAGGTCGCCGGGCGGACGAAGACGTAAAGGTTGCGGACTTCGAATTGCGAGGCGTTCTCTGTCCACGTGTAGTCATAGGCGGTGGGGGTCTTGGAGGGCGGGGCAGGGTCGTTGCCGATGCCCAAGCCGAGCACGTTGGCCGAGCTGCCGCAGTGGGAGATGGCCAGAAGGGTCTGCTTCGTGCCCCAGTTGTGGATCTGGAAGCAGCCGTGGCCCATTCCGGTGTTTGCGCCGTTGTCGTCGAAGTCGAAGGTGTTTGTGTCGCCGGCGAGACCGAGGGCGGGTATTGTGCCCTGACCGTAATTGCTCGGCCAGATCTCGAGATTGCCGGTATCCGCGCCGGTGACCTCGGTGACGCGCGGGGAGTTCGAACGCACGTCCATGCCGTAGACTTTCTGTTGCCACATGAACGTCGCGCCGTTACGGTTGGGATACCCGAGCTTGGTCCGGTCCTGGGTGTGGGCGTTGAAGGAGACCCAGACCCAGGTGGACGAGGTGTCGGCCGGCTTTTTGAGCTCGTAGAAATAGGCCACGCGGTCAAAAGGTACGGTCGCGGCGGAGTTGTCGATGGCGTACGCCGTGCCGTTGTAGGCGGCGGCGGCGGTGGTGGCGACCGGGGAGAAGTAGACGGTGTCGTAGCCGTCGGCGAGTGATCCGACCTTGGCGCGGATGTCGGGGGAGACGGGCGTCGAGATGGAGGAGTTGACGACTCGCAGGGTGCCTCCGTTGACCTGGACGCCATCTTCAGTCACGGGCGCGACATCGCGGGTGAGGATGTAGAGCTCGCGGACGGTGTAGTCGGTGGCGTTTTCAGTGAAGGTCCAGTCGAGGTTGGTGGCGTCGCCGGGCTTGTTGCCGATGCCGATGCAGGGCTTGTAGCCGGTCCGTCCGAAGTGGTTGATCGCGAAGAGGGTCTGGTTCAGGCCGAAGTTGTGGACTTGGAAACAGCCGTATCCGGCGGCGTTGCCATAGTAGCTGTACTCGTTGCCGGTGTTCACGTCGTCAAAGTCGTACTTGGTACCGTCACCGCTGTAGCCGCGGTCGAACGCGTTGCCCGTGGGCAGGACGTTGTTGTAGTCGTTGGGATACCACTCGATGTTGCCGGTGTCGACGTCGTCCACTGGGGTGACGTTGGCGTTGGCGCTGGCGCGGACCGTGAGGTGGCTGACGCGGCGCTGGAAGCACATGCGCTTGTTGGTGATCGGGACGGCGAGCTTGGTGCGGTCCGTGAAGGGCGGCTCGAAGGAGGCCCAGACCCACTGGCGTCCGTACGTCGGGTGTTCGAGCGCCATGACGTAGGCCACGCGGTCGAAGCGGTTGGAGCTGCCGAGGTTTTTGACACTCCAGAAGGAGTCGTTCAGGATGGTGTCGGAGGTTGTGGGTACTGTGCCCGAATAGACGACGGAGAAGCCCTTGGCGAGGTCGCCCACGCCGGCGGCCACGTCGGCGGGAAGCGTCGGCGTGGCGGTGGAGGCGGCTTCGAACGCGATGCCGAGGTCGTCGTAGGGGTTGTTGACGGTGAAGACGGAGCCGTCGCCGGGGTCGGTCAGGAACTCGCAGTAGTTCGCATAGCGCTCGTCGTGGCGGGCGAGTCGGTCGATGCCCCAGGCCGGGCGGGAGCCGTCGGATTTGGTCCAGTAGCCGCCGACGCCGCCGCCGCCCTGTCCGGCGCGGATCTCGATGGCATGGGGGCCGGGCGAGAGGGTGACGGTGCAGACGGTGCCGGTGTTGGCGGTCACGCGGTAGGGCAGGATGGAGGTGAAGCCCTTGTTGAGGATCACGGTGTTGTCGAGGCTCATGAGGAAGGTGTCGTCCATGTTCTGCATGAACGTCCACGTGACGTTGGTCGGCTCGCTGTTCCAGAGGTAGCCGGTGTAGACGTAGACCGAGTTGTCCGGCCACCAGGCGCCGTTGAGGGTCGCGCTGCCGCCCGAGGAGGTGGCGTTGCCGAGGAGCGCGCGGGTGGAGAGCTGGACCACGGGCCCGTAGGCGGCGGTGCTCAGCGCGTTCGTGTTGACGCTGGAGCCGTTCAGCCGATATTCGAGCAGGCCGGGGACCTTCGCGGCGCGGACGGCGGCGGTCAACTCGTCAGGGCGCGGGGTGACGCGTGTGGAGAGGTCGAGAACGCCGTCGCCGTCCTTCACGAAGGATGATGTGACAAGCGTGCCGCCGGCGAGAAGGCTGGAGCCGGAGGCACTCGTCGTGCGGTTGGTGTGGACGCGGTCACCGAGGATCAGGCTGCCTCCGTTGAGCACGAGCTCGGAACCGGCGGGAATGGCCCGCTCGATGGCGGGCACGAGGGTGCCGCCCGCGACGGTGGTGGGCCCGCGGTAGGTGTTGGTGGCGGTGAGGGTCAGCGTTCCCGCGCCGGTCTTGGTGAGGCCGCCGTCATAAGCGGCGGGGGCGCTGAGGAAGGCGCTGCGGATGGAGGCTGCGGAGAGCGCGCCTCCTCCGTTCAGGCTGACGGTCGGAGCCGAGGTGTAACCTGTGCCCGAAGACAGCATCCGTATGCCGGTGACCTTGTCGCCGCTGAGGACTGCCTCGGCGACCGCACCGGTGGAGCCGCCGCCGGTGATGAGGACGGCGGGAGGCGCGATGTAGCCGGAGCCTTGCGCATTGACTTCGATGCAACCCACGCCGGTTTTGGCCGGTGTCAGCGGAAGATCGAGGGTGGCGCTGACGCCTGCGGGGGTGTCGATGATCGCGCCGCCTGCGTGGACGGTCAGCATCGAGGGAGCGTTATTTGCGCCGGTGCGGATTGCGGAGCCTGACTCGCGGACGGAGAGGACTCCGCCGTCGAAGTTGACGACGCCGATGGCGTTGTTGCCCGAGGCGTTGTTGCCGCCCTTTTGGAGATATTTGGTGTCGAGGATGCCGCCCTTGAGGGTGACGACCGCAAACGGGTAGGTGTTGCGGTTGGCGAGGATCACGGCGTTGGCGGTAACGCGGGCGTTCTCTTCGAGGGTGAGGAAGCCGCTTCCGCTACTGTAGGAGTTGACGTCGGTCCACATGCCGAGCTCGAGGTTGGCGAGGCCGGTCTCGAGGGTGCCGTTGCCGGAGGCGTGGAAGTGGCCGTAGCCGGCGCGGGAGCCGAGGGTGCCGCCGTAGTAGGCGGCGGGGTTGTCGCCGCCCGTGCCTTGGGCGGGCGTGGAGCCGGAGTTGAAGACGACGCGGCCTTCGCCCTTGATGCGGAGGGTGCCGAAGGCGGAGGTGTTGTGCGAGAGCTGGGTGTAGCCCTTGTTGGTGAGCGCGCCGCCGGAGATCTCGTAGTAGCCGAAACCCGACTCGCCGACACGTCCGTCGGCGGCGGCCCCGCCGGTGTTCAAGAAGACGCCGCCGGTCTGGTAGACCGCGCCGGCGGAGCCGTTGTCGCGACCGACGTGCAGACGGCCTTTGATGAAGGCGTTGTCGCTCAGCCTCAGGACGCCGCGCGAGGAGCCGAGGGTGCCGACGCCGATGATGGGCTGGGCGCGGTTGTAGCCGTTGTCGAGGGTCGAGAGCGACGTGCTGCCGGTGAGCGGGAGGAGGCCGCAGGAGGCGGTCCAGTTGTCGAAGCCGACTGCACGCCGTAGGTGCCGAGATCGAAGGTCCCGGCGTTGAAGCCGTTGATGTCGAGGGTGCCGTCGTGGACGCGGATCGGACCCGTGACGGGCCAGTTGCCGGTCAGCTTGAGGGCGTAGGTCCCGAGCTTGGCGACGCCGGTGGCGGGCCAGTCGGAGGAGAAGGTGAGATCGGAATCGGCGGTGTCGATGCCGAGGTAGGCGGCGCGGGAGGTGAAGGCGCTCGACGAGGCGAGCGACTCAAGCTGCGCGCGGGTCCAGCCGTCGTACGCAAAGCGGGCCACGAACTCGCCCGTGCCGGAAACCGTCAGAGCCGCGGGGGCGGCCGGCACAGAGCCAGCCGCGTAGGCGTGGAGCAGCGAGTTGGTGACGGTGGTGAGGCCGGAGAACGTGTTGGCGGGGTTGCGCAGGTAGGTGTAGCCGCCAAAGGCCTTGAGAAGCCCGCCTGCGCCGGAAATCTCGCCGGACAGGTTGTGGTGCGCGTAGGAGGTCTGCCCGTCGAGGATGGCCTGGCCGCCCTTGAGGGTAATGGGCCCAGCCCACGTGTTCTGGTTGGTGGCGCCCGAACGCACGGAGAGGTGTGCCCCGTTCGTGAGGGACAGGGCCCAGTTGACGGGCACCACAACGTTGTTGAAGTCGAGGAGCGCGTCCGGGGCGACGGAAAGCGTGTTCGCGGCTGTGCCGCCGAGATCGGTGGAGCCTTCGAGCCCGAGGAGGCCGCCTTGGACGTCGATGGCCGCGCCCGGCGTCGTGCCGGCGGTTTTGGCGGCGGTGAGAACCAGCGAGTTGGGACCGACCTTGCTCAGCGTGTGGCCGGCGAGGTCGAGGGTGCCGTTGCGGATGTCAAGACGTCCACGGGAGCCGTTATACGGCAGCGGGGTGGGGCCGTTGCCGCCGATGGCGGCGTTGTCCGTGAGCGCGACGGATTTGAAGGCGTTGACCTGCTGGGCGTCGTAGTCGAAGCGCAGCGCACCGAGGCCGTCCGGTCCGCTGCCCGCGATGGAGACGGTTTTGTCGAGGATGATCGTGTTGTTGGCGGTCTGGCCGATGGCGAGCGAACCGCCGGCGGCGACCGTGACGGGATACTGAGCCGAGGCGCCGAACGACTGCGAATGCGAGACTTCGAGGACGCCGTTGGAGACGATCACCGGACCGAGGAGCGCGGGGTTGGCGGCGCTGAGGATGACCCGGCCGGCGCCGTTGAGGGTCAGGGCCGCATGGCCCGAGACGGGGCCGTTGAAGGACTGCGTGACCGTGGCGCCAGGCGCGAGCGTGAGCGGCGCGTCGAGGCGGGTCGAGCCCGTGAGCGCGACGGGTCCCGAGAGCGAAATCGCGTCGGTTCCTGCGACCGTCAGCGCGGTGGGCCCGCCATTGTCGGCGAGTGCGGCGGAGACGGCGAGCGGGCCGGAGAGGGCGAGCGAGCCGGACGCGGGCGGGGTGCCTGCGGCGGCAGCGATTTGCTCGTTCGAGAGTCCGAAGCAACCGCTGGCCGTGTTGCCTGACGTGGCCACGGCGGTCACGGCGATCTTGACGGTGCCGCTGGCCGGAGCCATGTAGCGATAGACGATCGCGTTGGCCGAGTTGGGCTGGCTGGCGTAGATGACGGCCGTGTCCGGCTGCAGCGCCGAGGCCGAGTAGAACTGATAGAGGCTGCGGCGCTCCTGGGTCGAGGGCGGCGCGTCCCAGGCGCGGAAGTAGAGCGTGATCTCATAGACCGCGCCGGGGTTGAGGCCGGTGAGCTGGCCGGTCCAGTTGCCGGCGTAGTTCATGTCGCGGAGCAGTTGTTGCAGGCCGGAGCAGGTGGCGGGAGGCAGCGTGTTGGTCCAGGAGTTGAAGTTGTCGTAATTGTTGCCGTTGGGGAAGCCGGAGTAACCGGTGCCGGTGCCGTTGGCCGCGCCTTGGATAAAGGCCACGCCGTTGATGGTGGCGGCCGTCTGGTTGCCGAAATCGATCAGGTGCGAGTAGGTCTTGGAGGTGGAGAGCCCGGTGGCGGCGTCCGAAGTGAGCGGGACAATGCGGACGGTGCGCAGGCCTGGATAGACGATGTTGGCGGTGGCCCCCGGCGCGGTGAGGGTGCCGTTGATGACGGTCAGCGCGGACGGCGAGGCGCTGAGGTCGTTGAGCGCGAGGATGCCGCCGCCGAGGTCGAGCGTGGCGGGCGTCGCGGCGGTGTAGTTGAACTGGCCAAGGGAGGTCAGGGACGAGGCGATGGAGAGGTTGCCTGCGGGGGCGGTGTCCGCCGTTGCGGCGGAACCGGCGGAATCGGGAAGCGTGTCGCCCGTCACGGGGACCGTGGGCAGCGTGCGCGGTGCGAGGCCGGCGGCGGCGCTGTACTGCGAGGGGCCGCCGTTGAGGATGATGCCGTCAACCGGGCCGTCGGCGAGGCCGGTGATGAAGATGCGGTTCGCGGCGCTGCCGGCCGAAGGGGCGTTGACGATGAGCGTGTTGCCGTTGAGCGCGAGCGAGGCCAGGGTGACCGAGGACGAGGTGGCCGCGGCGGGGACGGTCAGCACCGAGGAAGCGGTCAGCGAGACGGCCGGAACCGAAGCGGTGTAGCTGCTGAGGGTGTCCGGATTGAAGGCGAGCGTGCCCCCGTTGAGCACGAGCGGGCCGTTGCCGAGCGAGGCGCCCGCGGCCAAGGCGAGCGTGCCGCCCTCGAGGATGTTTGTGCCGGAATGGGTGTTGACGGCTGTCAGGGTGAGGGTGCCCTGGCCGATCTTGGCGAGGCCGCCGGTGCCGGAACGGACACCGGAGAGCACGCTGTTCCCGACGCCGTCAAACGCGAAGGTGCCCGCGCCGGTGAAGGGGCCTGTGAAGGTGAGCGTGCCGCTGCCGGCGTTCTCCAGGACCGCGCGGTCTTTGTCGACGGAGAAGGCCTTGTCGGTGGAGGACGCCGAGGAGCCGGTGACGCGCAGGCGGGCGTAGAGGCCGGTGTCGAGCGGATTGACAAAGAAGATGTTCGTGCAGGAGCCGAGGGGGTTGGGCGTGCCGTTGGGGGCGAAGAAGGCGACTTCGACGCAATTGCCACGGTCCAGAGCGATCGAGCCCTGAATGTCGTTGGCGGGGTGGTTCAAGACCAGCGTTCCGCGCGTCCAGCCGCCAGTGGTCTCAAAGCCCTTGGGGGCGATGAGCTGAACGTTCATGTCGAGGCGATAGGTCTGAATGGCGACGCGGGCGCGCTTGGCGGCGTCCGAGGGGACGATCCGCAGGGCTGCGCCCTCGCCGTTCAATGAGCCGCCGAAGTTGATGGCGAAGTTCCAGTCGTTGCGGCAGAAGATGTTGGTGGTGTGCGGGGCGAAGGTGAGGTCGAGGGGGTAGTCGTAGCCCCAGAGCGCGCCGATGGTCGTGCGCTCCGTGAAGGTGAGCGGCGCGGCGATGCGGGATTCGAGTCGGATGTAGTTGGTGTCGGTCTCCTCTTGGGAAGGCGTGCGGCGGAGCGTTTTGAAAGTGACCGGGCCGTTGCCGCGCAGGTAGATGTCGCGGCTGTAATTGTTGGTGTAGCTGAGGGTGAGGGTTTTGGAGGGCGCGTAGTTGTAGACGTTGAGGGTGCCGCCGACGAGGAGGCTTGCCGGGACGCTCTGGCTGTTGGCCGAACCGGCCTGGAGGATGACCGCGGCGCTCGCGGAGAGGTTCAGGATCTCGCCCGGGAGGCCGACCGTGTAAGCGGCGGCGTCCGTGGCAAAGGAGAGGCCGGAGGCGGTCGCGCCGCTGCCGAGGGTCAGGTTGGTCCGGTTGTTGCCGTTGCCGGTGAAGAGCGCGTATTCCGATGCGGTCGGGGTGGCGTTTCCGGTCCAGTTGGAGACGGTGGTCCAGCCGGCGTTCGAACCGAGCCCGGTCCAAACACGTGTGCCTGACACGGCGAAGGTTCCGACTGTGCCTGAGAGCGAGGCGGTGAAGGGGCCGCCGCGCGAAGCGGGCACGAGATCGGTGACCGCGCCGGTGAAGGAGAGGGTGGAGACCGCGTTCGGCGCCGTTCCTGAAACGGAGAGCGTGAGGGTGCGCAGGTCGGAGGAGAGCGCGGAGACGGCGGTGACGGTTCCGGCGGGCGAGATGCTCCAGGAGGCGGGAGTGGAGAGGGTGGGAGAGGCGGCAAGGTCAATGGGCTTGGAGAACGTGACGGTGAGCGTGTTGGCGGCTATGGTCTTGAGATTGGCGACGGCGGGGGGTAGAAGGTCGCCGTAGGGAGTGACTGTATTGGTGATGACCGGGAGCCAGGCTGCGGCCATCTGGGCGTAGCCTTGCGCGTCCGGATGGAGTTGGTCGCTGCTGAGTCCGCCGCCGGGATAGCGGTCGACAAAGGCGTGCATGTCGAGGAAGTGGACGCGCCGACCGGCCAGCGCGTGGGCCTGGACCAGGCCTTGCACGTAGGGGTTGAACTGGGTGTCGATCAGAACGTTTTTCGAGTCCGCATCGGTTGAGCCGCGCTTCAGGAGCGTGGTGACGACGATATGGGCGAAGGGGCGTTGCGCCGCGAGGTACGCGACGAGCGTGTCGAGCTCGTTGGTGGCGTTCTGGAAATTGGGGTCGTTGGTGTCGTTGGTGCCGATGTGGACCAGGATGACGTCGGGGTCCGCATAGGTCGGCAGCCAGCCCGGGAGATATTCGTAGATGCCGTTGGAGGAACCCGGATTCGAGATGCGCCAGCCGCTGTGTCCCTCGTGGTGGATCTCCGCGCCGAGCCCGGCGGCGGCGTTATCGTAGGCCGAGCCCACAAAGTCGACGTTGTAGCCGAGATTGGTGAGCGCGGTGTAGAGCGGGAGCCGGTAGCCGCCGGCGACCGAGGCGCCGTAGGTGATGGAGTCGCCGAGAGGCATGATGCGCAGAGGGGGCGGCTGGGAAGAGGCTGCAAGGGCCAGGAACGAGGAGGCCGCGGCGAGGAGCGTAGGGCGCAGAACGGGACGCACGAGAGCAGATACGCAAGGATTCATGACAACGACCTTTCATGCAGCAACGGAAAATCTAAAAACAGTATTGCTAACTAAAGTAACCCAATTTCCGAATTAATCAATCTCAAAAACGGCCGGGGCTTTGTTTGATCGGCGCGCCGACCGGATTGCGCTTCCGGAGCCGGGGCAAAATCGGCTAATCTGGGCGCATGGGAAACGTGAGAGAGGCGTGCGAGTCGGTCCGTCGGCAGGTGCTCGGTCTGCGCGATCCGGAGACCGGCGTTTGGACGGGCGAGCTGGCGGCCAGCGCGCTCTCGACCGCGCTGGCCGCCGTGGCTTTGGAGGAGGAGGGGGGCGACGACCGGTTGCTGGCCGAGGCGGGCGCGGCGTGGCTGGCGGCGCATGCCAACGGCGACGGCGGCTGGGGCGACACGGCCGAAAGCGTGTCGAACATGAGTGCCACGCTGATCGCGGCGGCCGCGCTGAGGCGCGTGTCGGCGGGGCATTGCGCGACCCTGCAGCGGGCGGAGGCGTGGGCCGTCGCGCGCACGGGGACGTTGGCGCCCGACGCCGTCGCTCGCGCGCTCGGACGGATCTATGGCGAGGACCGGACCTTCGCCGTGCCGATCCTGGCGTTTCTGGCGATGTGCGGCGAGGACGGTGCGGCGTGGCGGAGCGTGCCTCCGCTGCCCTTTCTCATGGCCCTCCTGCCTCAGAGGGCCTATCGGTTCTTCCGCTTGCAGGTGGTGAGCTATGCGCTGCCGGCCCTGATCGCGGTGGGCCTGTGCCGGCACGTGTGCGTCGCGCGTGCGTCCCGCCGGGCCGCTTGGGGCCGCCTGTTTGCCGGGCCGCTGCTGCGGCGGCTGGAGCGGCTGCAGCCCTCGCACGGCGGGTTTCTGGATGCGATCCCGCTGACCGCTTTTGTCTGTCTGGCGCTGCGGCATGCGGGGTACGGGCAGCACGCCGTCGTGCGGAAAGGGGTGGGTTTTCTGAGGCGCTCGGCCCGGTCCGACGGCAGTTGGGCGATCGACTCCAACCTGCGCACGTGGGTGACGACGCTGGCGGCGCGGGCGTTGCTTGCGGGCGGACGGGGGTGCCCCGACGCGGAACGGATCGCCGAATGGCTGGTGCGGACCCAGGTGCGGGAACGGCATCCGTTCACAGGAGCCTGTCCGGGAGGATGGGCGTGGACGGACCTGCCCGGCGGTGTGCCGGATGCGGACGATACGGCGGGCGCGCTGATCGCGCTGAAACGGCTGAAAGAGTCGGGGGTCAAGACGGAGGTCGCGCCGGCGGTGCGCGCGGGCGTGCGCTGGCTGCTCGGACTCCAGAACGCGGACGGCGGCGTGCCGACTTTCTGCCGGGGGTGGGGCCGGTTGCCCTTTGACCGGAGTTGTCCCGACATCAGCGCGCATGCGCTGGCGGCGTTGGCGGCGTGGTGCGGCGAGTCCGGGGAGGAGGCTCCGCTGAGTGCGAGCGAGACGGGGCGTGTCCGGTGCGCGGTCCGGAGGCTGGTCCGGTTTTTGGAACGGGTGCAGGAG
>Ga0209066_10003999_pt1 | contig 16366 bp, 12 predicted proteins | sample All_14_2_FD_187198 | JGI IMG/M metagenome (GOLD analysis project Ga0209066, IMG submission 187198) | Freshwater microbial communities in response to fracking from Pennsylvania, USA - Allegheny Zone_MetaG_DW_15 (SPAdes) (version 2) ...
AAAGAATGCAGTTTCAGGAAGATGCGAATTTTTTAACGAGCTCTTTCAACTCATTAAGCTGTTCCTGATTTAATCCTTCGGGAATAAATCCTGCGCCCCGGCACATAAAATAAATTTTTGCCGATTTACAGATAATATCAATGTTATCGAACGTATCGAGAACGCTTTCGCCGATAGCAAAAACACCGTGCTTTTCCCACAGAACAATATCGTGATGTTGCAGATTTTTGATTGTTTCCCTTGCGATATCCTCGCTTCCGGGCAAAGTATAAGGTACAAAACCCAGGCCTTTGGGAACAAACACCATTGTTTCGGGATGCATGCCCCATAATAGGTTGTTCAGGGCTTCAGCACTTTTAAATTCCGGATTATGGGTAAGCGCAACCAGTTCGTTGGCGTGGGTATGAATAATCACTTTCTCCTTGCTTCCGCGCTGGGCGATAAGCTGATGAATACCAAGGTGTGTAGGTAATTCGGAGGTTGGCCTGAATTCGTATGTATCCGACTTAAACCTTGAAATCATGGTATAAGATTTACCGTCGTCAGAAATACGTATAATGATGGCGTTTTTCATCGGGGCACGGGCCAGATCGCGCATCCGCTTGCCGGTACCGGTAACAAAAAAGTGTTTCCCTCCCAGTTCAGCATAGGATAAGGCAAGGTTAAAGACCGGATAGTCAGAAAGATCGCCAAAAATATTTTCTGTAATCACATCATCCAGATTTACTGAAATATTCCCGGCATTACGCTCTGCCCAACCATTTTGCCAAAGGTATTGAGCAATTTCAGCAACCTGCAGAACCCGCTTCTCGAGAGCCGGATTTTGTTTTAGTATTTCGACCATGGTTTTAGTTTTATGTTTTTTCGATTATATTAGAATGAGTTTAACTCTTTCTTGTGCTGAATTCTGAAATAACCGACTTTTATCACCACGTATAAGAGCAGTTACGGGATTTATTCTTCGTAATTTTTTTTTATAACCATAAAATAGTTTCCAAAATTAGTTAATTATTACATTCCTTCTGAAGAAAGAAATTGATTTCATTTAACAACGTGAGTAGTTAAGCGGTTGCAAATAATCAGATAGCTGAAAGAACCCGGTACTGGGAACCAGATTCCGGGAAACTGGCTGATTTATAACTTACCGGGCATAAAAAAAACCGGCACAAGACCGGTTCTAACTTTTTTCAAAAATTTGAGTTTAGTGTTTGCTGAGGTAATCAGCAACTCCTTCGGAAGTAGCTTTCATTCCTTCATCGCCTTTATGCCAGTCGGCAGGGCAAACTTCGCCGTTTTCCTCAAAAAACTGAAGAGCATCAACCATTCGGATTGCTTCTTCCACACTACGGCCTAAAGGAAGATCGTTAACTACCTGATGACGCACAATGCCTTGTTTGTCGATCAGGAACAGTCCACGGTAGGCAACAGCCTCACCATTGAATTCAACGTAATCTTCGTCTTCATCATATTCCCATTCACCTGCAAGAACATCGTAGTTTTCGGAAATGGTTTTTGAAAGATCCGAAACCAGCGGGAAAGTAACTCCTTTAATTCCGCCGGCATTTTTTTCGGTGTTGAGCCATGCCCAGTGCGAGAATTTGCTGTCAACCGAGCAGCCAACCACCTGAACATTACGTTTTTCGAATTCAGCTATCTTATCCTGAAATGCAATGATTTCGGTTGGACAAACGAAAGTGAAATCGAGTGGATAAAAGAAGAATACTACATGTTTTTTGCCGATATACTGTGCGAGTGAGAATTTCTCAACAAATTCGCCTCCGTTGATAACTGCATCTGCCTCAAACTGAGGCGCTTTTTTTCCTACTAATACTGCCATTTAATTATTGTTTTTTTGTTGGTTACTATTTTTGCGCAAAGATAAACAGATTTGTGTTGAAAGATCTATTCGCAAATCAGATCATTTAAACTATCAGAAGCTGAGCTTTGTTCGATTTCAAAAAGTTATTTCGTAAAGTTGGTACTAGTTCACTTCATCAGTTCAGTAATGATATTTTCTTCCTTTATTCCTTCGGCTTCGGCCTTATAATTCCTGACAATACGGTGCCTTAGAATGGAAGTAGCCACTGCCTTAACATCTTCGATATCGGGCGAATATTTTCCCATAACAGCTGCATGACATTTAGCCCCGAGGATAAGGTATTGCGAAGCCCGCGGACCGGCTCCCCATGTAAGGTAGCTGTTTGCCCAGGCATGAGCCATTGGTGTTCCGGGACGGGTAATGGATGCCAGTTTTACCGCATACTGATACACATTGTCTGTAACGGGAATGCGACGGATCAGATCCTGAAAATATTTAATTTCATCAGCTGTAAGGATAATATTGAGTTTATCAGTGTGCATGGTAGTTGTATTTTTAACAACCTGTATTTCCTGTTCAAAACTCGGGTAACCTAACCAGATATTAAACATAAACCTGTCGAGTTGCGCTTCCGGCAGAGGATAGGTTCCTTCCTGTTCAATCGGATTTTGAGTGGCAAGTACAAAGAAAGGTTCTTCCAGTTTATGGCTGACACCGGCAACTGTAACAGCTTTTTCCTGCATAGCTTCGAGCAAAGCACTCTGAGTTTTAGGAGGTGTGCGGTTAATTTCGTCGGCAAGAATAATATTGGCAAAAACAGGTCCGGGGATAAACCGGAACTTGCGATCCTGATCGAGGATTTCGGTACCAATAATATCAGAAGGCATCAAATCGGGTGTAAACTGAATACGGCTATAGGTTAGCCCAAGCACCTGCGACAGTGTGTTTACCATAAGTGTTTTAGCCAATCCCGGAACACCAACCAGCAAGGCATGACCACGGGAGAATATAGCAATAAGAAGGTTTTTAACAACCTCATCCTGTCCGATAATTACTTTACCAATTTCTGAACGTAAGGCTGAATATTTTTTTATAAAATCGTTAAGCGCTTCAGTATCTGATTTATATTGAATCATATCTGTATTTTTATTGCTAATCTTTAACTTCCCCTGATTTGTAAAAACAGAAGATATTAGGGGTTAGGATTTTGGGGTTAGGAATTAAAGCGGATCACTTTAAATAGCTATTGGCTCAACTCGGTAAATGTCCACTTGTTTTTAAAATCGCAATTTCTGAACCTGTCGCCCATACGGATATAAGCTGTTTTTGATTTCGATTCAATCCATTTGGCCATGGCTTTCTGCTTTTTATTTTCCAGCGCCCATTCCTGAATTTTATTGTAATCGTCTTTCATGTTGGCTTTGTGAGGCTCGGTACGCAGTTTCAGGTATAAAACCCGGTAAGCCTGGGTGCCGTCTTCGGTGGTGTAGGGTACGCTGTTCGAAATTTCACCCGGATTCATTTTATCAATTACAAAATACACTTTCGGATCAAGTTCGTCAGCAGCCAAACGGGTACCACCATGGCTCTGACTTTGAATCAATCCTCCATTTACTTTACCCGGATCATCGCTGTGAATAATGGCAGCTCTCTCGAATGTGAGCGAATCGGCTCTTACTTTTGCAGCTATACTGTCGAGTTTTGAAGCCGCTGCAATCAGATCATCAGGCGACACTTTAGGGATAATAAGTATGTGCCTTACATTGACAAAATCGCCTTTTCGCTCGATAAGCTGCAGGAGATGATACCCGAATTTTGTTTTGATAATTTCGGAAAGGTCATTTTTGTTCTTAAGGTTAAACGCTGCTGATTCGAATTCAGGAGCCATATTTCCCCTGTCAAAAAATCCGAGTTCGCCACCTTTGGAAGCTGAACCTGGATCTTCGCTATACAATACGGCGAGAGTAGTAAACTTTTCGCCTTTCAGCACCCTGTCGCGCAGTGAAGCGAGTTTTTCGCGTGCTTCCTTCAACTGTGCCGGACCAACCACCGGGTTTTTAACAATCTGGCCAATTTCATATTCAGTAGGGATAACAGGAATACTATCTTTACTCAGTGAATTAAAATAATCCTTAGTTTCGTTCGGGGTGATTTTTACTTTGTCAACAATCTGTCCTTGTGCCTGTTGCGAAAGAATTCTGAGTCTTATTGGCTCCCTAAGTTCATTTTTAAACTCATCAATAGATTTGTCGTAAAACTCTTCAAGTTTTTCCTTTGAGCCAAACTGCTGAATGAAGTAGCGAAGGCGCTGGTCCAGCTCGTTTTCGACCTGTTCGTCGCTTACAACAATACTATCAATTTCAGCCTGATAAACGAGTAGTTTTTCAAATAGGATACTTTCAAAAACCTCGCACCTGAAAGTGAAAGGGTCACCTTTGGCACCTTGCGCAAGTGCTTGTGCATATTGAGCTTCCACATCCGACCAATAAATGGGATGGCTGCCAATCAGGGCTACTATTTCGTCTATTACTTTTTCATTTTCACTTTGAGCTTTGGCTTGCATTACCGGGCCCAGAAAAAGGATCAATAAAGCAGGAATTACCAGTCGTTTTATCATGTGTGCGGGGAAGTTATTTCTTGAATATTTCATACTTGTTGTGTTTCACAGCATCGTTGTACAAGTCGTTTTCCATAGTGGCCAGCAATTCGGCTTTACGCTTGTTTAAAAGAATGGTGCGTATATTTTCGATCTCAAAATTTAAAGGAGAGATACTTTCCTTACTCTTATAGGCTTCAATAGCAACCAGATAAACAGTGGTTGAATCTTTTACTTCATAATACCTGTTTCGTTTCAGAAAATCAAGCTGATCGTCAACTGTAAGCGGTATTTTACGGCTCAAATCAGCGAATGACATCCACGTACCTGTGTTAACCAGATGGTCTATTCCATTTTCCTGGCAAAGGGTTAGAAGTTTTTCTTTGTCCTGTTCGCGCGAACTCTGTAAAAGATTTTTTACTTTTCCGATAAGTGGTGAAGTAGCAGTAATAATTACATAATCGGCCAGTACAATGTTTTCGCGGAGATTAAAATTATTTTGATTTTTCTTGTAATAATCTTCAATCTCGCTCATCGGAACTACGGTATCGAGTTTTTGGTTTACCAGTTCTGATTCGTAGGCATAAATAATCAACGAATTGCGGTATTGCTCTATCTGCTTTGAGAATTCGCGGTGCGTTTCATCGAGATTATCTTCGGCCTGTTTCAGCAAAAGTTCCTGCCTTACCCAGTTATTTATGTACGCTGTTGTAATTTCCAAACTATCATTTGAACTGGTTCCGGGTGGGATAACACCCACTAAATCTTCAGCATAGAGATATTTGTCGTAAACCCGCGCAATGGCATTCTCCCGGTCTTTATCCTTACCCGGCAGAATATTACAGGATCCCAACAAAGTGATCAGAAAAGCTGAAATTACCAGCAAACGAAGCATAGGTTATTGCAGTGTTAAAATTGATTTTAAAACATCTTCGTTTACAATAACAGGATACTTAGCCCGCAATTCCGCAATCCATTCTTTTTCAAGATAATTCTGATAATCAGCAGTCATGGCACCACGGACTTCGTTAAGCAGTTTGGGCTCGGGGCCAACAACCTGATGTACAACAACAATAGCATTTTCGTTGTCAGCCAGAGGAATCAATTCGGATACGCCGGTCTTCCATTCAACATTTTGCAGATTCATGTTTTCACCTTTCAGGAATTTCTTCCGTTCGATAGTAACTTTTTGAATGCTGTCGCGGTTGAATTTTGCCAGTATCTGTTGATCAGTTGCTCCTTTTTTGAGCATTTTATTGAGGTTCTTGATGATCGACGGATCTTTAACGATAAGGATTGAGGCATCTAACCGGGTATCCCACAAGTAGTTCTGTTTATTTTTTTCGTAGAATTGCTGCAGTCCCAGGGTATCTTTCACAGCCTTCGACCACACTTTTTTATCGGTTAAATCGAACAGCAGTATTCCATCGTGGTACTCGGTGATAAGGGCTTTAAATTCCGGTTTCTCATTTTCAAGCTGACTATCAGCATATTTAACCACTGCATCGTTAACAAAAGTATTGTATTGTTGCTGAACGTATGAAGTGATATCTGATTTTTGTCCGCGGCGCTGTGTGGTTGCAAGTTGTTTTGCGAAATCGGCCTGGGTGTATGTTTTGGTGCCAATGGTAAAAAGGTTTTTAACCAATCCTGCAGCCTGTTCCAGTTTCCAGCTTGCTTCAAAAATTGAATCGGTAACTCTTGTGGTTAGTTCGGAAAGTGCAGCTGTATTTTGAGTAAAACCATAATTCAGTTTTGTACGGTTTATAAAAGCACTCTGAACTTCTGTATTGCGGTCGCTGCGCGAAATCCGCTGGGTGAGATCATCTTTTTCTTCCTCGAAAGTACCAATTGGTTTACGATCGACAAGTTTAATAATATGCCAGCCATAATTGGTTTGGAAAGGCTCGGAATAATCGCCTTTCTGTTTCATTTTAAGTATGTTGCGGGTAAAATCGGGGAGCAGACGGTTAACACCAAACCAAGGTAGTACGCCACCCTTGCTTGCCGTAGAAACATCATCGGAAAATTTCTTGGCTACATCGCCAAAATCGCTGCCGCCTTTCAACATTTTGTAAGCCATATTAGCTGAATCGGCAACTTTCAGCGAATCGTCGAGGGAACCTTTTGCAGGATAAACAAGGATAATATGTGCGAGTTGCACCTTACCCATGGCAGGATTTTTTTCGGTAACTTTAATCAAATGGTAACCAAAATCGGTACGAACCGGCATAGTAACTTCATTTAGTTTGGCATTATAAGCTGCTGACTCGAAAGGATATACCATATCGAAGGCAGTGAAAAATCCAAGATCGCCATGGTTACCCGGTATTTTTTGACCTTCCTGTTCACGGTCTTTTGCCGAGGGATCTTCGGATGCATCAGCTGCAACTTTACCAAAATCTTCACCTTTTAAAATCCGCTTGCGTATCTGCATTATTTTATTCCAGGCTGCAAGAGTGTCAGCGGCAGAAGCCATTTTATCAACACGAACAAGGATATGGCTTGCACGGATATCAAAACGTCTGCGGTCGTAAGCTTCTTTAACCAACTTTTCATTAGCCTCGTTGTCAGCCAGATATGGCTGAGCCAATTGTTTACGGTAGCCGGCCAGTTCGTCGCGAAACGATTTAACGGTGTCCATCCCAAGGTTTTTAGCCTCAGTAACTTTTAAACGAAAATTTATATACAAATCGAGATACTCTTCAATTGCCTTGTTATCAGGCTTCTCGCCTTTAATATTGTTTTTTTCAAAAACCTTGACAAACTCGTTTCTGGTTACTTTTTCGTTAGCAACCTGCAGCAATACAGGGTCGGTGCCCTGGCTAAAAGCTGATAGTGAAATAATGCCTATTAAAAATGTGAGTGAAGCGTTAAGTAGTTTCCGTTTCATAGTTGTCTGATGTTTTTTTTCGTCTGAGGATCTAACTTCAGGGTTGTTTGGTTATTGATTTTTGGTTATTTGCGTAATGGGAAATTATAAGTAACGGCTTGTATCGATTATAAATGGGTTTTCAGAGATCGGTAATTTGGTATTCCGTAAGTTTCATTTTCTATTAACTCTTACTATTTTCTATTCTCTGGTCATCGTGCAGGGCGACACTTCCGCCACGCACCAACTATTCACTATTCACTGTCATTGCGAGCGAAGCGAAGCAACACTATTCACTGAATTACTACCTGCTATAATTAGGCGCTTCGCGGGTAATGGTAATGTCGTGCGGATGGCTTTCTACAACTCCTGAAGCTGTAATTTTTATAAATTTAGCTCTTTGTAGTCCCTCGATATTGGCTGCGCCGGTATAACCCATTCCGGCACGGAGGCCGCCAACCATCTGATGAATTATTTCGGAGAGTGAGCCTTTATAGGGAACACGACCAACAATTCCTTCGGGCACTAATTTGGAGATATCATCTTCTGCATCCTGGAAATAACGGTCTTTCGATCCTTTTTGCATGGCTTCGATAGAGCCCATTCCGCGGTACGATTTAAATTTCCTTCCTTCGTAAATTATAGTTTCTCCCGGCGACTCTTCGACACCTGCGAAAAGCGATCCTGCCATAATACTGTATGCGCCGGCAGCAATAGCTTTTACAATATCGCCTGTATAGCGGATACCTCCATCAGCGATAACAGGAATGCCTGAACCTCTCAACTCCCTGGCTACAGCATAAATTGCTGATAACTGTGGAATACCTATACCTGCAATAACGCGGGTTGTACAAATGGAGCCTGGTCCAATTCCCACCTTAACCGCATCGGCGCCTGCTTCGGCAAGAGCACGTGCAGCTTCGGCTGTAGCAATATTTCCAACTACAACCTGCAGATCAGGGAAGTGTTTTTTTACCAGTTTGGTTGTTTCAATAACTCCTTTCGAATGACCGTGAGCTGTATCAATTACAATTGCATCTACACCGTTTTTAACCAGTTCGGTAACGCGTTCGAGAACATCGGAAGTAACGCCAACACCAGCTGCAACCCTTAAGCGGCCCAATTCATCTTTACAGGCATTGGGGCGGGCTTTAATTTTGATAATATCCTTGTAAGTAATAAGCCCAACAAGTTTATAGTCCGAATCAACAACGGGAAGTTTTTCAATTTTATGTTCCTGAAGTATGTCGGAGGCTTCTTCGAAAGTAGTGAGGGGTTTAGTTGTAACAAGTTTTTCGCTTGTCATTATTTCTGCGAGGGGTCTGAGTGGATTCCGCTCGAAACGCAGGTCGCGGTTAGTGATAATTCCTACCAGTTTTCCAACCTCATTTACAATAGGAATACCACCGATTTTATGTTCGCGCATGATATTTAGCGCATCTTCAACCAGTGCATTCTCGCCGAGGGTTATAGGGTCGGTAATCATTCCGCTTTCGGAGCGTTTTACCCGCCTTACTTCAGCAGCCTGATCGTGGATAGTCATATTTTTATGCAGTACCCCAATTCCGCCTTCCTGGGCTATTGCAATAGCCATGGTTGAATCGGTAACTGTATCCATAGCAGCAGATACAATAGGTATATTGATTTTTATTTTGCGTGAAAACCATGAAGAAGTATCAACATCGCGGGGCAGTACTTCGGAGTATGCAGGTATCAGGAGAACATCATCGTATGTGAGACCTTCACCTGCAAATTTTTCATTATCAATGAACATAGCTTTTTTTTTGAATTTGCAAATTTACTAATTTTAACGGAAGTCCTTGTTAAAAAATCTTAAGGTTTTGAATACTGATAATTAGCTGAATATCATTAAAATCAAAGCAAAATAGATGCTGAAAGAGATAGTTTGCTAGCGTAAAACAAAAACAGTTCCGCGTTGGGTATATTCCTGTCCGCCGATTGACTTGTATGTAATTATGTAAGCATAAAGACCCGGTGGAGCCAGTTGGCCATTAATAACTCCATCCCATCCGTTAACCATATCAGTGGTTTCAAACAACTGCTGCCCCCAGCGGCTGATAATTGTCATTTTAAAACTCTGTGGGTCAACAAAAGTAGCAACAGGTATCAGCCTGTTGTTTTTTCCTCCCGGACGAAATGCGTTTGGCATATACAACGTAGCACCTTTTATAATGCAGCAGGTGTTAGAAACTGATGTAGCATCATTCAGATAAGGGTTATCGGGTCTTTCGGCAGCAACCACCCAATAGCACACTTTTTTGGTTGGATCAACCCCCTGTAATGGATCAGTATATGTATTTATTGACGAAAGAAGGTAAACCGAATCAATAGTTGACTGCCCTTCCACCGTGCGGAATACTTTATAACCCTCCACATCTTTTATCCAGGATTCATAAAAGTTCCAGTCAACAGAATTTTCGGTTTGTGTTGAGCTGCATTGCAGAAAAATAGTTTTCGAAATATTGGAATAAATTTTAGTTGTTAAACAATAATCATATGCAGCCAGCCGATACGAATAACTCTGACTGTGAACATCGGCTGTAGTGTCAGTCATGTAATGGTCCTCGGGTACAAAATCACCTAAAACCGAAAGTGAGTCGATAGCGGAAAAGGTAATTCCGCCATCATCCGAACGTTCGAGAATCATTTTCTTTACCGTACTGTCCGGCGAACTGTGGAAATCAATTCTCACAAAATTGTCGTTCACTACACTTACTTGTGTTATGTAAACAGAATCGGGCAAATCGGAACCTGAATATAACCGTGTTTGCTGACATGAAGTTGAAATAACACCTCCCGAATTACTGAAGGCCTGAATGTAATAAGTATAATTCTCGCCGTTTTCAAAATTATATGTATCGATGTATGCTGTTGTTGCTGCCGGCGAAATTGTATTTATCTCAACCGGAAGTCCATAATTGATCCTTCTGAATATTTTGTATCCGCCAAGGCCACCCGGCATATCGATATATGGATTCCACGAGAGTTTTGCCAGGCGTTCGCATTCATCAATATGAGGTAAGTTGAGTGTAATAGTCCGCTGGCTGATTTCGCTGTTAATGGGCGCGCTTTCGCGATCACATTTATCAATTGCAATTATACGGTACGAGTATGATCTGTCGCATGCACTATCGGCATCAATATCAGTATAAGTATCAGAACCGGAAGGCAATAGTATTAAAAATGCCCATATTGAACCATTCCACTTGTGGATTCGATAAGCGGCTATATCATCATTAAGCAATCTATCCCATTTTATTACAGGATAACTATCACTATTTATACTTACAACTATATTCTGAACATCAGCAGGAAAGGTCTGGTCAAACAAAAAATCATCCACCGTATTAGAAATTGCATTATCAACCGGGTTTGTAGCTTCGAAGCGTACCCGGTAATACAACCTTGTGCTTGTGCAGTATGGATATGAAATTGTATCGTTGTATAACAACGCACCATTAAAAGCGACCTGTGCTAGTTCGTCCCAGGTAACAGCTGTTGCTTCACGTCGTTCAACAAAATAAATACCCGGAATGGTTGGATCGGTGGTTGACCATGAAAGCTGAGCTATCCGTAATTCAAAAAAATTAGCTGTCAGCGTGATAGTTGGTGCAATAAAAAAGGGTGACAGAGCGGGATCATCACCTGCTGAAACCGGAACTATATGCTTTGGGAAATCAATATAATTATTTGAATGTTCAGATTGCATTATAACAGGGCCTTCAACCGGTGAAAATGAATAAGCCTGCACAATGAAAAACGAAAAAGTAACCAGCAACAGCAAGGTGCGTAGCATATGAATAACTGATTTCGTGTGAGGTGTAAACATAAAGTGGTTTACAAATGTAGTGATTAAATTTCTTCGGGACCTACTACCAGCGTGAACAGTTTTTCGGGACTGAGATACTTAATGGCAAGATCCTGCAATTGCTGTGCGCTGATATGCTGAACGGTATCAATCAACTCCTCGAAATGGGCCATGGTAAGATCAGCTTCAATTAATTCGCGATACAATCCGGCCTGAGCAAAAGGGCCGTCAACGGCTCTGAGCATTTCGCCCGAAAGGTAACTACGTACAAGTGAAAGTTCACTTTCGGAGACAGGTTCGTTACATAAACGCAAAAGTTCGGAATTTATTTCGGACAAAGCCTGGCTGGTAACTTCGGCTCCAACCTCGCCGGAAATAACAAAGTATCCGCCCTTCAACAAAGGAACCACTGACGACCCAATGCCGTATGTAAAACCTTTATCCTCGCGCAGGTTAACCATCAGCCGCGACCCGAAATACCCACCCAGAATTGCATTGAGTACTTTCATTCCTGCAAAATCAGGGTGACTCCTGCCAAACATAATACTACCCATACGTATAGCTGATTGCATTGCACCTGTTTTCTGAATAAAATGATTTTTCTTTTCAGAAGCATTGGGTTTGGTGTATTCGCGAAGCGAAGGAGTTCCGCTCCAGTCGTTTCCTCCAAAATGAGCATCGAGAGCTTTCATAAGGGCGGGTTTTATAAGTCCGGCCACAACGATGGTGCAATTGCCCGAATGGTACTGATTAGCATGAAACCCCGCCAGATCAGTATGACTCACTTTGTCAATATCATCAGGAGTTAGAAACATTCCGTACGGATGGTTTTTCCCAAAAATGACAGAATTAAAATGAGTGCGTGCAAGGAAATTTACTTTTTGGCGGTTTACTTCGAGCATTTGCCTTTGTTTGCCGGCAAGTACGGCATACTCATTTTCAGGGAAAAGAGGTTTTTTAACAATTTCGCTAAGCAAAGGCAATGTATGATCCAGATGTTTATTGAGTGAATACAAGGTTACATAAGCATTGTCGCGCTCGGTGGTATTTTCGAAATGCGCTCCATAATAGTCTAAAGTTTCTGATAGTCGCTGTGCCGAAAAATTCAAAGTCCCTTCGCGAAGCATAAGATTGGTAGCCATGGCTGTAAAAGGCTTCTGCTGAAACCAGCTTCCGGCTGTAAAAACCATTTCAATTGAAATAACATCCTGTGTTCCTGAATTAAACTGATACACTTTTATACCATTGCTCAACTGGTAAATTTCGGGTTGAGGGAAATGAATACGGCCCGGAGGCTGAATGGCTGGCTGTGTTTTCCGGTTGAGTATTTGTGGCATTATGATGAGCGTTTTTTAACAGTTAAATGAAATTGGAGCAACTGATTTTACTTAATAACAGCTTAAATTACTTATTAGCAAAATAATACAAGGTTGAACAGTTTTCGGACCCGAATAATTTCTTCGCTTCCAAAGTAATATCATTGGTTGTAACCGAAGCATACCTGGCTAAAAGTTCATTAGCCTGAGCAGCATCGCCAAGCAATTCGTAATAGGCAAGGTTCATGGCTTTTTCGAGCACACGCATCTCGCTGAATTCCATAATTGCCTCAACCCTGTTTTTTACTTTTTGCAATTCAGATTCCTCTACCGGTGTAGTTAGTATTCTATCTATTTCCGATTGCAGGGCATTTTCGGCTTCTTCCATCGAAACGCCTTTCATCAGTTTACCGGTTATCACAAACAGCCCAGCTTCGATGTCGCCCGAAACAAAAGCATTAATATCACTGAAAAGGCGCTGATTTTTTACCAATTGCTGATGCAGTCGACCCGACTGACCGGCTGAGAGAATATCCGAAATAAGGTCGGTAGCATAAAATCCGGAATCCATCCGGCTACACATATGCCAGGCTTTATATACGGCATCAAACGGCACATCGCGGTTTACTGAGTGCGTGCGGGCTTCGGTCTGCGCTGGTTCTAAAGGAAGATTCCGGTTATAAACGCTGCCTTTTCGAATGGGTCCAAACCATTTTTCGGACAATTCCTTTATTTGCTCTGTTTCAACATCACCGGCAAGTACCATAATGGCATTGCAAGGATTATAAAAGCGGGCGTAAAAATCGCGGACTTCTTCCATTGTAGCTTCTTCGATATGCGAAGGATGCACTCCGATGGTAGCCCAGCGATACGGATGCACTTTATACGCAAGCGGACGCAAAAGCATCCAGGCATCGCCGTAAGGTTGATTCAGGTAATTCTGACGAAATTCCTCAACAACCACATTGCGCTGAACATCAAAGCTTTTTACCGAAAATGCAAGGTCTGACATGCGGTCCGATTCGAGCCAGAAAGCCGTTTCGAGGTTATAAACCGGAACAGTGAGGTAGTAATTGGTATAATCGTTATTTGTAAATGCATTGTTTTCGCCCCCTACCCTTTCGAGTGGTTCGTCGAAACGCGGAATATTAACCGATCCGCCAAACATCAGGTGTTCAAACAAATGAGCAAAACCGGTACGGTGAGGATGCTCATCGCGCGAACCGACATTGTAAATGATATTCATTGCAACAATGGGCGTGCTGCTATCACGGTGAACAATAACCCGAAGTCCATTATCCAGTGTGAAACGATCAAATTTAATCATAAAAGCGAAATTTGCTTATCATACAATCATTCACCGGCGTAAACAGGGAAAATGATTTGGCGTAAAGTTGTTATCTGATGAGTGTATCTGAATTGTTGCCACGTGGCAAAGTTAACTGAAATTTACAGAACGGTGGAGTAATGCCCTATCTCCGGAGTGATAAATAAAAGCAAAATACTATTGCCGTAGAAACGGAAAGAATCGTTATGACTTTTTGCGTGTATCAGAGTAATTTATACCTTTGCCGGAGCATAAAAAACATACATGCTAAGTTATTTGTAAACAACACTCTACAGCAAAATATATGAAAAAGGACAAAGTAATTTTTGACCTCATCGATGAGGAGAAAGACCGTCAGATGCATGGCATCGAACTTATTGCTTCCGAAAATTTCGTTAGCGATCAGGTTCTTAAAGCAATGGGATCGGTATTAACCAACAAATACGCCGAAGGCTATCCCGGCCGCAGGTATTATGGAGGTTGCCAGGTAGTGGATCAAACCGAACAGATTGCCATCGACCGGGCCAAAGCCCTTTTCGGTGCCGAATGGGCTAACGTTCAGCCTCACTCAGGCGCTCAGGCTAATATGGCTGTGCTTATGACTATACTGAAACCGGGCGATACTTTTATGGGGCTTAACCTTTCGCATGGAGGCCATTTGTCGCACGGATCGCCGGTTAACTCATCAGGCATTCTTTATAATCCAATTGCTTACGGTGTTGAAGAAGCTACCGGAACCATTGATTATGATAAAATGGAAGCAGCAGCTATCGAAGGTAAACCAAAACTGATGATAGCAGGAGCTTCGGCCTATAGCCGCGACTGGGACTATAAACGTATGCGACAGATTGCTGATAAAATAGGCGCTTTGCTTATGGCCGACATCGCTCATCCTGCCGGACTTATTGCACGCGGACTGCTTAATGATCCGGTTCCATATTGCCATATTATTACAACGACTACTCATAAAACCCTTCGCGGCCCGCGCGGCGGACTTATTCTGATGGGCAAAGATTTCGAAAACCCATGGGGATTGAAAACACCAAAAGGTGAAATAAAAATGATGTCGGCTATGCTCGACAGCGCTGTTTTCCCCGGAGTACAGGGCGGACCTTTGGAGCATGTGATAGCCAGTAAGGCAGTTGCTTTCGGCGAAGCACTTTCCGATGAGTTTATGGAATATGCCATGCAGGTGAAGAAAAATGCCCAGGTAATGTCGAAAGCTTTTATGGACAAAGGATATAAAGTTATTTCGGGCGGCACCGACAATCACCTGATGCTAATCGACCTCAGGACAAAATATCCTGATATTACAGGTAAAATGGTTGAAAACCTGCTCGTTAAAGCCGATATTACTCTGAATAAAAACATGGTTCCTTTCGACAGCCGCACACCGTTTACTACTTCGGGTATTCGTGTAGGAACTCCGGCAATAACCACCCGCGGGCTGAAAGAAGTGCATATGCCTTTGATTGTTGACCTTATTGATGAAGTAATTGCAAACCACGATAACGAGGAAGTAATTACTAAAGTTCGTTCGCAGGTTAACGAAATGATGAGCGAATTCCCGTTGTTCGGGTATTAGAAGGGTTGGAAGAGTTTGAAGGGTTTCAGGTTTCAGGTTTGAACACCGCACATTGAACGCGAAGCATTGAACCCTTGAACTCTTTGAACGCGAAGCCTTGAACCTTTGATCCTCAAAAAGAGATCCTTAAAAAAAGCGAAATTGAATATTTTCAGGTATCGCTTTTGTGTTTGAACTTATTTTGTATGTTTACCAAAATTTAAACCCACACTTATGAAGACTGTATATATTGTACGTCACGGAAAAGCTGTTCCGGCACATGCTAACATTGTTGATGCCGAAAGATTGCTTACTGATACCGGCGTTGCCCGCACCTGGAAAGTTGCTGAATACATGGCCGAAAGCAAACCCGTAATTGATCATATTATTGCCAGTCCGGCTGAAAGAGCTTTTACCACTGCGCTGATAATTGCTGATAAACTTGGCATTCCGGCAGCAAAAGTTGTAACCGATGAAAAACTTTTCACCGGTGATGATTCGGATGCTCTTGAATTGATTGAAGCACTTGACGATTCAGTAAAAAGCGTAATGATTGTGGGACACAACCCTGTAATTACAATGGTTGCCAACCGTTTTGCCAGTCCAAAACTGGATTCATTGCCTACAACCGGCGTTGTTTCAGTTCACCTGGAAACCGAAAAATGGGCCGACCTCAAAACCGCGAAGGTTATACAAAACTTTACGGTTTGGCCCGGGATGCTTTAGAGCAATCACAACGAATTACCATTTCCTGAATATTTATGGCTTGCGCGTGTCAATAAACATGGGCTCAATAGTTGTATAAGTTAAAGAACCAGAGTCATGTATTCTGGTTTTTTTCTTTTGGGATAATGCGAAAGGATTAGCTGAATGAAAGAGTTCGCAGGGTTGCGGAGGTTTTCGCAAAAGTGTTCATGAGGTAGCGGATTCGCCGCGCTTCCGCTCGAACTCTTATACTTGAGGTAATCCTATCTCTTGGAGCAACGGAAATTCTTGTAACTGAAACTTCCTCTCCAAAGATATTTTTTCACATAATATCATGC
>Ga0209066_10004000_pt1 | contig 16366 bp, 15 predicted proteins | sample All_14_2_FD_187198 | JGI IMG/M metagenome (GOLD analysis project Ga0209066, IMG submission 187198) | Freshwater microbial communities in response to fracking from Pennsylvania, USA - Allegheny Zone_MetaG_DW_15 (SPAdes) (version 2) ...
CTGGGGAGCCGCGGCCGTGGTATCTGGAGGCATGGCAACGACGGCACTGCGCGAAAAGTTCCAGGATCTCTATTTCGGCGACGGTCCGGAAGCGCGACGGTTCCGTTACGGTCTGGTCGGCTTCGACCTGGCCACCATCGGCCTGTTCTTCGTCGCCCCCTTCGGCGGGCATCAGACCTGGATGATCGCCCTCGACCTTGCGCTCGGCATCCTGCTGTCGGCCGAGTTCGCGGTTCGGCTGTGGGTCGAACGGCGGCCGCTGCGCCATCTCTTCAGCCTCTCCTCGGCCGCAGACCTGATCGTGATCCTGTCGCTGCTGCTGCCGGTCTTCATCGAAAACCTGGCCTTCCTGCGCATCGCCCGGGCGCTGCGCCTGCTGCGCTCCTACCACCTGCTGCGCGACCTGCGGCACGATTCCGAGTGGTTCCGGCGCAACGAGGACATCATCCAGCGCACGGTCAATCTCGGCGTCTTCATCTTCATCGTGACGTCGGTGGTCTTCGTCACCCAGCACAACATCAACCCGCAGATCGCCAACTACGTCGACGCGCTCTACTTCACCATCACGACCCTCACGACCACGGGCTTCGGCGACATCACCCTGAAGACGCCGGGTGGCCGGCTGCTCGCGGTGATCATCATGGTGGTCGGCGTCGGCCTGTTCCTGCGCCTGCTGCAGGCCATCTTCCGCCCCAACAAGGTCCGCTTCGAATGCCCGTCCTGCGCCCTGCTGGTGCACGACATCGACGCCGTCCACTGCAAGCATTGCGGCATCGTCCTGCAGATCCCGAACGAGGGGATCTAGGGAGAGGTCGACGGTGGGTCAAAGCGCCGGCCCCGCCAGGATGGTCCGCGCTTCCGCAGCGATCGTTTCGGCGATGGTGGCGTAGCTGTCGGCATAGGCCGAGCCGTCGCGCCACACCGCGGCGAGCGAGCGGGTGGCGGTCCAGCCGGCCATCGGCAGGCGGGTGACCATGTCGCTGCCGCCGACCTCCGAGCGCAGATAGAGTTCGGGCAGGATGGCGAAGCCCAGGCCCGAGCCGCACATCTGGCGCAAACTGTCGAGGCTCGTGCCCTCGTAATCCTCGAGCAGCGTCGCCTTGAGGTCCTCGCAGATCTCGCGTGCCTGGCGGTGGGCGTGGTGGCGGCGGTCGAGGCTCAGGAACCCGATCCCCGCCAGGTCGCCGCGGCGCACCTTCGTCGCCCGGCCGAGCGGATGCTCGGGCGGGCAGACGATGTGCAGCGGCTCGCGGAACAGCGGCTCGATGTGCAGGTCGCTGCCGGAGACGGGCAGGGGCGACAGGACCATGTCGAGCTCGCCGCGCGCCAGTTCGCGCGCCTGCTCGTCGGGGATGCCCTCGCGGATATAGAGCCGCAGGTCGGGGAAGCGCCGGTGCAACGAGGCCACGATGCGCGGCATCAGGTAGGGGCCGAGCGTCGGGGTGACGCCGAAGCGGATGGTGCCCGCGATGCCGGCCCGCGAGCGGCGCACCATCTCCTCGGCATCCTTTACGTCGAGCAGGATGCGGCGGGCGCGCGTCACCAGGTCCCGCCCGATCGGCGTGAGCTGCACCGGGCTCTCGCTACGCTCGACCAGGGTGACGCCCAGCCGCGCCTCCAGCGCGCGAAGCTGCTGGCTGAGCGTGGGCTGGGCGACGTGCACGGCATCGGCGGCCCGCCGGAAGCTGCGGCTGTCGGCGAGGGCCACCAGATAGGAGAGCTGGCGCAGGGTGGTCATGGCAGTCGTCCGAGGGGTGATAGGTAAAGACTATCAATTCCGGCACATCAAATCTATTTCTGCAATCGCGCGTCCTCGCCCATCTTGGGCCGTCACACCCGCAGAGGACGAACGAACATGCGCCGCCCCACCCATCGGACCCCGGTATGACCGAGTTCCTGGTCCAGCCCTTCCTCGGCACGCCGGTCTGGTTCTGGCTGGCCTTCATCACGCTGGTGGCGGCGCTGACCGCCTTCGACCTCGGCCTCCTGCACAAGGAGGATCGGGTGATGGGCATCGGCGAATCGCTCAGGCTCTCGGCCTTCTACATCTCGATCGCGCTGGCCTTCGGCGTCTGGGTCTGGGTCGAGAAGGGCGACGAGCTCGGCATGCAGTACTTCACCGGCTTCTTCATCGAGAAGGCGCTGTCGATCGACAACATCTTCGTCATCAGCCTGATCTTCACCTTCTTCGCCATCCCGGCCAAGTACCAGTACCGCGCGCTGCTGTGGGGCATCATCGGCGTCATCGTGCTGCGCGGCCTGATGATCGCGGCCGGCGCGGCGCTGGTCAGCGAGGCCTACTGGGTGCTCTACCTGTTCGCGGCCTTCCTGATCGTGACGGGCGTGAAGATGTTCTTCACCACCGACTCCGAGCCGGACCTCGCCAACAACGCCGCCATCCGCTGGATCTCCCGGCGCATGCGGGTGACCAAGGAACTGCACGGCGACAGGTTCTTCGTCTTCCGGGCCGACGAGCGCACCGGCCGGATGGCGCTGGCCGCGACGCCGCTGTTCCTCGCCCTGGTGGTGATCAATCTCGCCGACCTGGTGTTTGCGGTCGACTCGGTGCCGGCGATCTTCGCCATCACCACCGACACGTTCGTGGTCTACACCTCGAACATCATGGCGATCCTGGGCCTGCGCGCCCTCTACTTCGCGCTCTCGGCCATGATCGACCGCTTCCACTACCTGAAGCACGCGCTGGCCGCGGTGCTGATCTTCATCGGCTCCAAGATCTTCGTCTCGGACTTCCTCCTGGGCGACGCGAAGTTCCCGCCCGTCGCCAGCCTCGCCGTCACCTTCGGCCTGATCGCCACCGGCATCGCCTGGTCGCTGTGGAAGACGAGGGAGGGGGCGGTGCAGCGGTGAGGGGCGCTATCCCCTCGTACGGCTGTGCCGCGGCGACACGGCGAGCCCGAGAAAGACCATCGCGGCCTGGTTGAGCCGAAGCACGTCCTCGTCGTCGAGCCGCCCGATCCTATCGCCGACCTTCGATCGGGGAACCGTGGTGATCTTGTCCACCATCAGCCGCGACAGCGAGCGCAGCCCATTCCGCTCGTTCGGCTCGACGGCCAGCCGAAACAACGGCGCGTCGCTAGGATCGGTCGTGAAGGCACAGATGGTGACGGAATCGGTGGCGTCGAAACTGTCGTCCTGCAGGATGACCACCGGGCGAGGCTTGCCCGCATAGTCCTTGCCGCCCGAGACGGTCCAGACTTCGCCGCGCTTCACTCGTCCTGCCAGTCCGAAACCGCGTCAATGAACGCCTGATCCTCGCGCGCCCCAGCACTCCGCGAGACGGCCAGTGACTGACGATGCGCCTCTTTCCGGAACGACGCCGCCCGTACGTCCGGCACCCAGATCTGGATCGGCCGTAACCCTAGCGCCCGCAGGCGGTCGCGATGTTCCTGCACCTTCACTCGCGTGGGCTTGGCACCCCTAACCGATGGCATTATTTACTTCCAGTATGGTTACATGTAACCATATCTGCTGCCTTATTTGGTAGCAAGCCAAATGTGCCGAGAGATATGGGCTGTTGGCTGTCGTAGATAAGCCCGGGACGGGCTGGTTAAATCAGTCCACACTTAACAAGCTCGCCTGCGCAACTATCGGCCCGAGGATCATGACCCCAACGGGATATCAGCTCCAAATGCGACTGGACGACCGTCTTCGGTGGTTCAGGAACGAATGGTTCTTCAAGTGGCATCACATCAAGGGCGAGCGCTCTATTGAAATTGATACGTTTGATGGTCGAACAGCTAGGTATTCCGGGGCGCGTTTTGAGGGCAGTCCTCATGAAGTGTATTGGGTGACGATCGTAAGAGGGGTACGAAAAGAGATCACCGCGCAGTTGGCTTGGCTCGAAGAACGCGTTCGCCTGTATAAGAAGGAATCGGCGAAAGCTGCTCTCGGCGAATGTACTATTCAGCTTGCGAGTTTTGTCCAGGCCGTTCGCAATATCGCTATCGAGAAGGACGCAATTCTCCGCGGGAATGGGCTTGAGTTCCCACCCAAGCGCGATTTTGGTGATTGGTGGGGCCTCTCAGCTCCCGAAATTGAAGCGCAGACGGCGGCGATACTGGAAGCACTATTTCCTACAGATAAAGAGGAAGCAGCTCCTGTTGGAGTGCAGAAAGCATCTGGAAGCAACCCTCCAGAGTACCAAGTGGCGTTGTCATTTGCTGGAGAGCAACGCGCGTATGTCAGGGAGGTGGCCCGGGTATTGCAGGCTCGTGGCGTCTCTGTATTCTTCGATGAATTCGAAAAGGTGACGTTGTGGGGAAAGGACGGCGTGGAGTTCTTCCACCAACTCTTCGCGGCGAACACATCTTACGTGGTAATGTTCATATCGAAAGAGTACGTGGCGAAAAAGTGGACTCGCCACGAACGTCGATCGGCATTGAGTCGCGCCATAGCGGAAGAGCGTGAGTATATTCTGCCCGTTCGCTTTGACGAAAGTCTAATTCCCGGAATCCCTGATACTCTGCAATACCTGAACGCGAGTGAGCATGTTCCAGCGAGTTTGGCAGCGCTTATTGCGAACAAGCTTTCCCTGGGATTGCCTGCCAAAGCTTCTAGCGTTCCGCCACCACAGGTTCAGTCCCTAACGGGAGAGATTGCATTCGACTACAGCGCCTTCGATGGTCGACTGCTGATTGGCTCTGGTGTTCACCAGTTTGAGACCATGTGGTCTAAGTCGGACGGCAGCAGTATCACCTTGTATAACGATCCGCCTTCCATCAACGGTGTAGCAATAGCAAAGGGCGCGAAGCGAATTAGCGACATTGTCGACGCATCAATCTTCGATTTCTCATCAAGAACGCGACGCCCAAAAGTAGGAGAGATCGCCGTTCTAAGAAATGCTCAGGGTTTCTATGCTGCGATTATTATTCTTGACGTTAAGGACGATACTCGAGGCGACATTCGCGACGAACTCAGCATAAGATTCGCAATTCAACCCGAGTGGAGTTCGTCTTTCGAAGGCCTTTTGGAAGAGGATAAGTAGTTTCATCTTCTCGCCGCCAACGCCTGCGTCAGGTCCGCGATCAGGTCGTCGGGATGCTCGATGCCCACCGAGAGCCGGATCGTCGTGTCTAAAACGCCGATGCGCTCGCGGACGTCGAGGGGCACGCCGGAGTGGGTCATGGCGGCGGGGTGGCTGGCCAGGGATTCCGTGCCGCCGAGGCTCACCGCGAGCTTGAAGATCTTGAGCGCGTTCAGGAAGGCGAAGGCTTCCTTCTCGCCGCCCTTGATGTCGAAGGAGAAGGTCGAGCCGGCGCCGGTGCACTGGCGGTCGTAGAGCGCCTTCTCGGGCGAGCCCTCGGCGAGCAGGCCGAGATAGTGCAGCTTGGCCACGCTGGGATGGGCCGCGATCCATTCTGCGACCAGGCGGGCGTTGGAGTTGGCGCGCTCCATCCGCAGTCCCAGCGTCTCCAGCGAGCGGCCCAGCATCCAGCAGGAATGCGGGTCGAGCTGGGTGCCGAGGCTGCCGCGCAGGGCGCGGATCGGGGCCATGATCTCCTTCCGGCCCATCGCCGCGCCGGCGATCAGGTCGGAATGGCCGCCGACATATTTGGTGAGCGAATAGACCGAGACGTCGGCGCCGTGGTCGAGCGGGCGCTGGAAGACCGGTCCCAGCAGGGTGTTGTCGCAGACCAGCACCGGCGCCACGCCGTTCTGCCAGCGCGCGATCTCCTCCCCGAGGCGGCGCAGCAGGGCGATGTCGACCAGCGTGTTGGTCGGGTTGGCCGGCGTCTCGATCATGATGACGGAGATGCGGCCCTTGCCCATCGTCTTCTTGCGCGCCTCGGCGATGGCGTCGCGGATCGTGTCCTTGTTCACGCCGTCGACGAAGCCGACGGCCGAGATGCCCAAGCCCGACAGCGTCTTGGCCAGCAGTGTTTCCGTGCCGCCATAGAGCGGCTGGGAGTGCAGCACCACGTCGCCGGGACGCGCGAAGGCCAGCAGGGTCGTGGAGATCGCCGACATGCCGGAGGAGAACAGGGCGCAGGTCTCGGCGCCCTCGTAGACCGCGAGCCGGTCCTCGACGATCTCGCTGTTGGGATGGTTGAACCGCGAATAGACGAGGCCCGCGGCGCTGCCGGCCGGCGGCGTCTTGCGGCCGGCGACGTAATCGAAGAAGTCGCGGCCCTCCTCGGCCGAGCCGAACACGAACGTCGAGGTCAGGAACACCGGCGGCTTCACCGCGCCCTCCGACAGCGCCGGGTCGTAGCCGTAGGACAGCATCAGCGTCTCGGGGTGGAGCTTGTGGTTGCCGACATGGGTGCGGGACGGGCGCGGCGCGGTCATGGCGTGTCTCCTGTCTCGGGGTGGGCCTCGTCCCGCATGATGATGGCAAGGTGTGTCGAAACCGTGTGCTGATTCCGATGGGAACGGGTGGCTTCGACCAATGCTGCGGAGCGGCGGCAGTGTCGCCCCGCCATGTCACTCCGCAGGCTTGCAGTGCTAGGCTCGGCGCATGACGACATCCCTTCGCGAGGCCTGGGCCGGCCTGCCCGCCCGGCTGCAGCTGCTGGAACCGGTGACCTTCTGCGACGCCGAGTGGTCGCTGCTCGAACGCCTGCACGGGAATTTCAACGATCGGGCGGCACACACGAGGCTGCCGCTGGCGATCGCGCGCTTCCGCGACGACGCGGTACGGGAGATCTTTGCGCGGGCCTCTGCGTTCGACGAGGTCGTGACGGTGAACGTCGACGAACGGTGGGAGGAGCGCGCGGCGGCGGGCGCGGGCGATTCCATGGCGTCGTGGGTACGGCGCTACAACGACGAAGTCGACGCGATGATGGCGGTGCTGGTTCCGTCGGCGCGCTATCGCAAGGAGCACTATGCCTACGGGCGCTTCATCTTCCCCGAGCCGCACGGGCTGCACACCGATCACAGCCTGGAGGACCCGGCGGCCGCGGGTGAGCCGATCTGCATCGCGCGCATCGAGACGCTTGGCACGCACTATGTCGACGGCGATTACCGGCTGCACGATGCCGAAACGCGGAGCATGCTGAACGCGATCCGCTACTGGACGCCCGTTCCCGAGGGCGAGCCGGACGAGGTGTTCGAAGAGCTGCTGCGGCGCGGCACGCTGAAGACCATCCCGGTGAACCATGTCATGCTGATGATCGCGGGCAACGGCTCGGAAGAGACGCAGGTCACCCAGCACATCTCCGCCCGCCCGCCCGAAGGCGGCCTGCACTCGGCCTTCTTCCAGCGGCAGTATCGGCTCGTTGGCAACATCGACGGGAGGTGACGTCATGCATCGTCGACATTTCATGATGACGGGTATTGCGACGGCTGCGGGAGTCGGGCTGGTCTCGACGTCCGCGCCGGCACGGGCGGAGGTCGTGTGGGTCGCGGTTTCCGGGCCCGACAACCGCTATCGTCTCCGGATGCCGCTGGGCTACCGCTACCTTCAGGTGCCCGCCCACGACGGCACTCTCAATTCCTATCTCTACATGCTGCCCGCCAGGGTGACGCTGGAGATGCTGGACATCGTCCCGGCCGCGCCGGTGACGCCGCCGTCGGGGGCCGCCCTGGTGACCGCGCTCGAGCAGGCGCAGGCGGGGATGATGCGCAGCTGGCCGGGCAGCACGGTGCGGGAACAGCGCCAGATCGAAACCGGGCCCCTCACCGGCCGCGAGTTCGTCGCGGCGACGGCAGGCGACCGCTTCGTGCGCGCTCGCCTCTACCTCACGCCGCAGGCGGCCTATTCGCAGATCGCGGAAGGACCGATGGCCCAGCTCGGCAGTCCGCTGGTCGCGCAGTTCTTCGACTCGCTGCGGTTCGGCTAGCGGGCGCGCCGGCACCGGACTCGTTCAGGCCGGCGCGACTTGTGATATAGCGGCGCCATGTTGGCCCCTTCCCGCAAGGCCCCTGCGTCCGCCGGCGAACCTTTGGACGACGGCTCGTTCCGCCAGCTCGTGGAGGGCGTGCTCGACTACGCGGTCTACATGCTGGACCCGCAGGGCAACGTCGCGAGCTGGAACAGCGGCGCCGAGCGCTTCAAGGGTTACGCCGCGGCCGAGATCGTCGGCAGTCATTTCTCGCGCTTCTACGCCGAGGAGGACCGGCGCTCCGGCCTGCCGGCGCGTGCGCTGGAGATCGCGCTGCGCGAGGGCCGGTTCGAGAACGAGGGCTGGCGCGTGCGCAAGGACGGCACACGCTACTGGGCGCACGTCGTGATGGATCCGATCCGTGCGCCCGATGGCACGCTGCTGGGGTTCGCCAAGGTCACGCGCGATCTCACCCGTCGCCGCGCGGCCGAGGAGGAACTGCGCCGCAGCCAGGAGGAGTTCCGCCTGCTGGTGCAGAGCGTCACCGACTACGGCATCTACATGCTCGATCCCGAGGGCAACGTCGCGACTTGGAATGCCGGTGCGCAACGCATCAAGGGCTATACTCAGGAAGAGATCGTCGGCCAGCACTTCTCGCGCTTCTATACCGAGGAGGATCGCGCCGCCGGCGTGCCGCAGCGCGCGCTCGCCACGGCGCTGCACGAGGGTCGCTTCGAGAACGAGGCCTGGCGCGTGCGCAAGGACGGCACGCGCTTCTGGGCCAGCATCGTCATCGATCCGGTGCGCGAGCGCGACGGTACGCTGCGCGGCTTCGCCAAGATCACGCGCGACATCACCGAGCGGCGCGACGCGCAGCTCGAGCTGGAGCGGGCGCGTGAGGCCCTGTTCCAGTCGCAGAAGATGGAGGCGATCGGCCAGCTCACCGGCGGCGTCGCGCACGACTTCAACAACCTGCTGACCGCCGTGATCGGCAGTCTCGAACTGGTGCGCAAGCGCCTGCCGCCCGACGACCGCAACCTGCTGCTGATCGACAATGCCATGCAGGCGGCGCGCCGCGGCGCCACCCTGACCCAGCGCATGCTGGCCTTCGCACGGCGCCAGCAGCTCGATCCCGAGCTGGCCTCGATGCGCGAGCTTGTCGCCGGCATGACGACCCTGTTCGGCCACACGCTCGGGCCCTCGATCGTGCTCGACGTCGATTGCCCGAGTTCGCTGCCGCCGGTGCGGGTCGACGTCAACCAGCTCGAAATGGCGCTGCTCAACCTCGTGGTCAACGCGCGCGATGCCATGCCGCGCGGCGGCACCATCGCCATCACCGCCCGCGAAGCTGCGGCCGGCCCGGCCTCGTCCTTTCCGTCGCCGGGCGGACGCTACGTGCGGCTGTCGGTGCGCGACCAGGGCCACGGCATGGATGCGGCCACTCTGGCGCGCGCGACCGAGCCCTTCTTCACGACCAAGGGCGTGGGCAAGGGCACCGGGCTCGGCCTCTCGATGGTGCACGGTCTCGCCGAACAGCTGGGCGGTCGCCTGCAGCTCGAGAGCACGCCCGGGGCCGGCACCACCGCGTCGCTGTGGATCCCGGTGGCGGCCGGCGCCGACGTTCCTGCGCAGCACGGCGAGCGCGCGCCGGCGCCCGAGGCGTTCTCGTTGCACATCCTCGCGGTCGACGACGATGCGCTGATCCTGGTGAACACGGCGGCGATGCTCGAGGATCTGGGCCACCAGGTCACCACCGCCTATTCCGGCCGCGAGGCGCTGGCGGCGCTCGCGCGCCTGGAGCGGGTCGATCTCGTCGTCACCGACCAGGCGATGCCCGGCATGACCGGTACCGACCTGATCGCCGCGATGCGGCGCGAGCGTCCCGGCCTGCCGGTCCTGCTGGCCACGGGCTATGCCGAACTGCCCGACGCCGTGACGTCCGACATCCCGCGCCTCAACAAGCCCTTCCTGCAGGCCCATCTCGCCCAGGCGATCGCCGAGGTGATGCGGGGGCGACCGAAGCCGCTTGGCTGAAGCGGATCAGGTGCTGCTGCGTCCGACCTTCGGCTCGGTGCCGGCGCGCAGGCGGGCGATGTTGGCGCGATGGAGCGCGATGACGTAGAGGCCACCGGCGACGACCAGCAGCCGATGGGCGGTCGGCTCGGGCAGGAGGCAGACGAGGAGCGCGGCCGTCACGGCGGCCAGCATCGAGGCGAGCGACACGATCCGCGCCACGGCCAGCACGGCGACGAACACGGAAGCGGCGCCGACGCCGACCGGCCATGACAGGGCGAGCAACACGCCCAGACCCGTGGCTGCCGACTTGCCGCCGGTGAAGCCCAGCCAGATCGAGCGGCTGTGGCCCAGCAGCACGGCGAGCCCGCACAGGCACGCCGCCCACGGCAGCCACGCCGCCGGCACGCCGAGCCAGGCAAAGAGCCCGCGCGCCAGCAGGATCGCCGCGACTCCCTTGAGTACGTCGACGACCAGCACCGCCAGCGCCGGTCCCTTGCCCAGCGTGCGCAGCACGTTGGTCGCGCCGGTCGATCGTGACCCGTGCTCGCGAATGTCGATGCCGCGCACCAGCCGGCCCGCGAGATAGCCCGTGGGAAGGGAGCCCAGCAGATAGGCCGCGGCGATGCCGGTGATCCCGAACAGCGAAATGAACAGAGGCGAATTCACGTCGTGCAGCGAAAGACTCCTTCGAATCCGCTCCGACTGTAGCGCACAAAGTCGCGACGGTGCGTCATGTGCTTGCTGGCTTCACTCGTCCTGAATAGTGTGCCGCGCAAGTTCAAGGAGCACGAACGCTCCGCGGATCAGGGAGGATTGAAGTATGCGTACACCGACCAGGCGCGGTCTCATCGTCGCGGGTGCGGCCGCCTTCGCGGCGCCGGCTCTGCTCACCACCGCGTCGCGCGCGCAGGGCGCGTTCCCGAACAAGCCGATCCGCATCGTCGTGCCCTATCCGGCGGGCGGACAGACGGATGGCATCGCGCGCGTCTATGGCGAGTATCTCGGCCGCAAGCTCGGCACCTCGGTGGTGGTGGAGAACAAGGGCGGCGCCGGCGGCACGATCGGCGTGACGGAAGTGAAGCGCGCGCCGCCGGACGGCTATACCGTTCTCTGCACCATCTCCTCGTCGCTGATCCAGAACCGGGTCACGGTGAAGGATCTGCCGTACGATCCGGAGAAGGACTTCACCTATCTCGCCATGACGACCAGCCTGGGCGGTCCGGTCGTCGCGGCCGAGAAGACCGGCGCGACCAACCTCAAGCAGTTCGTCGAGTATGCCAAGAAGGTCGACAAGCTGAACTTCGGCGCCTACGGGCCGGGCTCCACGCCGCAGATGCTGATCGAGACCATGGCGCGCCAGTACGGCTTCAAGGTCGAGGTCGTGCAGTATCGCGGCGAGGCGGCGATGTTCGCCGACGTGGCGGCCCAGGCGCTCGACGGCGCGGCCGGCAGCCCCGCCGGTGCGGCCTCGGTGATCGGCTCGGGCAAGGGCCGGGCCATCGCGATGATGGGCGATCGTCTACCGGCCTATCCCGGCGTCGAGACGATGGTCGAGCAGGGCGCCGTCGGCGGCTTCTACGAGACGCGCGCGTTCGCCGTCTTCGCGGTCCCGGCGGCGACGCCCAAGGATGTCGTGAAGAAGCTTTCCGACACGCTGTTCGAAGCCGGCACCGACGAGAAGGTGAAGGCACTGATGGCAAACTACCTGATCGTCGGCCCGCTCGACTTCGAAGCGACCAACAAGGTCTTCAAGCGCGACACCGATATCATGCTGAAGGTGATGAAGGAGATTGGTATCAAACCCGAGTAGGCGGCCGCACAACGCGCGGCCGGTGCAGCAACACGATCAGAACGGAGACACAACCATGTCCTTCACCGTAACCAGCGACAGTTTCAAGGAAGGCGCCACCCTCGGCATGGAGCACATCCTGTCGGCCGAGTACGGGTTCGGCTGCGGCGGCGGCAACAAGTCGCCGCATCTGCGCTGGTCCGGTGCGCCGGAGGGCACCAAGAGCTTCGCCGTGCATTGCTACGATCCGGACGCGCCGACCGGCTCGGGCTTCTGGCACTGGGTGGTGGTCAACATCCCCGCCGGCACGACCGAGCTCGCGCTCGACGCCGGCAATCCCAAGGCCGGCCTCCTGCCGAAGGGCGCGCTGCAGACCCGCACCGACTTCGGCGCCCCGGGCTATGGCGGCCCGTGCCCGCCGCCGGGCCACGGCCCGCACCGCTACGTGTTCACGGTGTTCGCCGTGAAGGAAGAGACCCTGCCGGTGAACGCCGACACTTCGGCCGCCGTCGTCGGCTTCCAGCTGCATTTCAATACGTTGGCCAAGGCCGCGCTCACCGGCACCTATGAAAGAAAGTAGGCAGCGCCAAGCGCGGCCTTGGGAGAGCGTCAGGACATTGCCTGCGGCAATGTCCGGGAGCGACGTCTGACTCTCTCTACCACTACCTTTCATCCAATGGCGGAAACTTCCACTTCCCGTCGCGAATCGGCAGGAACGAGCCGTCGTCGACGCCCACCTCGTCGGCGATGCGCTCGTTCGTCACCTGGTTCAGCGCCAGGATGAGATCGCCGTTCTTCTTCGGATCGAGCGCCAGGTTCGTCATCTCGTCGGGATCGGCCTCCAGGTCGTAGACTTCGAGGTCGTTCTTCGCGAGCAGCTCCTCCATCGTCTTCGGCGTGTTGAAGGCCACGGGCGAGAAGTAGCGCGAGAAACGGTAGCGGCCGTCGAAGACGCTTCGGATGGCCGTGCGGTTCGCGAAATCCGGCGGATGGCCGGCCAGGATCGCCTGTTGCCGTTCCGGCGGCTTGGTGCGGAAGGCGCGGGTGTCGATGGTCATCGCCGCCCATTTCGGGTCCGAATAGGACAGCATGTCGAAGTTGAAGAGCGACGCCGGGCGCACGGTCTTCTCCGTGGCGGCTTCCGGGTTGCGCAGCAGGGCTGAGAAGTCCTTGCCGCGCAGCCCTTCACTGGCTCGCGCCACGGCGGCGGCGTCCTTGCCGGTGAGGGCGAGGAGCGTGGGCGTGAGATCGAGCTGCGAGGTGATCGCCCGGCATTCCTTGCCGCCCGGGAGGGCAGGATGGACGATCATCAGCGGCAGATGGTTCTGCTGGCGGTAGGTGTTGGTGCCCTTGCCGCGCATCTGGTGGCTGCCGCCCAATTCGCCATGGTCGGCGGTGAAGACGACGATGGTGTTCCGCGCCATGCCATTGTGCTCGAGCGCCGCCAGCAGGCGTTCGATCTTGGCGTCGCAGTCGCGGATGGCGTTGAAGTAGTAGTTGCGCAGGTCGCGCCAGCGCCGGTCCTCGTCCGGCCAGGCGCCGACCAGCAGGTCGATGGACTGCTGGTAGTAGAGCTGCGCCTTCGGCCGGCCGGGGGCATCGAACGGCTGGTGCCGATTGGGCGGCAGAGGGACGTTGTCCCAGGTCGCGCGATAGAGTTCGTCGTCCGGCGCGCGGGCGATCGGAAGCGCGTGGCGCTTGCCCTGGATGTTCTCCGCGCCGGTGTCGGAGTCGAAATACATCGTGTCGTGCGGGTTCACGAGATTGACGGCGAGGTACCAGGGCTGACCCTTGGCGCGCAGGGTCTGTGCTTCGGTGCGCAGCCACGTGACCGCGGTCGCCAGGGTGCCGTCGTCGTACTTGTAGCCGCCCAGGGTGCCGTCGATCAGGTCGCCCACGCCGAAGAAGTCCTGGAACCCGTAGGACTGCATGGTCTTGCGATAGTCGAGCAGCGGCGCGTCGACCGGCCTGTCGTTGAGGTCCATGGTGGCCGACAGATGCCACTTGCCCTGATAGGCGGCGTGATAGCCCAGCGCGCCGAGTCGATGGCCGATGGTCTTGATCTTCGTCGAGAGGTCGCGCTGCCAGATGTAGTTGAGATTGTCGGCGATGCCGGTGTGCTGGATGTGCTGGCCGGTATAGACGACCGAGCGCGCCGAGGAGCAGACGCAGGAGGCGGCCTGGTGGTTGAGGAAGGTGACGGCCTTCTTCTTGATGGCCTCGCGGGCCGGCACCGGGAAAGGCCAGGTCGGGAAGAAATGCTCCTGGTCGACCAGCACGAACAGGATGTTGTAGCCGGACGGCATCGCCGCCGCTGCCGGAGCGGCCGGCGCGGGCGCCTGTGCCTGCGAGACTCTGCCGGCCAGCAGGGTCGTGCCCAGCAGGGCCGCGCCGGAGGCCATGGCCGTGCGGCGGGAGGGGAGGGACGAATCGTCTTCGGGCGTCGTCATCCGGTGCTCCTGTGTGAAGGCGCCGCATGCTACGCGGAAGCGGCGATCCATTGCATGCGAAATGAACTCGGCGTTCCGCGCGCGGTCGCGTAGGCTCGACGCAACAAGCGGGGAGGCAGACCATGAAGATGCGCCGGATCGCGGTCGAGGAAGCTTTCGTGACGCCGGAGATCATGGCGGCATGGCAGAAGGTGCTGGCGGGACCGGACGCCGAGCCCGGCTTCGCCAAGATGGGCGAATCGATCCTCGCGCAGACGCCGGCCAACAAGCCGCTGGACGACCGGTTGCTCGACATCGGCGCGGCGCGCCTCGCCCACATGGAGGCGATCGGCCTCGACATGCAGGTCCTCTCGCTCACCTCGCCGGGCGTGCAGGTGTTCGAGCCCGCGCTGGCGACGCGCCTCGCGGCCGAGTCCAACGAGGCGCTGGCCGCCGCCGTGCGCGCCCATCCGACCCGCTTCGCCGGCCTCGCCGCCATCGCGCCGCAGGATCCCGCGGCGGCAGCAAAGGAGATCGAGCGCGCTGCCAACAGGCTGAAGCTGAACGGCGTGATTGTGAACTCCCATACCAAGGGCGAGTATCTCGACGCGCCGAAGTTCCGGCCGATCCTCGAGGCGGCCGAGGCGCTCGACATGCCGATCTATCTCCATCCGCGCGAGCCCGCGGCCTCGTGGGTGGCGCCCTACCTCGACTATGCGCTGTGGTTCGCCGGCTGGGGCTTCGCGGCCGAGACCGGGCTGCACGCGATGCGCCTCATCATGTCGGGCACCTTCGCGCGCCATCCGAAACTCAGGATCGTGCTCGGCCACATGGGCGAGGCCATTCCCTTCTGGCTGCAGCGCATCGACAACCGCTACCTGCTGGAGGTGAAGATCGGGGCCTGCGAGAAGCTGCCGCGACTGCCCAGCGAATACTTCCTCGACAATTTCGTCATCACGACCTCGGGCGTGACCTCGATGCCGGCGCTGCGGCTCTCGCTCGACGTGCTGGGCGCCGACCGCATCCTCTTCGCCGCCGACTTCCCCTATGAGGACGACGCCGAAGCCGTGCGCTTCATGGACGGCGCGAACGTGACGGAAGAGGAGCGGAAGAAGATCTACGAGACGAATGCGTGCCGGGTGTTCGCGCTTCGCTGATGCGACTGCCCGGCCTGCGCGGCTAGATGAATCCGTGCAGGGGCGAGACGAGGCCGTGCGAACCGAAATCGTGGGCATCGCCGCTGTCGGTGTAGGACTGGCCGAGAAACCCGAGTTGCAGGGGCGCGACGTCGGCGACGATCATCGACACATCCTGCGGCAGATCGATGCCGGCAATCTCGGGCACGGCCTGGACGACATCGTGGGCCACGGACGGGGAGTCCACATTCCCCAGCGCGATCCCAACCGGTCCTTCCGCCCCGAGCAAGGTCGCGGGCAACTGCTGCGTCACGAGGTCGGCCGTGGCTGGCAGGGCCTGCAGGGCGGGGCCGCCGAGCAGTTCCGAGAGATCGATCGGCTGGAGCGCAGCGCCGGTGGCCGAGGCGATTCCTTGGGCGAGCCGGCCGGCGTCTTCGGCCAGCCCGTCGAACTGGTGCTGCAGTCCGGAGAGACCCGGCATCTCGGCCTTCAGCCCTTCGACATGATCGATCAGTGTCTTCATCGCGCCGGAGATCGACTGGGCGGCGCTCGACAGGCTGGCCTGCACGGCTTCCGCGGCCGGTGGAGAAGACGATGCGGCGGTGTCCGGTGAGGGCGTTCCCTGTGATCCATCCGGAACGGTTTCGGGCAGAACTCCGAGTGCATGGGCCGCAGTGTCGAGCACAGCGCCCTTGCCAACCGGCTCGGGAAAGTCCGACACCGGCGCCTCCGCAACGGTGCTGGTACCGAGGTCCGTCGTGGCGGAAGCCGCGGCCGGAAGCAGCGGGTGCGACGGCGGCGGCGCGTCATGGTTCCCGCCCATCGAGGTGCGTTCCGGGTCGGCGTGGCGGGCCTGCTGCGCGGCGGCCACCGCCGGAGAGAGGTGCTCTGCTGCGCCGATCACGAGACCCGCGGCAACGGTGGCGGCGGCCAGCGTGTCTCCGGAGCCGGGTTGGACTTCACGAGCGTAACGGCCGTCTGCGGTGCGGCGTCTGGCATTCATGTGTTGCTCCTGCTGCGGTCATCTCTCACGGAAGGCTCCGCTCATCTCGTCGAGCAGCGGCCCGATCAGATAGGTCACGAGCGTGCGCGAGCGGGTCGGCATCACGATTTCCAGCGGCATGCCCGATTGCAGATCAATGCGAGCGTCCCGCACGTCGCCCGGATCGAGCGCCGCCTGGATCGAGTAGTAGCCCTGGCCCGACCGGCTGA
>Ga0209066_10004001_pt1 | contig 16365 bp, 15 predicted proteins | sample All_14_2_FD_187198 | JGI IMG/M metagenome (GOLD analysis project Ga0209066, IMG submission 187198) | Freshwater microbial communities in response to fracking from Pennsylvania, USA - Allegheny Zone_MetaG_DW_15 (SPAdes) (version 2) ...
GTTGAGGCGTTGCGCGCCGTGTCGGCGGCGTGGCGTGTGCCGGAGCTCGGCCGGCTGCTGGCGCAAGGTGAGCGATGGCTGCTGGGCGCGCAGCACGAGGCCGGCGGGTGGGGCGCCGGCCCGGAAGCAACGGCCGAAGAGACGGCGCTGGCCGTCCTTGCGCTGACGGGCGGTGCGGAGCCCTGTGCCCTGGCCGCCGGGCGGGGCTGCGTCTGGCTCGCGGAGCGCTGGGCGGGCGGGCCTGTGGCGCCGGCTCCGATCGGTCTCTATTTCTCGCTGCTGTGGTACCACGAGCGGATGTACCCGCTGGTCTGGTCGCTGGAGGCGTTGGAGCGAAACCGGGGGTGAGCCTGCAGGCGCGAACGCAGGAGGCCCTTTGAACTTGTGGCGGGCGGCGCAATCCGCTACTTTAGCGGGACTTTATCGGGGGCGGACCGGTGAGGCTACGAGGCGCAGGCCGGGTGGCGGATAGGGCTTCAAGAAGAATGACACGACAAGAAAAAGAGCAGTGGAAACGACTGTATGGCATGGCCGAACGCCTCGACCAGCTGGACCCTTGGCAGTGGATGGGCGTGGCGGATTGCTTCGGCCTGGAGATCCCCGGGCTGGAAGAGCCCTGTTTTGTGGTTTTCGGCGGGCAGTCAAAGGCCTTCCGCAACATCCGTTTCCTGTTCGGCTGGAAAGCCTTCTACGATCTGGTGACGCGTCTGGCTGACCCCTCCAAACAAGTCGCGACGTGGCTGCTCGAGATCCGCATGATCGAGCTGCTGTTTGTGAGTGAGGAGCTGTTGTTCGAGCACGAGAAAAAGTTTTTGTCGCAGCTCAGGCGGAAAGCCGACGGGGCGTGCTCGACGCCGGTGTTCCGGTCGATCATTCCCGGGTACCACCCCTGGTTGCCGGACGAAGGCGAACGCGAGGTGCTGGAGCCGATCCTTTATCAGGCTTTCGGCATGGCCATGCGGGTGGAGTCCGACGGCTTGTTGCTGAAAAGCCGTTTTCCTCGCGATATCCTGCTGCGCAAGCAGGACGCGAAGGGCGTCTGGCAGGATACGTGGAGCCCGGTGAAAGAGGTTGGCGACGAAGAGGTCGAGGTCCGGATCGAGTCCGCGCGCCTGAAGGAGGTGCGTGCGAAGCCGCTGCGCCCCATGACGATGCAGCTCGACTTGGTGTTCATGCCCCTGACGATCCGGCCGGACCGCCAGCGCCCTCAGACGGCCTACGTGCTGTTGGCGGTGGATGCCCAGACCGGCATGATTGTGGCGGGCGACCTGTGCCAAGCCACCGAGGGCATCGCGCAGATGTGGTCGCAGATCCCCGAGCGGCTGCTGGAGATCTTCAGCCGGCTCGGCGGGTGTCCCGCCGCGATCGAGATCTGCGGGGACCGGATGGCGAACCTGCTGCGGCCGCTCGGCGAGTTTCTGCCGTTTAAAATGGTGCGGCGCGAACGTCTGGCGATGCTGGAGAAGGCCCGCGACACGCTGAGCGATCAGATGTTGAAGCGCGATGGCCATGTGTGAGGCCTGTGGCGTTCAGGGGCAACGACGTTATGGAAGAAAGCAACAGGGGCGGGCGGGAGGCATGGCCGTGGCGGACGCTGGGTCTGCTGGCGGCTGTGGTGATGGCCGTCATCGTGCCGTTTCTGCTGTTCGGCGCTTCCGTCAACGCGTGGGCCGACCGGCTGATCGCCGAGGCGGAGTCGCACCGGCTTGCGGCCGGCGCCCTGTTGACCCTGTTGCTGGCTTCCGACATTCTGGTGCCCGTGCCTTCGAGCCTGGTCAGCACGGCGTGCGGCATGGCGCTCGGCTGGGGTCTCGGCACGTGCGCGTCGTTTGTCGGCATGACCCTCACCTCGGTGGCGGGGTATCTGCTCGGGCGGTATGTTTCGGCACCGGCTGAGCGGCTGATCGGCGCGGGTGACGCGGCCTTTCTGAGGCGGTTCCACGCGCGTCACGGCTTGTGGCTGCTGCTGGCTCTTCGCCCCGTGCCGGTTCTGGCCGAGGCGTCGGTGGTGTTCTCCGGCCTCTCGCGTCAGCCGTGGCTTCCGGTGATGGCGGTCGCCGCGGCGGGCAATTTGGCGGTCTCGGCGGTCTATGCGGCGGTGGGTGTCTGGGGCACGCTGTCCGACTCCTTCCTGCCCGCTTTCTGCGCGTCGATGGGGCTGTCGGGGGGGCTGTTGCTGTGGGTGCGAGTCAGGAAAAAGGGGACGGTATGAGCGGGACGCTCTCGGTTCAGGGCATCGTGGATTTGGCCAGCGCGTATTACGGTTCAGCCGTGCTTTTCGCCGCGCTGGAGATCGATCTGTTTTCGGCGGTCCAGCGGGAAGGCAACCGGGTCGGGAGCGCGGCGCTCGCCGCGCGTACGGGGCTGGACCCGCGCGGCCTGCGCCTGCTGTTGGACGCCTGCGTGGCGGTCGGCCTGTTGCAGAAAGAGGACGAACTCTATGCCAACCCGCCGGCCGTCGAGAGCACGCTGGTGTCGGGGGCTCCGCATGACCTGACGCGGGCGGTCCGCTATAACCGCGACGTGTATCCCGCGTGGGGCAGGCTCTCAGCGCTGGTGCGGAGCGGCAAGCCCGTGGAAGCTCCCGAAACCCATCTGGGCGAAGATGCCGCGCGCACGCGCGCCTTTGTGCTGGCCATGCACGGGCGCGCCTTGGGCATCGGTCGGACGGTGGTGCCGATGCTGGACCTGCGGGGGTGCGTCCGCCTGTTGGATTTGGCGGGCGGCCCCGGCACCTATGCGGTGCTGCTGGCGCAGGCCACGCCGGGGCTGAGCTGCGTCACCGTCGATTTGCCGGCGGTCTCCGCGGTGGCCTCCGCGCTGGTGGCGCAGGCCGGGATGTCAGGGCGCGTGACGTGTCGGGCCGGCGACTATCATGTGGACCGCTATGAGGAGGGGTCCTTCGACGCGGTCACGATCTTTGGCGCGCTGCACCAGGAGTCGCCCGCGATGATCGTCTCGATCTTGGAGCGGGCGCACGCGGCGCTCAAGCCCGGGGGGCGGATTTACGTGCTCGACCTGATGACCGATGCGACGCACACGCAGCCGGCGTTCTCGGCGCTGTTCGCGGTGAACATGGCGCTGACCACGCACGACGGCTGGGTGTTCTCGGACGCGGAGCTGCACGGCTGGCTGCGCGAGGCGGGGTTTGAGTCGTGCGAGACGCGGGCGGTGCCCCAGCCGATGCCGCACTGGCTGGTATCGGCGCTAAAGCCGGATCACTTGCGGCAGAAGAATCCCTCGAAAGCGGGCTTGCCGTCGCACGTCACCATGCAGTAGGGGCCCTTTTCGACGAACTCGTAGCGCTTGTCTTTCGAGAGGTAGCGGACCCCGGTCTTGGCGATGGCTTGATACAGCACGACCGTCTTGCCCTGCGGCAGGTGGAGCCGCACTTTTCGGTCGAAGGTGCAGACCAGGCCGTTGGGCAGCGTTTCGGTGCGCTTTTCCTTGCCATACTCCACGGTGAGCACCTGCGCATCCATGTCGATGAAGCGGCTTTCACGCAGCGGATCGAAGCGCATGGACGCGCAGCCGCAGAGCAGAGCGATGAAAAGCGCCGCGGCGCAAGGCCGGGCCCTTCGGGACGATCGGGGTGAGTCAACGCTGGACATGGGGACAGTGTACTCGGTGGCGGGGGTTCCGACAAGGGGGAGTTGGCCCTCGGCTGCGGATGCGACCCGGTTCCCGCCTGTCGCTCAGTTTCCGTTTGCGGGGGGCGCGCCGCTTCCGTTATGATAACCGCATGAAATACATGCTCTCTCTGGTTGCCGTTGCGGTCGCGTTGCTCGCGGGCTGCCGCGTCTCTGATGTCAGGGAAATGACGGTCAAGGTTCCCGGCATGGCCGCGGAGTCGGATGTGCAACAGGTGCGCGCGGCCTTGGCGCCGCTCATCGGCATCGACAAGGACAAGACGGTTTTCGACGTGGCGACCCGCACGATCAAGGTCCGCTACGACTCCATGCAGATCGCGCACAAGAACATCGAGATCGCTATCGCCGAAGCGGGCTACGACGCGAACGGCATTTCGGCGGTGCGCAAGCCCCTGGCCGCCAAGTAGCCGGACGCGCGCATGCGCAGGCAGATCGCACAGTTCCTCGACCACATCGCCTATGAGCGCGGGCTCGCGGAGAACACCCGCGCCGCGTATGAGAGCGACTTGGCGCAGTTCGCCGACTTTCTCGAAACGCGCTGCGGCGTGGCGGCGTTTCAGCAAGTCACGCGCGAACACATCGCGTCTTTTCTGGATGCGCAGCGCAAGCAGGGCATGCGGGCCGCGACGCGGGCCCGCCGGCTGATCGCAATCAAGGTCCTCTTCGCTTTCCTTTGCGCGGAGCGCAGGGTTCCCTCCGACGTCACGCAGGTGATGGCCTCGCTCGCCAAGGGCCGGCCGTTGCCAAAGACCCTTTCCGAGGCCGAGGTCGCACAGCTGCTGGGCTCCGTTGACGGCGAGCGCCCCCATGACGTCCGCGACCGCAGCATGCTGGAGATGCTCTACGCCTGCGGGTTGCGCGTGTCGGAGCTGGTCGCGCTGCGCGTCGAGGACGTGCGCTTCGACGAGGGGGTGGTGCGGTGCACGGGCAAGGGCGACAAGCAGCGGGTCATCCCGCTCGGCGCGGCGGCGGCGGCGTGGGTCCGGCGCTATCTGGCGCTGGCCCGCGCGCGCTTCGCGGCCCGCTGCGCCGGCGCCGAGGCGCATCTGTTTCTGACGCAGCGCGGCGCGCCGTTCACGCGGCAGGGCGTCTTCGCGATGCTGGAGAAGCGGGCGCGCGAGGCGCAGCTCGGAACCTCGCTCTCGCCGCATGTGCTGCGGCACTGTTTCGCCAGCCATTTGCTGGCGCACGGGGCGCAGATCCGCGCGATCCAGGAAATGCTGGGCCACGCCGATATCGCCACGACGCAGATCTATACGCACGTCGACGAAGGGCACGTGACCCGTACGCATGCGCGCTTCCATCCCCGCCACTAGGCCAAGGTGTGCGAAAACAGTGGGGTTTTCGCGAAAAATGCAAGTGCGAAGGATGAAAAAATCTTGGCGCGATTTTACTTTTGATGTTGATTCTTGGGCAAAATAGACTATGTTGTCAATTGTTGTGGGGTTAGTTTCCCTACAAAAAAAGGAGTAAACTTATGGCTAAGAAGGCAACGCCGAAGACGAAAAGCGAAATCATGGCCGCCCTTGCGGCTGCTGCTGAGATCAGCAAGAAGCAGGCAGGGACCGTCTATGAGACGCTGCTCACGATCGCCTATGCCGGCGCTAAGGATCCCAAGGGCATCATGCTGCCCGGGCTCGGCAAACTGATCAAGGTCAAACGTCCTGCCCGCACGGGCCGCAACCCGGCGACCGGCGCGACGATCAAGATCCCGGCGAAGACGGTCGCGAAGTTCCGTCTGGCGAAAGCCGCCAAGGATGCCGTGCTCAGCAAGTAATTGCTGGACTGGTGATCTCTTTTTGGGGGTGCCGCACGCTGTGCGGCGCCCCTTTTGCGTTTGCGGCTTTAACACCGGATGGCTCTCTGCTATTCTGAAGTCCTCTTTTTAGGCAAGGGGAGGCTCGGCCGTTCCCTGCCGGAACCTTTCAGCGATCGAGGAGATCCCATGCAGCGTCTTGAGGAACGGGCCAAACAAGAATATCTGATCTGTGACGGAGGGATGGGCACCCAGCTCCACGAGCTCGGCCTGGCGCCGGGCGAGTGTCCCGAGTCGTGGTGCCTGGAGAAGCCGGAGCTCGTGAAGTCCGTGCATGAGGCCTACCGCAAGGCCGGCAGCCTGATCGTCGAAACCAACACCTTCGGCGGAAACCGCTATAAGCTCGCGCACTACGGGCTGGACAGCCAGGCCGACGCGATCAACCGCGCCGGCGCGGCGCTGGGGCGCGCGGTCGCCGGTCAGACGCAGTACGTGATGGCGAGCATGGGCCCGACCGGCGCGTTCATGGAGCCGTACGGCGACGAGACCGAGGCGGCCTTCTACGAGGCATTCGCGGCGCAGGCCCGCGCCTTCGAGGCCGGCGGCGCCGACGCCGTGATCGTGGAGACGATGATGGCGGTCGAAGAGTGCTGCGTGGCGGTCCGAGCGGTGCGCGAATGCACGGGGCTGACGTGCCTCGCGAGCTTCACGTTCGACCCCCAGCCGGACGGCGGGTACGCCTCGATGATGGGCGTGACGCCCGAGCAGTTCGCCGCGCAGGCGCAGGCGGCCGGCGCGCAGATCATCGGCGCGAACTGCGGCACCGGCCCCGACCACATGGTCGCGATCATCGCGCGCCTCCGAGCCGTGTCGCAGGTGCCGCTGATCGCGATGCCCAATGCGGGCATGCCCGAACTCGTGAACGGCGTCACCGTCTTCCCCGAGTCGCCCGACGAGATGGCTTCTAAGGTCGGGCGGCTGGTCGAGGCCGGCGCGTCGATCATCGGCGGGTGCTGCGGCACCACGCCCGCCCACATCGCGGCGATGGCCCGCCAGCTGCAACAGCTCCGCCCTGCGGGCAAGTGAGGGGGACGCCATGCTGTACTGGATCGCGCCGTATCTGACCACCCTGTGGGGCCCTTTCCGCCTGTTCTCGTCCCACCTGATGCTGCTGGCCGCGGGGACGCTGACGGCCGGGCTGATCATCTGGAGTTTCCTGCCGCGCCTGTGGGACCGGCTGCCGACCGACCGCGGCAAACTGCACGCCGCGGACGGCGGCCGGAAATCCGCCGGCAAACCGACCGGCGCGGGCCTGCTGATCGCGCTCCTGCTGCTGCCGGTGCTGGCCCTCTTCGTGCCGATGGGCATCTGGGAGCTGGTCGTGGTGGTCTGCCTCTACCTCAGCATGCTGTTCGGCTATCTGGACGACCGCAGCACGCTGCCCTGGGGCGAACTGAAGAAAGGCCTGCTGGACCTGGTCGTGGCGATGGGCGCGGCGTTCGCCATCTACATGGCGCAGGGCGCGGTGCTCTGGCTGCCTTTCGTGAAACAGGCGGTCGTGGTGCCGCCGGCGCTTTACATCCCCGGCGCGGCGGCGCTGCTCTGGTTCACGATGAACGCCACCAACTGCTCGGACGGCGTGGACGGCCTCGCGGGGTCGCTGACGCTGCTCTCGCTCTTCGCGTTGGCCGGCCTGCTCTACGGCGTCGTGGGCTATCGGCCGATCTCCGACTACCTGCTGATTCCCCACAATCCGGACGGGGCGCGGTGGGCGATCTTTGTGGCGACGATGGCCGGCTCGCTGGCCGGGTATCTGTGGCACAACGCGGAGCCGAGCCGGGTGCTGATGGGCGATGCGGGCTCCCGCCTGCTGGGCATGCTGGTGGGCGTGGCCGTGCTGGTCGCGGGCAACCCCTTCCTGATCGTCGTGGTCTCGCCGGTCGTGCTGGTCAACGGCGGCACGGGGCTGTTCAAGCTGATCCTCCTGCGCGTGTTCCGGCGCATCGGCTTCGACGTGCGCCCCACGCATACGCTCTCGCCCGAGGCCGCGTCCCGGCAGCACGTGCTCATCAAAATGTTGCACAGCATCCGCTTTCCGCTGCACGACCACTGCCGCAAGAACATGCAGTGGAGCAACGCGCAGGTGCTGATGCGCTTCGTGCTGATCCAGTCGTTTCTGACCCCGCTGCTGTTTGTGGTCCTCGTGAAAATCCGCTAGACGCGGACGGCAAGGAGCCTGCGATGAACACCGTCATCCTCATCTCGCTGGGCGCGCGCGACCGACTGCTCGTCGACGGACGCGGCTTTATGGCTGCGCATGCCGGTGTCGCGCCGGAGGAGGTCCGCGTGCTGGACGCCCTGGCGGAGCGGGCCCTCAAGCCCGGCGAACCCGCAGTCGCCGCCTGTTTTGCCGGCGCCGGTCCGTTCGTCGTGGGCTGCTCGCGCCCGCGGGCGGCGCAGGCCCTGCTGGCGTTCGGGGGCGTCGCGTGCGGGGGATTGCCCGTCGAGTGGGTGGCCCTGCCCTTCGACCGCGAAGCCCTCAGGCGCGAGCCTGGCGTGCCCTGGTACCCCGTGATCGACCGGACGCGCTGCAGCGGCTGCGGCACGTGCCGCGACTACTGCCTCTTTTCCGTTTACGACACGCGCGCGCCGGCCGCTCCCGCCGAGCGGGTCCGCGTCGCGGCTCCGCTGAACTGCAAGACCGGGTGTCCGGCCTGCTCCCGGCTCTGCCCGGAAGGCGCGCTGATCTTCCCCTTCTGCGCCGAGGCGGAGCTCAACGGCGAGGTCGAGAACCCGGTGCACCGCACGCGCGAGGCGCTCATGGAGTCGCTCGGGGACGACCCGCTGCGCCTGCTGGCGGAGCGCCGGCAGAAGAAACGGCTGCTGGACCCCGCGAAGTTCGAGCAGGCCGAGAAGGACCGCATCACCTATTCGGGGGTGCTGTAAATGGCGCTGCCTCTGCCGCTCCGGATGTTGCTGGAGGTGCCGCCGCGCCTGCTGTGGGCCTTCGCGGTCGGCGCGGGGCTCGGCAACCTGCGGGCGATCGCGCGGTTCGAGCGCCGCAAAAAGCGGGGCGTGGTGTTCCCCCCGTTCGTTTTCATCAGCGTGACCCAGCGCTGCAACCTGGTGTGCAAGGGATGCTGGGCCACGGGCGTCGACGAGCCGGCGGACATGTCGCCGGAGCTGCTGCACACCATCGTTTCGGAGAGCCGGGCGCAGGGATGCCGCTTCTTCGGGATCCTCGGCGGCGAGCCTCTGCTGCTGCCGTGGCTGCCCGATTTCTTCGAGTCCCACCGGGACGTCTATTTCCAGCTCTTCACGAACGGACAGCGGCTCGACGAGGCGATGGCGCGGCGCCTGCGCAAGGCCGGCAACGTGTCGCCGCTGATCAGCGTCGAAGGCGGCGAGGCCGCGTACGCGGACCGCCGCGGGAGCGGCCAGGCGTATGCGGGCGCGCTGGAGGCGCTGGCCTGCTGCCGCCGGCAAGGGCTCGTCACGGGCGTGGCGACCAGCGTGTCGGCCTCCACGTATGCGGACGTGGTCACGCCCGCCTTTCTCGACGAGATGGTGGCGCGCGGCGCGCACTACGTGTGGTACTACATCTACCGCCCCTCGGGGCCTCAGCCCTGCTTCGAAGAGGCTCTGGACGACGAGCGCGTCAGGAGCTTGCGCCGGTTTCTTCTGGAACAGCGCCGGCTGTGCTCGTCGGCGGTCATCGTCGACGCCTACTGGGACCATGAGGGCCGCGCGCTCTGTCCCGCCGCGACGGGCATCAGCCATCACATCAACGCGCGCGGCGAGGTCGAGCCGTGCCCGCCGGTCCAGTGCTCCGACTGCCGCCTCGATGCGGCGGGCGGCGTGGCCGAGGCGATCGCGCGCTCGCCGCTGCTGGCGGCGTTCCGCGAAACCGTGCCGGGGCTGACGCGCGGCTGCGTGCTGATGGACCACCCCGAGGCGCTGGCGGCGCTGGCCGCGCGCTGCGGGGCGCACGACAGCAGCGGGCGCGGGCGCTTCTTCGACGAGCTGGCGTCCCGGCCGGTGTTGGGCTGCCACAACCACGGCGGCGCGCCGATGCCCGAGACCTCGTGGGCCTACCGCTTCGCCAAGAAGCACTGGTTCTTCGGCTTCGGCGCGTACGGCTGAGCGGCGCGCGTCAGTGCAGGCAGAGCAGGGCGATGCCGATGAGGATGGCGACGAGCGCCACGCCTTTGCGCCGCAGGTTGCGCTCCCGGAAAATGAGCGCCCCGGCCGCGAAGGAGAGGACGACGTTCGAGCGGCGGATGAGCGAGAGCACGGAGATGGCCACGCCTTCTTCGCTGAGCGCGCCGAAGTAGAACCAGTCCGCCGCCATGAGCAGGACGCCGACCAGGGGAATGGTCCAGCGCCAGGTGAACCGCGTGCGCTGCAGGCCCGCCAAGCGCTGTCCGAGCAGGCCCAGCCCGAGCAGCACGACCAGGTCGACGGCGAACCAGAGCTGCAAGGTGTTGCGGTCGAGCCCGAACCCGCGCAGCAGGTATTTGTCGTAGAGCGCCGAGCCGGCGCCGAGCAGGGTTCCGGCGAAGGCGTAGAAGACGCCGGCGTGGCGCGTGAAAGGGATACCTTCGGCTCGGCCTGCGACGGAGAAGAGCCAGTAGCCGGCGATCACGGCGGCCATGCCCGCGGCCTGCAGCGGGGTGGGGATCTCGTGGAACAGGACGACGGCGCCGAAGAGCGTCCACAGCGGAGCCGAGGCGCGGATGGGGGCGACGATCGAGAGCGGCAGGGCTCGCATGGCATAGTAGACGAAGACCCACGAGGCCGAGACGATCAGCGACTTGAGCGCGACGAGCCAGAAGCCGGCCGCCGAAATGGCCAAGGCCGGCCGCAGGCCGCCGCTGGCCGCCAGCGCCAAGGTGAAGGCCAGCGACCCGCAGGCCGTGGCGAGAAAGAGCACGGGCATGACGCCGTTGTCGCGGACGCTGTGTTTCTTGGCCGTGTCGTAGAGCGCCAGCAGCAGCGCAGAAATCAGGATGAAGGGGACCCACATGGAGGCGCGTCGCTTCGGCTAGGCGGATTCGAGGATCAGGTTGGCGTACTGGGTGGTGTCGGCCGTGCGGATCAGCCCGACCGCGTTGGGGACCCTTTTCTTGAAGCTGATGTGGGGCTCGAAGTCGAGGTGGATGCCTTCGAGCGCCGCGGTGAACTGCGCTTGCGTCTCAGCCGTGTTGTGCTTGAGGAACTCCTCGGCCATAGAGGCGCGGCCGATGAGGAAGTTGGGCCGGATGGCCAAGAGCACGTTCAGCACGGTCGGGATGTTGTCGATGAGCGTGAGGTCGACGGTCTCGATCGTCGGCCAAAAGGGGAATCCGCGGTCCGCGATGACGAGCGTGTTGGTGTGCCGCACGCGGCTGAGCAGGCTGTTCAGGGCGGGGTTGAGAATGCCGGTCTTGAGCATGACGGGGTTCCTTTCAGCCGCATTATACAGGAAACGGCGCGAAAGCGGAATGGCCTGCTTGACGCGTTGGGAAAACACCTTCCGACGTGCTATTTCTCTTGATCCATTGACTATCTTGGAACTATAGTTTTAAAAATTCTGTTTTGCAAGGCGGTGCCTTCTTCCCGGTGCGGCGCGGATGACGGGAGCAGGCGGAATGAAAACGGAGGAGCGACATGACGAACAGCCTGTCTTTTGAAGAGTACCGGATCCTGGTCGAGCAGTCGCCCATCATGATTTGGCGGGCGAATACGCAGGCCAAGTGCGACTATTTTAATCAGCAGTGGCTTGCCTTTACCGGGCGGAGCCTGGAGCAGGAGTTGGGTGACGGCTGGGCCGAGGGCGTCTTCGCAGATGATATGGAGCGCTGTCTGCAGATTTATCTGAACGCCTTTGAGCGGCGCGAGGTGTTTGAGATGGAGTACAGGCTCCGCCGTCACGACGGCGTTTACCGCTGGATCTTCGACCGCGGCGTGCCTTTTCTCGATGCGTCGGGTTGCTTCGGCGGCTACATCGGGAGCTGTATCGACGTGACCGAACGCGTGAATGCGCAGCACGTCTTGGAGCAAGAGCGCGAGCATGAAATCAGACGGCTTCAAGGCTTGCTTCCCATTTGCGCGGCCTGCAAAAAAATCCGCGACGATGAAGGGTGCTGGCAGGCGATTGAAGCGTATATTCGGGACCACTCTGAGGCGGAGTTCAGTCACGGCATCTGCCCGGACTGCGCAAGGAGACTCTTCCCCGATTACAGCGCCAGCTCGATCTGACAGCCCCCGCACGGCCGGGGCGGCCGCGCGGGGCGCCGCCGGGTTCATTTCTTGAAGAGCGGGAAGGTCTCCGAATCTGTGCGCGCCGCTTGGAAGAGCGCCTCTATCTTGCGGACGAGGCCGGGGTGCTGGGTCGCGATGTTGTTCGTCTCGCCGAGGTCGGAGGCGAGGTCGTAGAGCTCGACCGGCGCGTCGGGGGCCTTGGCGACTTTCAGGCGGACCGCTTTGTAGTCGCCCATGCGGAGCGCCTGGCTGCCGCCGCGTTCGGTGAACTCCCAGTAGAGGTAGTCGTGCTGGGGCTGCGTCAGGCCTTTGAAGGTCGGCAGGATCGAGAGGCCGTCGAGCCCGGCCGGCGGCGGCACCTCCGCCAGTTCGCAGAAGGTCGGCAGCATGTCCCAGAAGGCGGTGGTCTGGCCGGTCGTGCCGCCGGGCTTGATCACGGCGGGCCAGCGGGCGATGAAGGGCACGCGGATACCGCCTTCGTAGAGGTCGCGCTTGATTCCTTTGAGCGGGCCGTTGCTGTCCCAGAATTCGGGGTCGTGTCCGCCTTCCTTGTGCGGGCCGTTGTCGCTGGTGAAGATGACCAGCGTGTTGTCGTTCAGCCCCAGCTCTTTCAGCAGCGCAGACAGCCGGCCGACGCCGTTGTCGAGGTGTTCGACCATCGCGGGGAAGGCGGCGACGGGATTGACGACCTCCGGTCCGGCGTACTTTCCGGTCACGGCTTCGAACTGCGGAAACTGCTTGCGGTACTTCTCGTGCAGCGCCTGCGGAGCGTGCATGGACGCGTGGGGGATCGTGACCGAGAGATAGCAGAAGAAGGGCCGGTCTTTATTGGCTCGGATGAAGGCGAAGGCGGCGTCCATGATCAAGTCGTGGGAATACGTTTTTTTGTCCAGCGGCACCTTCTCCCGGTTGCGCCACAGGGCGTCCGGATAGAAGGTGTGCGCCGCAGCTTGACAGTTGTAGCCGAAGAACGCGTCGAAGAACTCCATCGGGTCGCCCTCTGAGCCCGGCGCGCCGAGGCCCCATTTCCCGAACATGCCGGAGACGTAGCCGGCGCGGCGCAGTACGGTGGGGATCGTCTGCGTGTCTTTCCGGATGGGGAATTGGCCTTCGGGTTTGACCTCGCGGTTGCCCCGGATCTGCGCGTGCCCGGTATGGAGACCGGTCATCAGGGCACAGCGCGAGGGCGCGCACACCGTGCTGCCCGCGTAGGCCTGCGTGAAGCGCAGTCCCTCGGCGGCCAGCTGGTCGATGTGGGGCGTCTTAAACTTCTGCTGCCCGTAGCAGCTGAGGTCGCCATAGCCCAGGTCGTCGGCCAGAATGAAGATGATGTTCGGTTTGGCGGGCGCGGCCGCGAGCCGTGCGGGGGGCAGCAGGGCTGCTGACAGAAGCAAAAGGGCGAGGCGGTACGCGATGATTTTCATGGCTCGGGTTTCCTCATGAGGGTTCGACGACGGCTCAGAATCGGCTGAGCAGGCGCTGCCAGAAAGAGGCGGGTGTGAGCGTGGCGCGGTAGAGGTGGCGCGTGCCGGCGGGCGGCAGCGGCGCGGGAGGGTGGGTGTACTGGTAGAGCGTGGCCGCGACCGCGACGTCGGCGGCCACGGCGGGATCGGGGTTGAAGCCGCCGATGCGCCACAGATAGCCCCAGCCGTCGAGGCGGTAGCCGCCGATGAAGCCGGCCTCCACGCCGGCGACGAGGACCGTCGCGGGGGCCGCGGCGGCGGAGGGCGTGCCGCGGTTCACCTGGCAGGCGCTCTGGCTGATCTTGGCGGCGAGCGCCTCGCCGAGCCAGGCCTTGCCCGCGTCGGTCGCGCGCAGGGGCTCAACCGGCGCATCGACGTCGCCGCCGCCGATCGGCAGGCGCAGGTGGTTGAGCCCGGCCGCACCGGTCGGCTCGGTCTTCCAGACGCCGTTCACGCTGTAGCAGGCGCGGTGGAAGGAGTAGGCGCCGGTCTCCCACCAGGTGCCGCCGTTGTTCACGTAGGCGCGCACGGCGTCGAGCGTCTCGCGCCAGCGGCCGGGTCCTGCCGCGGGGAAGATCTCGCCGTACGGGTTGACGATCGCGAAGGTGGCCGAGGGGCCGGCGGCGAGAGCGGCGGCGAGCGCCTCGCTGGTGGCGATCGTCTTGACCGCGAGCCCGTGCTGCCGCGAGAGCGCGGAGGCCTCGAAGGCCGCGCGCCAGGCCGCTGGCGCGACGGAGCTGAGCGCGAGCGGCACGCCGGCGCCGAGGTCGATGATGCCGATGGCGGGTTTCGGGCCGGGCCAGTCGCGCGGGGCGAGGGCGGCGCGGTCGGCGGGCGGCGCGATGCGGGTGATGGTGCCGCGCTGCGGCAGCGTGAGCGTCAGGCTGCCGTCAGTCGCGAGGGACTCGCCTTCATCCAGCGTCACGCGCACGCGGCCGCCGAGGGGCACGGGCACGGTCACGCGCGAGAGCGGGGTGCCGTAGAGCCAGAGCTCGGTCTTTCCCTTGCGGGTCTCCGTCACGTAGCCGGTGCCGTCGGGGGCGAGACCTGCGGTCAGGCCGGGAGCGTCGGCGCGGAAGCCGTAGGGCGGCAGGTCGCGGCCGCCGACCGTGCGCGGAACGTCGCCGAGGTTGCAGCGGAGGTGCACGTCGCCGTAGGTCGCGGTGAGCGTGCCGTCGTCCGCTTTGCGGCGCGGGTCGCCGCCGGTCGCGAAGAGGGGCTCGCGGTCGTGCTTGAAGCTGCGCAGCGGGGTGCCGAGGTGGCGGGCGCAGACCGACTTCTGGAGCCGGTCGAGCCAGGCGAGCCATTCGCGCGGCGCGTCATCGCCGAGCGCGGCGGCGTGGGCGCGGTAGCTGAGGCTGTAGCCGAGGCCGAGGGTCCAGGAGAGGACCTGGTCGTTGGTGACGAACTGGCCGAGGTCGTGGTGGAGGAAGATCGCCTTGTCGTGCATGAGGGCGAGGGCGAGAGGGAAGATCTCCCACGTTTCCGGAGGGCGGGTGGCCTTGAATAGGCGCACCCATTCGGGGCCGTGCTCCGTGGGCACGATGCCCCAGCTGAGGCCGCAGAGCAGGGTCTGGAAGTTGGCGACGCGGTCCCAGCCGTTCTCGGTGCCGAGGGGCACGATGCGGCTGTCCTCGTCGTTCATCGCGAGCATGCCCTCGCTGTAGGCGAAGGGCGTGGGCGAGGCCGGGTTGGTGTCGTAGTGCCAGCCGCGCGCGCCGCACTGGTCCTGGAACAGGATGTCGACCGGGTAGTCCTGCGTGAACTGGCGCACGGTGACGCGGTTCGCGGCCTGCGCGGCGGGGTGCCACAGGGTGAGGGTCCAGCCGTCGTTCTTCGAGTATCGCTCGTAGTTCGGTTTGCCGTCGAGGCCTCTGAGCAGCGGGGCGTCGCCCTCGCGCTCGAAGGTGGGGCCTTTCGGATGGTCGCACCACCAGGTGGGGTTGGTGTAGGGGCTGATGAGGTGGCCGCGGGCGTGCGCCTGGTCGAAAAACTCTTTGAACTCGGCGGGCGTGCCGAAGTCGGGGCGGACGGGCAGGTGGTCGGGGTACTCTTTGTCGAAGCCGCCCTTGAGGTAGTCGGAGAAGTGGATCAGCGTCGGCACGGGCAGCTTGTCGAGGCTGGCGGTCTTGTCGCGGCAGGTGCCGCCGAGGAAAAGGAGCACCGACTGCTTGAGGCGCGCGAGGACCTCGGGCTTGACCTTGTCGCTGAGCGGCCGGGTGATGCCGTTCAGGGTGCTGTAGCGGGCGAGGTCGTCATAGACGGGGACGCCGAGCGTCATGCGGACGGCGGGCGAGCGCCAGGTTTCGCCGGGCTTCACGTAGGTGTTGAAGGCGTGGTCGCAGAAGCCGCCCTGCGGGTCGCCGCCGCAGCCGAGGCTGCCGGGCACGAAGATTTCAGAGGGAGTCTTCGCCGCGTCCCAGGGCTGCTTGACCGTGCGGGGCTGGACGCGGTAGAGCGCGGCGGTGCCCGCGCTCGAGTCGAGGTGCATGAAGTCCGCGAAGAGCACGGGGTAGGCTTCCTGGTAGGCGAGGTAGCGGTGGGGCCGCAGCGCCTGGTAGAAGGAGTGTCCGCCGACCTCGAACCAGTGCCCGCCGGCTTTGACGAAGCCGCGGACGGTTTCGAGCACCGGCGCGAGGCCGTTGTCGGAGGCGGCGGGGATCGCTTCGCCGTAGGGGTTGAGGATGCAGAGGACGTCCGGGCTGCGGGCGGCGTCGAGCATGGCCTGCGGCGAGGCGAGTTCGACGAAGGAGACGCGGCCGCGCGAGCGGGCCGCGATGGCGGCGAGTCCGGCGCGCCAGTCCTCGACGGCGACGTGGCTCCAGTTGCCGCGCTCGGGCCCGTTGGTGAGGCTGACGAGGCCGATGCGGGCGCGGGGCGCGGCCGGCGCGGCGGCGAGCTTTTCGATCACGGCGCAGACCAGCGCGAGGGCGGTGTCGGCGTCGTCTTCGCGCACGCCGGCGCCGATGCGCCAGAGGCCGCCGCTGCTGCCGCCGAGGCGGTGGGAGGAGAAGTACGGGCCGTTGGCGGAGTCGGCGATCACGAGGTCGGCCTGTCCGCGGGCCGGGGCGCGGTTGACGGTGACCCGGGCTTTGGCGACGCGGGCGGCGGTGGAGGGCGGCAGCCAGCGACGGCCCTCGTCGGTGACGGTGAGGGGCACGGCGGGGTCGTGCGTGTTGCGCTGGACCAGCGCGCCGCCGTAGAGGGTCTGGTAGCCGGAGGGGCCGGCCACGGCCGCGTTCCAGCCCGAAGC
>Ga0209066_10004002_pt1 | contig 16364 bp, 19 predicted proteins | sample All_14_2_FD_187198 | JGI IMG/M metagenome (GOLD analysis project Ga0209066, IMG submission 187198) | Freshwater microbial communities in response to fracking from Pennsylvania, USA - Allegheny Zone_MetaG_DW_15 (SPAdes) (version 2) ...
GGATACATGGACGAATGGCCGCGCCGGGATTATGAACCCCGTCGCCGCAGCAGGCTTTCTGCGCGCGCGTCGGGGACCTGTGTGCCCCGATGTTCGCCGCGCGAGGGCGCGACCGGATGTCCGGGCGGCTTTGACCAGAGGAAGCTCTCCATGCCGTCAGTCGACAGCCTATCCACCCGCCGGGACCTGACCGTCGGGCGTAAGAAATATGCCTATTACAGCCTTCCGGCCGCCGAGGAAGCCGGTCTGACCGGGATCGGTCGTCTGCCGCGCTCCATGAAGGTGCTGCTGGAGAACCTGCTGCGGAACGAGGACGGGGTTTCGGTCACCGAAGCCGACCTGAAGGCCGTCGCCGCCTGGATCGAGAACAAGGGTGCGGTCGAGCACGAGATCGCCTTCCGCCCGGCCCGGGTCCTGATGCAGGACTTCACCGGCGTGCCCGCCGTGGTCGACCTGGCCGCCATGCGCGACGCCATGGCTGCCCTGGGGGCCGATCCGGCCAAGATCAATCCGCTGAACCCCGTCGACCTGGTCATCGACCACTCGGTTATGGTCGACCATTTCGGCACGCCCGGCGCCTTCAACCAGAACGTCGAGCGCGAGTACGAGCGCAATATCGAGCGCTATAAGTTCCTGCGCTGGGGTTCGTCGGCCTTCAATAATTTCCGCGTCGTGCCCCCCGGCACCGGCATCTGCCACCAGGTGAACCTGGAGAACCTGGCCCAGACCGTCTGGACGATCGCCGAGGGCAAGGCCACCGTCGCCTATCCGGACACGGTGGTCGGCACCGACAGCCACACCACCATGATCAACGGCCTGGCCGTCCTGGGCTGGGGCGTCGGCGGCATCGAGGCCGAGGCCGCCATGCTGGGCCAGCCGATCCCGATGCTGATCCCGGAGGTCATCGGCTTCAAACTGTCGGGTGCCATGCCTGAGGGTACGACGGCCACCGACCTGGTGCTGACCGTCACCCAGATGCTGAGGAAAAAGGGCGTCGTCGGCAAGTTCGTCGAATTCTTCGGCCCGGCCCTGCCGAACATGACGATCGAGGATCAGGCGACCATTGCCAACATGGCCCCGGAATACGGTGCCACCTGCGGCTTCTTCCCCGTCAGCCAGGCGACCATCGACTATCTGACCGCCACGGGCCGCGACAAGGCGCGCGTCGCCCTGGTCAAGGCCTATGCCGAGGCCCAAGGCCTTTGGATCGACGAGACCAGCGAGGACCCGGTCTTCACCGACGTGCTGGAACTGGACATCTCGACCGTCGTGCCGTCCCTGGCCGGGCCCAAGCGGCCTCAGGACCGGGTTGAGCTGACCGTCGCCGCCCCGTCGTTCGAAACCGCCCTGGGCGAGGTCTTCGGACGCGCCACCGATGCCGAGCGCGTCGCGGTCGAGGGTCATGACTTCACCGTCGGCGACGGCGATGTGGTCATCGCGGCCATCACCTCCTGCACCAACACCTCCAACCCCTCGGTCCTGATCGCGGCGGGCCTGGTGGCGCAGAAGGCCAACAAGCTGGGCCTGAAGGCCAAGCCCTGGGTCAAGACCTCCCTGGCCCCCGGCTCCCAGGTCGTCACCGACTATCTGACGGCCGCCGGCCTGCAGAAGGAGCTGGACGCCCTGGGCTTCAACTTGGTCGGCTATGGCTGCACCACCTGCATCGGCAACTCCGGCCCGCTGGACCCGGCCATCTCCAAGGCCATCAATGACGGCGGCGTCGTCGCCACCAGCGTCCTGTCCGGCAACCGCAATTTCGAGGGCCGGGTGAACCCCGACGTCCAGGCCAACTATCTGGCCTCGCCGCCGCTGGTGGTCGCCTATGCCATCGCCGGTTCGATGCGGATCGACATCACCAAGGACCCGATCGGCCTGGACAAGAAGGGCAAGGACGTCTTCCTGAAGGACATCTGGCCGACCTCGGCCGAGATCGCCGCCATCCAGAAGAAGAACGTCACCCCGTCCATGTTCGCCAAACGCTATGCCGACGTCTTCAAGGGCGATCAGCACTGGCAGGGCATCGCCGTCGAGGGCGGTCAGACCTATGCCTGGGACGACGCCTCGACCTATGTGGCCAATCCGCCCTATTTCGAGGGCCTGTCGATGGATCCGGCGCCCGTCGCCGATATCATCGAGGCGCGCGTCCTGGCCATCTTCGGCGACAGCATCACCACCGACCACATCAGCCCGGCCGGTTCGATCAAGACCGCCTCGCCGGCCGGTGTCTATCTGACCAACCACGGCGTCGCGCCGCTGGACTTCAACAGCTACGGCGCCCGCCGCGGCCACCACGAAGTCATGATGCGCGGCACCTTCGCCAACATCCGCATCCGCAACAAGATCACCCCGGACATCGAAGGCGGGGTCACCCGTCACTTCCCGTCGGGCGACACCATGGCCATCTATGACGCGGCCATGCGCTATTCGTCGGAAGGTCGCCCCCTGGTCGTGTTCGCGGGCAAGGAATACGGCACCGGCTCGTCGCGCGACTGGGCGGCCAAGGGTACCCGCCTCCTGGGCGTTCGCGCCGTCATCGCCGAAAGCTATGAGCGGATCCACCGTTCCAACCTGGTCGGCATGGGCGTGGTCCCGCTGCAGTTCAAGGCGGACGGCTGGCACAAGCTGGGCCTGACCGGCGAGGAGATCGTCACCATCCGCGGCCTGACCGACGTCAATGTCGGCAAGCTGAAGCCGCGCCAGGACCTGTGGGTCGAGCTGTTCCGCCCCTCGGACGGCAAGATGGCCCGTTTCCCGGTCCGCTGCCGCATCGACAATGCCACCGAGCTGGAATATTTCCGCGCCGGCGGCGTCATGCCCTACGTCCTTCGGAACCTGGCCCGGGGCTAAGGTTCAAGAGGGCGTCAAAAGGCCTGCCACTGCTCTGATGTCCACCTTCTCCGCCCGGAAAGAAGGTGGACATCAACGATGGCCAAGACGTTGAGAGGACTGCTGTAGCCTGATGGGTTGGGGTGGAATCGGTCCACGATTCCAACGATCCCGCGCGTATCGCATCTCGACTGATCTCGCTTTCGTCGCCGTTTCCATTCTTTCTACAGCAAGGTGGATGATCCAGCCCCCCGGCCCGGTCCGGTTGCAAACCTGTGTTTGGTAAACTAAGAGTCAAAAACCGACGGTCGACGATCTTTGAATTGCGGGGTTTCATGGACGGGAAGGTACTGGGCTTCGACGCTGTATCGGGGTCGGGCGCGATCAAGGGCGCGGATGGGGCTCGCTACGGCTTCACTGTGGGCGACTGGAGAGGCAGCGGTGCGCCCAAGCCCGGCGAGGCGGTGGATTTCGAGGTCGAGGACAAGACGGCTCGGGACATCTATCCGGCAAGATCCGGTGGCGGGCTGAACATCGACCTGTCGGGCCTGGCCGCTGGAACCGCCGGTGGCGGGCTCTCTGCGTCAGCGCCGAACATTCCGCCGGTTCTGCTGGCTTCCTGGGCCCCGCTGGCGGCCATCGCGATCCTGATCTTCTGCCTGCTGCCCTTCATGTCTTCGGCCGCTGAAAGCACCAACCTGTTTGGCGTGGTGGGTAGCGCCGATCGGGTCAAAATGGCGATCGACGAAATGAGCGCGTCGTTTGCAGCCCTCAGCCAGATGCAGAACGCCTTCGGCGGGATGTTCGGCCAGCCCTCGGCCCCCGCGCCCGAAGTCCCGGCGTTCTTAGGAACCACCAAGTTTTTCCTGTCTCTCTATCCCGCCTTCTATCTCATCCCGCTGGCGGCGATCTGGGTTCTGGCCTTCGCCTTTCTGGGCAAGCCGCTTCAACTCCCGGCCCTGGTTCTAGGCGTCCTGGCCGTTGTCTTGCCGATCGTCCTGATCTTCGTGGCTGCCCTGGTGATCAAGGCCTCGATCCCCAGCGAAATCCGCGCCTCCATACCGGACGGCTCGCTGACGTCGGGGTTCGGCATCGGGGGCTGGTTGATCATCCTGGCCGGGGCGGGCCTGCTGCTGTCCCTGTTCGGCGTGGTCAAGGCCACGCCGGGCTCGCTTCTCAACCGAAGCTGACGAACCGATCCACGATGACCCGGGCCGCGCGGTCGGTCTCGGCCAGGGGGGCATAGGTCCAGGGCTCCAGCACCCCGTCGAACGGGCGGGCCGCGCCGCGTTCGCGAAGATCGGCGTGCAGTCGCGCGAACTTGCCCGCTGGCTTGCGCGCGACCATGGGCAGGATGTGGACCGGCCTTCCGGTCGAGGCGGCCTCGGCGGCCATATTGGCGCTGTCCTCGGTCACCAGGATATGGTCGGCGGCGGCCAGGAAGGCGAAATAGGGATTGGGACCCGTCCCGTCCCATCGGGCCCCCGGCAGATGCGCCAGCCGGGCGGACAGGATCGTCCTGGCGGCAAGGGGCGTGCGCCGCGAGAAGGTCAGCATCAGGCTGCCGCTCTTCGCTTCTATGGCTGTGGCGATCCGGTCACCCAGGTCGCGTGCGGCCTCCTCGGTCAGGTCGAACGCCCTCGACCGCCCCCCGATCAGGACGGCGACACGCGGATGCGGCAGCCCCTCCAGCATCGATGAGAAGGCTGGCGCGGCCTCGGCCAGCCGCTGCGGCGTGATCCTGTGGGGTGAGCCGGTGATCGACAGGACATTGGGCCCCCGGACGCCGTCATGGCGCGGGGCGACCACCATGTCGAAAGCAGCGGTGCGCCAGCGGGGGTCCTGGGTCTGGATCACCCGTGTGCGTCCCCCCGACCGCGCCTTGGCCCACAGGCCCAGCGGCAAGGTCGCGCGGCCCGTGCCGATCCACAGGTCTGGCCAGGGCGCGCCCGGCCCAGGAAAGGGGCTGTCCGCCGCCGGGTCCAGCATGGCGGGTGCTTTCAGCGCGGACGGCAGTCGGTCGAACAGCGGACGCCAACGAACACGGCGGACATCGATCCGTGCAGGCACCAGGCGGGCCACCGCCTCGGCCAGTCCAAGGGCCTGGTTTTCCATGCCGATACGGCCGTCAGAGACGACCTGGATCAGGATCGGGGGCTTATCGGCCCCTATTTCCACTCGACCTTGAGGATTTCATAGGCCTTGACGCCGCCGGGGGTGTTCACCTCGACCACATCGCCGACCTCCTTGGAGATCAGGGCCCGTGCGATCGGGGACGAGACGGAGATCTTGCCCTGCTTCACATCGGCCTCGTGTTCGCCGACGATCTGATAGCGGCCCTCTTCCTCGGTATCTTCATCCACCATGGTGACGGTCGCGCCGAACTTGACGCGGTCGCCCGACAGTTTGGAGACGTCGATGACCTGGGCGCGCGAGATCTTGTCCTCGATCTCGGCGATCTGGCCCTCGATCCAGCCCTGGCGCTCCTTGGCGGCGTGATACTCGGCGTTCTCGCTGAGATCGCCATGGGCGCGCGCCTCGGAGATAGCCGCAATCACCGCCGGCCGCTCGACCGACTTGAGTTGCTTCAACTGATCGTCGAGGGCGCGATAGCCCCCGGCCGTCATCGGCACTTTTTCCATGTATCGTGAGTTTCTTGTATCGCCCGAAGGGAGGGACTTGACGCTGTACGATTGGTCGCTGGGCGCAAGCGACCGGGCGTAGAAGCTAGGGCATCAGCCCAAGGAACTCAAGCGGGGTGACGTTTGGGACGGTGACGGACCTGCTTGACCAGGCTCCAGGCCAGCCAGCCGACGGCCGCCATTCCCGCCAGCATGAAGGCTCCGGACACCAAGGCGATGCCGACCGCCATGAAGGCGAGGACGAAGGCCAGTATGGCGGTCAGGGCGGCAATGATCTGGACGGTTCTCAGGCGCATGGACGGTTAACGCGCGGACGGCCCTGCGGTTGCCTCGTCCCAGGCGGAGCGCACGAGGGTCGCAAAGACGTCGGCCCGTGTGTTCCAGGGATCGACCCGCGTCGGTCCCACCGTGCCGTCCATTCGAGCGCGCAACACACTGGCTGACCCCCGCATCAGGGCCAGGGCCTCGGCCGGACGCCGCTGGTCCAGCAGCACGGTCGCCAGCCTCTGATCCCGCAACAACCGGCGCGGATGCCCCTCGACCAGGCGGGCATCCGCCGTGGCCTTGGATCGTCGCAGCGTGGTTTCCGCCTCTGACCATTGTCCCATGGCCTGAAGGCTCTCGCCCAGGCCGAGGATCAGGCCGCTCTCCACGTGCCAGGGCGCGCCCTGTTCGCTGGCCAGGACCCAGGCCGCTCGATGCAGAGGTAGGGCCTCGGCGTGTCGGTCCTGCTGGTCCAGGGCGAGCGCCAGCATCGACCATGATATGGCCAGGTCGATCCGGTCGGTCAGGTCCTGGCGTACGGCGATCGCCTGGCGCAGCGCGGCCTCGGCCTCGACGGGGCGGTGGAGCGCCAGGAGGGCGATGCCCAGATGGTGCAGGGCCATGCCCCGCAGGACCGGGTCCTGGGTGCGTTCGGCGACGGTCCGAAACAACGGCTCGGCCTGATGCGAGCGTCCCGATCCGAGCAATTCCGCCGCCAGGTTCTGCACCGCCTTGTGGCCCTGAGGATGATCGGGTCCCAGGGCGGCGATCGCATCGTCCGCCGTCTGGCGCAACACAGCCAGGGACTCTTCGCTACGGCCCATCTCGCCCAGGGCCACTCCGACATTGCCACGCGCCGAGAAGGTCTCCGGGTGTGTCGGACCATAGATCTGTTCAGCCAGCACCAGGGTGTCGCGACTGCTATCCAGGGCCGCCGCGAAAAGTCCCTGTTCGTGAAGGGCTAGGCTCCGCTGGCCCATGGCCGACACCCGCACCTCTGGCGACAGGCCCGGAAGGCTCAGGATAAGCCCAAGGCGGGCATCGGCCTCGACCGGGCGGTTCGCGCGGGTCAACAGGTTGGCATAGTAGATTTCGCTGTGCAGCGTGGCCTCGGTCTGGCCCCAGCCCAGGCTGATCCATCGGTCCAGCACATCCCGCAGCACGGGCAAGGCCTCGCTTTCCCGCCCCAGCTCGCCCAGGGCGAAGGCGACGGCGCTGGCCAGCCAAAGCGTGGTCGGATGATCGGGCCCCAGCGTCTCTAGCGCGGTGCGGTGGGCGGGCTCGGCAACGGACAAGGCCTCGGCCAACCGCCGATCGACGCGCAGGCTGTCCGACAGAACGGCGGCGGCCATCAGGGTGTCGGGCGACGAGGCCCCGCTGTCCGCAGTCCGCGCATGAAACGCCCGGCTCGCCTCTTCGACGGTCGGTATCGCCTCTTGGGTCACGACAGGTCCAGCCAGTGCCAGTGTCGCCGCCAGGACCAAGGAACCGATGCCGTGCATGAGCCCATCTAGCATGGCCGGCTGTCCATGCCATCGACCGCGCGTGTTCCGGTCGTGGCGGAGCTCAGGCGTAGGCGTAGGGTCCGCCACGTTCCAGAGCCCGCTGATAGGCCGGGCGGGCATGAATGGCGGCCAGAAAGGCCTCGACCCTGGGCTTGTCGTCATAGGGGGCGCGACTACGGCCGGCCTCCAGCGGGAAGCTCATCATGATGTCGGCGGCGGTGAACGCATCGCCCGCGAACCAGGCCGATTTCGTCAGCTCCGCTTCCCAATAGGCGACATGAGCGGCGATCTGGGGATCGATGAAACCCTGCTGGGCCTTGTTCGACACGGCGTTGACGATGGGCTTGATCAGGCCGGGGGCCCGTTTGGGCAGTTGTCCGAACACCAGCTTCAGCAACAGGGGCGTCATGGCCGACCCCTCCGCATAGTGCAGCCAATAGCTGAACCGCCGGGCCTCCGCCGTGCCCGACGCGGGGCGTAACCGCCCCTGGCCATGGGCATCCAGCAGATATTCGACGATCGCCCCCGTCTCGGCGACGCGAACCTCCCCGTCGTCGATGACCGGCGACTTGCCCAGGGGATGAATGGCCCGCAGTTCAGGCGGAGCCAGCATGGTCTGGGCGTCACGCTCATAGCGTTTGACCTCATAGGCCAGGCCCAGTTCCTCCAGCAGCCAGAGCACGCGCTGCGAGCGGGAATTGTTCAGATGGTGGACGGTGATCATGGCGGACCCTTCGTGGTCCCCCACGCCTAACTTGCCGCGGGAGAACCGTCCAGACGCCTGATCAGACCCGGCGACCGCTCCAGCGTCGCTGCGGCCCGGCCTTTGGGGTGGCGGTTGTCGGCATCGGTCGTTTGGAGTCCTGGCGGCTTTGCCACAGTTGCAGAGCCAGAGTGGCCAGAGCCAGCTTGCCCGCATGACGGCCCGCGATCCGGCGCCCGCCCCGGCTCAGCAGCAGGCCACCCAGGACGGTGGCGATCTTGGGAATGGGCATATCTGATCTCCTTCTGAGCGAAGCCAAACGCCGGGGAGGCGATCCGGTTTCCGACCTGAACGATTGAACCGGGGCGCGGATTGGATCACTCCAGAGGCATGACCCAGACCGAACCCTCTCTGACTTCGCTCGCCCATGGGGGCGGTTGCGGCTGTAAACTGTCGCCCGGCGTCCTGCGCGATATCCTGAAAGGGGTGCCGCAGGGGGCAGTGTTCGCCGATCTGATGGTGGGCAACGAGACCAGCGACGACGCGGCCGTCTGGCGGTTGAACGATACCCAGGCCCTGGTCGCGACGACGGACTTCTTCATGCCGATGGTGGACGATCCCTTCGACTTCGGCCGGATCGCGGCGACCAACGCCTTGTCGGACGTCTATGCCATGGGGGCCACGCCGATCCTGGCCCTGGCCCTGGTCGGGATGCCGGTGGGGCAGTTGTCGGTGGAAACGATCGCACGGGTTCTGGCAGGCGGAGCCGACGTCTGCGCGGCGGCGGGGATTCCCGTGGCCGGGGGCCATTCGATCGACAGTGTCGAGCCAATCTATGGGCTGGTGGTGCTGGGACTGGTTCACCCCGAGCGGGTGCTCACCAACAAGGGGGCGAAGGTCGGCGATGCTCTGATCCTGACCAAGCCCCTGGGGGTCGGTATCCTGAGTGCGGCCTTCAAGCGCGGGGCGCTTGGGGGGGAGGGCTATGCCGCCCTGATCGCCTCGACCACGCGTCTCAACACGATCGGAGCCCTTCTGAGCGGGATGGAAGGGGTCCATGCGGTCACCGATGTCACCGGTTTCGGCATGGCCGGCCATGGGCTGGAGATGGCGCGCGGGGCAGGCCTGCGGATCGAGATCGCTTTTGACCGCCTGCCTCTTCTGGCGGGGGTCGAGGGTCTGGTCCGTAAGGGCATCCGCACCGGGGCGTCGGTCCGCAACCTGGAGAGCTATGGAAGCCTGGTCCAGCGCCCGGCCGGATTCGACGCCTGGCGCACTGACATCCTGACCGATCCCCAGACCTCGGGCGGTTTGCTGATCGCGGTTGCGGCCGATCGGGCAGAGGCGGTCCTCGCCCTGGCCCATGCCGACGGGTTCGCGGCGGCCCGGATCGTGGGGCGGGTTGTGGCCGGGCCGGTCGGAGTGGACGTCGCTTGATCCGCCGCACCACCGACCTAAGCCTCCAGGCTCGATCCGCCTTCGACGCCATCATCGATGTGCGAAGTCCGTCGGAGTTCGCACTCGACCACATCCCCGGCGCGATCAACCTGCCGGTCCTGGACGATGCTCAGCGGGCGCTGGTCGGCACGGAATATGTCCAGGGTTCCAAATTCCTGGCCCGGCGCATGGGGGCGGCTCTGGTGGCGCGAAACATCGCCGGACATCTGGAGGGGGCGCTGAAGGATCGGGACGGATCGTTCCGGCCGCTGGTCTATTGCTGGCGCGGCGGACAGCGGTCGGGGGCCATGGTCACGGTGATGGATCAGGTCGGCTGGCCGGTCACGGTGCTGGACGGGGGCTATCAGACCTGGCGGCGACGGGTGTCGACGGCTCTCTACGACACCCCCTTGCCGCACCGGCTGGTGCTGCTGTCGGGGCCGACCGGCTGTGGCAAGACCGCGATCCTGAACCGGCTGGCCGGTCACGGGGTCCAGTCCCTGGACCTGGAGAGTCTGGCCGGGCATCGCGGCTCACTGTTCGGGGCCATGCCGCACGGACAGCCGTCGCAGAGGGCGTTCGAAACGGCCGTTCTGGAGGCGATCGAGACGCTCGACCCGGCGCGCCCGGTGGTGGTGGAGGCCGAATCCAGCCGGATCGGAGCCCGCACCCTGCCGCCCCGTCTGTGGGCCGCCATGGGCGCTGCGCCCGTCATCGAGATCACGGCCCCGCTTGCGGCCCGCGCAGATCACATCGTCCAGACCTATGTCGAGATCGCCGCCGACCCGGATCGCCTCGATCAGGCCCTGACACGCCTGCCGCGCCATCATGCCAAGGCCACGATCGCGCAATGGCGCGCCATGGCCGTACGAGGCGAGATCGAGGCTCTCGCGACCGAACTGATGCAGCAGCACTACGACCCCGCCTATCGCCGGTCGCGCGGTGACCGGGCGGTGCTGGCCACCCTTGACCTGGCCGGGCTGTCGCCGGACGACCTGGGCGATGCCACCGCCCGGATCGCGCGGGTTTTGTCGGTCGCCGCGACAGGTTAGAGACGCTCATGCGCCAGATGACCCGGACCCTCGTCGTGATCACCGCCCTGCTGCTGGGGGGCGGGGCCGTCCAGGCCCAGGACGCCGCCTCGCGGGCCCTGCCGGTCCATGTCGGCGGGCGGGTGATCGTCGATCCGGACGGGGGGCTGACCTTCGGCTGGCCCGGCATCTATTTCGAGGCGCGGTTCAACGGCACGGCGGTGCGGGTGCGGTTCGAGGCCCCGACCGAACACATGCGCCTGCTGATCGACGGGCAGGAGCGGGCGGCCTTCCGTCGGCCCGGCCTGGTCGATCTGACGCTGGACGGCCTGTCTCCCGGCGAACACGTCGTGCGGCTGGAGAAACAGACCGAAAGCCAGACGGGCGGCGGGCGCTTCATCGGGTTCGAAGCCGTCGGCGACACCGTCGCCCTGCCGTTCCTGGCCCGCCCGCGCCAGATCGAGTTCATCGGCGATTCCTTCACCGTGGGCTACGGCAATACCTCGGGACGGCGAGAGTGCTCGGCCGAGGAGGTCCATGCCTTCACCGACACCCAGCAGGCCTTCGGTCCCCGCGTCGCCCGCCATTTCGACGCCGACTACCGGACCCATGCCTATTCCGGCTTCGGCATCGTGCGGAACTATGCCGGCACCTCTCCGGACCTCAGCCTGCCGACCCTTTATGGCCGGCTGAAGCCGGACGATGCGGAGCGGATGGTCGAGGCCTCGGGCGACTGGCGACCCCAGATCATAGTCATCAATCTGGGCACCAACGACTTCTCGACGCCGATCAACACGGGGGAGCGGTGGGCCGACGAAGCCGCGCTGAGAGACGAATACCGCCGACGCTATATCGCCTTCGTCCAGGACCTGGCCGAGGTTCAGCCTCAGGCGCGCTTCATCCTGATGGGCTCGGACGCCTTCTATGGCGATGTCCAGGCGGTGGCCGCCGCGGTCAATGCCGACCGTCCCGATCGGGTCACGACCCTGGCTTTCCGCGACCTGGACCTGGGCGGCTGCGACTGGCACCCGTCCCTCGACGACGACGCCCGCATCGCCGATCTGCTCCAGACCACAATCGAGGCCATGGGCCTATGGGGCGAGCGGGCCGCGACCGACGACTGATCTGGGCACTCCACCCACGCGCCAGACCTCTCCCCCATCCGTGACCGACCCGTCCACGGTCAATGGCTTGAACAGCGGGCCGGGGCCCTTTATTGCCCGCCCTGACAACAGGAGTGCTTTCCATGCTGGCTCTCGCCATCATCCTCGGCTTCGTCGCCGTTCTGGCCGCGATCAATGCCTTCGAGTTCGGCCGGGTTGACTGACGTCACCCCCGTGCGGCCCTCCGACAGGGGTGTCGCCCTCGTCACCGGGGCGGGTCGCCGGATCGGTCGCGCCATCGCCCTGGACCTGGCCCAAGCTGGCTTCGACATCGCGGTGCATCACCGCGAGCCGAATGGCGGGGGGGCGATCGACGCGCGCGCCCTGATCGCCGATATCCGCAACTTGGGTCGACGGGCGGAGGCCGTGACCGCCGACCTGGCTGACGAGGCCGCCGTCCGGACCCTGATTCCGGCAGCGATCCGGGCCCTGGGACCCCTGACCCTTCTGGTCAACAATGCCTCGGTGTTTCAGGACGACCGGGTCGGCGGGTTGGAGCGCGACCTGTGGGACCGTCACCTGGAGACGAACCTTAGGGCCCCTATCGTGCTGGCCGAAGCCTTCGCGGCCCAGGCGCCGGCGGGGTCTTCGATCATCAACCTGCTGGACCAGAAAGTGGCCAAGCCCGATCCGCGCTTCTTCTCCTACAGCCTGTCGCGGGCGGGTCTTTGGTGGGCGACCCGGACCCTGGCCCAGGCCCTGGCACCCGACATCCGCGTCAATGGGGTGGCTCCGGGTCCGACCCTGCCGTCCGTCCATCAGACCCAGGCCGACTTCGACGCCGAGGCCGCTGGCACCCTGTTGCGGAAACCCGGCAGCCCCGAGGCGGTGGCCCGCGCAGTGCGCTGGCTGGTGAACGCCGAGATGGTGACCGGCCAGATGATCGCCGTCGACGGCGGCCAGCACCTGGCCTGGCACACCCCCGACATTGTGGAGTAAGCCCAGCGCCATGGCCCCGTTTCCGACCGTGACCGCCTTTCCCGCGACCGACCTGCCCCACCGCGAGGGGCTGACGGTGTTTGTGCGCGGCCTGACCCTACAGGCCGGGATCGGCATTCATGACCACGAGCAGGGGCGGTTCCAGACCCTGGTCATCGACGTCACCCTGGACCTGGGATCGGTCCCGGTCGAAAGGTTGGCCGATACCGTCAACTATGAAACCGTGGCCACGGCGGCGCGTGAGATCGTGGCGGCGGGCCATGTCGGTCTGGTCGAGACCTTCGCCGAACGGCTGGCCCTGGCCTGTCTGGACGATGCGCGGGTGCGGGCCGTGACGGTGCGGATCGACAAGCCGGGGGCCCTGGAAGGGGCCGAAGCGGCCGGTTGCGAGCTGCGTTACGCCCGCTGAAGGTTGCGCCTGATCGGTCGGGCCGTCATTGTCGGGGCCTGAGCAGGCTGCCGCGTGACAGGCAGGATGGAGCCGCGCCGCACGATGTCGATGGCCAAACCCGGACCCCATGACGCCGCCCCCGGCGTGGACCACGATCTGGACGATCTGGTGGGCTTCAGCACCGCGCGTTCGCTGGCGCATTCCGCCGTGCGCGAATCGGTCGATCCGCCCGAGGTCGAGATCACATCAGAGTCAGAGTCAGAGCCTGAGCAGGGGCCGAAACCCGAACCCGAGGCGTCTCCTGTCTTTGCCCTGGAGGGCGAGCCGGAGCGGGAGGTCGCCGCACCGGTGAGCGAACGCCCTGTGGCGACGCGGGACGAGCCGGAACCCGAACTGGATCTGGGCCTGGCCCCGATCCCCTCTGCGACGCCCATCCTGCCGGTGATCGAGCCTGGAGCCAGGCCGGGCTGGCGCGAGCAGGTGCGCCAGGCCGAGATCGCCATCACGCCGCCGCAGGATTTCGGCAAGACCACGGCCCGAATCCTGGGGCGACAACAGGCCAGGCCGATCGAGGGCATCATGGGACTATTCGCCGTCTATGCGCTGATCCTGTTCGCCGTGCCCACGCTGGGCGTCTCGGCGGCGATCGCCCTGCTGGCCGTCTTCGGACGCGAGGGGCCCACCGATCCCGTGGCCCGCAGCCATTTCATCTATCAGCAGCGTACCCTCTATGCCGCCGCCGTCACCGCCCTGCTGGGCGTCATCCTCATCGTGATCGGCCTGGGCGTGTTCGTGCTGTTCGTGCTGGCGGTCTGGACCCTGGCGCGGGGTGCCTGGGGCGTCTGGCGTCTGAAGGCGGACCTGCCCATCGACAACCCCCGCAACTGGCTGTTCTGACCATGTCCGATCTTCCCCCGCCCACGCGACCGGTGTTTCAGTCCAACGAGTCCGAAGGCAAGCCTGCGGCCCTGATCGCCTGGGGCCTGTATCTGCTGTCCCTGCCCAGTGCCAACACCCTGGTCCTGGTCGGACTGGTGGTGGCCTATGCCACGCGCGGTTCGGCGACGGGCGTCGCGCGCCAGCACCTGGATGCCCAGATCGCCCTGTTCTGGCAGGTCGTGTGGTGGACCATCGCCCTGTGGATCCTGATCGGGATCAGTCTTGTATTCTCCTTCGTGCTGATCGGCATTCCGTTCCTGATCCTGTTCGTGCTCCTGTGGTTCCTCGTCACGGTGTGGTTCACGGTCAAGAGTGTCCTCGGCCTGCTGAACCTGCTTCAGGATCGCCCCGCCTGACGACGGAACCGTATGGGCCGCCACCGCCTTGGTTGAAGGCAGATGCGAGAGACAGGTCATGACGGCATTCACGGACGACACGGAGGCACTGCGGTTTCATCAGACCGAGCCCGATGCCAAGGGGGTCGAGCGCTCGATCTGGGCCGACTATGCGGTCCAGGGTGAGACCCGCGTGATTCTCCATGTCGAGGCGGACGCCGCCCTGCGGGGCACCGGCGCGGCCGGGCGGTTCATGCAGGCGCTGGCCGATCATGCGCGGGCCAGCGGACTGAAGCTGGCACCCCGCTGCAGCTATGCCGTCGCCTGGCACCGCCGCCACCCCGATCAGGACGACGTCCTGGCCTGAGGTACGCCCTTGAAGTTCTGCTCAGACGGCCGTCACTCGAAATAGGTCACGGTGTTGATGCAGTTGCCCGATGTCTCGAACACCAGCAGCTGGGTTTCTCCCTCGGCCTCGACTGATACGGCCACCTGCTCGCCGACCACTATGGATGACGCCACCCTTGCGCGGGGGCCGCTGTCCAGCGAATCGACAAACTCACCCACCAGGGGACCGGAGATCTCAAAGCTGTCGTCTGACGCGCGAATGCGACCACCCGGGGCCATCAAGCCCAGAACCGCAGACCCGTTGCGGCCATTGAGCCCCTTTATGAAATCGGAGGCCAGTCCCAGGGGATCGGAAGGATCGCCATACTGGGGCTCGCAGGCCGTCATCGCGAGAAGGACGACAATCGCTGACATCATGGGTCCGCTCCTGGGGCAGATGCGTTTCGAATATCGGCGTCAGATGTCCATGATCCCCCCGCCCGGTCAAGCTTGCGGCGGACCCGTCACGGACCGGTTGCGACGTTTCCTTCGCGCCGGGCGTTATGGCAGGAATGAAGTACACGGGAGGATGCCATGCCGGAGTTCGACCTGAATGCCCTGACTGGTGCCGACGGGGTCTGGACGATATGGGTCCTGCCGGTCCTTCTGGGACTGGGTCTGGCTTCGGCGACCGGCTTGCGGACCTTTCTTCCCTTGCTGATGCTGGCCGGCGCGGCGCGGTTCGGCCTGTTCGGCATCGACCTGAACGAGACCATGGCCTGGCTGACGTCCGATGCGGCCATCCTGGCCCTCGGTATCGCGGCGGTGGTGGAGTTCACCGGTGACAAGATTCCCGTGGTCGACAACGCCCTGTCGACCCTCGGCCTGATCACCCGGCCCGTGGCTGGGGCGGTGGCGGCGGGCAGCGTCTTCGCCGGGGTGGATCCCACGACGGCGGCGGTGGCGGGCGTGATCATCGGCGCCCCGACGGCCCTGGCCTTCAATGCCGCCCAGGGCGGGGCCCGCCTGACGTCCACGACCACGACCGGCGGGCTGGGCAATCCGGTGCTGTCGTTCATTGAGGACATTCTGGCGGTCTTCACCGTCATCCTGGCCTTCCTGGCCCCCATCCTGGTGCCGGTCCTGCTGATCGTGCTGGCGGTGGTGGTGTTCCGCCTGGCGCGTCGTCTCAGGACCCCGCGACCGGCCTGAGCCTGTCAGTCCAGGGCGCAGACATCCGCCAGACCGCGCCAGGCCCCGGCGTGATCCAGCCCATAGCCCACCAGAAACCGGTTCGGGGCCTCCCAGCCCACGAAGTCCGGCTCTGGCGCACGGGGCAGGGGCCAGGGCTTGCGGGCAAAGACGCAGGTCAGGACCTCTGACGCGCCCGCCTCCCGGATGATCCGAACTGCCTCGGCCAGGGACAGACCCGTGTCGAATACATCGTCCAGGATCAGGACCTTTCGACCCTGGACCGAGCGTTGCAGCGGGGCGTGGACATCAATCCGGCCCCGGCTCGTCGTGTCGTCGCCATAGGAGGCCAGCCACAGGGCGTCGAACCGGACGCAGACCCCGGCGCGGGCCAGTGCGCGGGTCAGGTCGGCGGCGAACCACAGCCCTCCGGTCAGAAGAACCACCGCCACGGTCTGGTCATCGACCATTGGCGCGATCCGGGCGGCCAGATCATCGACGACACGGCGAACCTCCGCCTCCGGCAACAGGACGGTAGGGTCGGCGCGAGTTTCGGGATCAGCCATGATCCGAGGCGGATACCGCCTCGTCATGAGTCTTGTCGAGAGGCGTGGCATTCAACGGCACGGCATCCAGAGGCCGCATGGTCGGCAAGTCGCCCGACACGGGTG
>Ga0209066_10004003_pt1 | contig 16361 bp, 11 predicted proteins | sample All_14_2_FD_187198 | JGI IMG/M metagenome (GOLD analysis project Ga0209066, IMG submission 187198) | Freshwater microbial communities in response to fracking from Pennsylvania, USA - Allegheny Zone_MetaG_DW_15 (SPAdes) (version 2) ...
TGGCCTCTGCGATGAGCGCCAGATCGGTGGCCGCCACCAGACCTGTGGTGTTGACGGTCAACGCATCAAGCAGGAAGGTTTTGGCCGCTTCCGCGCCATCGGCCAGGGGGTCGGCCGTGAGGCCGCGTCCGACCAATTCAATCAGGGACTTGCCCAACACCGGGATCTGGCGGGCCAGCAATTCGTTCTCAACCATGGCCGAGGCCACGTCGGTCCAGCGGTCGATGGCCTGGGTGACCGAGGTCACCGCACTGGCGCCCAGCGAGATGTGGCCGGTCAGGTCCTCCAGACCCTCGAAGGTGTAGCCTGCGCTGCCTTCGGTGACCGCGGTGACCGCGCCAGATCGGGTCAAGCCCACAGCGCTGCCCTCAAAGCTGGCCGCATCCAGGCCAGCACCGGCCGCAATGCCGGACAGCTGGCTGCCGTCCTGCACCAGGAACCGGTCGTCGCCCAGACCGCCGATGATGGACAGGCGCTGCCCAGCCTGCAACTGCACGCTCAGGTGGTGGGCCGACAGGGCGGGATCGGCGTAGCCCACATCCAGCTGGCTGCCGTTGATGGTGAAGACCAGGTCACCGGTGACCGTGGAAAAGTCCAGGGTGTCGTTGCCACCCAGGCCGGTGATCGAATCCTGGCCCCACTCGTTGCCAAACACAAAGGTGTCGGCATCAGCGCTGTCGGTCAGGGCTTCGTCGGCACCGGTGGACGTGATGGTGCCCAAAAGGCCAAACGCATCCGCGTTGAAAGCGGGACCAAAGGCAAACAGGGTGGTGGACTCGATGGCCCCCACCCGACGCTCCAGCGTCCAGTTGCCACCTGCGACGGCACTGCCGGTGGCATCGATGGACGCGGCCACATCAGCCCCCGTCAACTCGGACAGCGTGGACACGAAATGCTCGCCACGCTCGCCCTTGCCAACGTCACAACCGTAAATCAGCAGATCGGCATCGGCACTCAGGGCCTGGCGCCAGGACGCGAACTGCTCGGCCTGGGCGTCCAGCTTGTCGGCGTCCACCAGGGTGGTGCCCAACAACAGGCTGCCATCATCGCCATGCGAGACCAGGTGAATGGCCTGCAGGTCGTCGTGGCGCGCCAACCAGCGGGTGATCTGTTCCAGGCCGTCGGACTGGGCGTCCAGCACCACCACTTCAGCGCGTGTGGCCTGGGACTCGTCCTCGGCAGAGCGTTGGGACAGGGCTTGCGCAATCAGGCGATCGGCGTCCTGCACCCGGGGGTCGACAAAAATGACCTCATTGATCTGGCCCACCTGCTGCTGCCGATCCGCGGCCGTGGCCCACACGCCCCGGCTGGCATCCAGTTGCGACGCCAGCATGTCCTGACCTGTGGCGATGGTGACATGGCTGCTGGCTGCAGGCGTCAACACCAAAGGCTGGTGCAGAACCACGCCGGCGTTGAGGTCCGGCGTGGGTGGGGGCAGCAGGCCTTCGCCGGACAGCAGGTAGCGAGGCTCCATCGCCTCCACCACCAGGCGGGGGCGATCACCTCTGGACTGCGTGGTCTGGCGGGCTGGACGTCGGACGTCGGGGACCCCCAACATGCGGCGCAGGCGTTGCGCCATGTTGAGTTTGGTGAAACCTTGACGTGCGTTCATACAACCTCCAGTGCCAGGGCTCGAAGCCCCTGCCATCCATGCGTTCGATCAGACAGACTGAGCGGAATCAATCCAGCAACGTGGCCAGATCCTGCAGGTCCTGTCGGGTCAGCGTACCGACCGCCTGCTTGAGCTTGAGCCGATTGCTGAGGTAGTCATAGCGTGCCTGCAGGTAATCACGGCGAGCCGCGAAATACAAGCGATAGGCGTCCACCACGGCGACCACGGTCTGCAAACCGGAGCGGTGGCCTTCCAGCTTGGCCTCCAGTGCGCTTTCCTGGGCAACCATGGACTGGCGCAAGGCGTCCAGCATCTGAACATTGGCCTGAACCGCCATGAAGGTCGAACGCGCAATGCGCTCGGTCTTGCGGCTTTCCTGGTCCATCTCGCGGTCGGCCTTGCTGCTGCGGGCCACGGCCTCACGCACCAGCGATGAGGTCAACCCGCCCTCATAGAGCGGCACCTTGAGCTTGAAAGCCAGCTCGCCGGTGTCGGTCTTCTGACCACCACCGTAGATGGAGCCATCGGCATCCTGGCGGCTCATGCTGCCCACCAGATCCAGGGTGGGCAGGTGTCCGGCGCTCTGGCGCTTGATCTCCAGCTCGGCGATGTCACGCGCCAGCTTGCGCGACTGCAGGGACAGGTTTTGCTCAATGGCCGCCGCCACCCAGGAGTCCGGGTTGGCGGGCTTGGGCGCCACGGCCAGGAAGTCACGCTTGAAGCCGGCGCCGATCTCGACGTCCTCGCCGGTGATTTCCTTTAGCGCCAGGCGCGCATCGTCCACCCGGTTGGCGGACTCGATCACCTTGGTCTCGGTCACGGCGTAACGTGCCGTGGTGTCATGCATCTGGGTGATGGTGCCCAAACCGCTCTGCAGACGACCACGTGCCAGCTCCAGTTGCTTGGAGGTGGCCTCGCGCTCGGCCTTGGCCAACTCCATGCCGTCCTGCGTGGCCAGCAAGTTGAGGTAACCCGTGGTCACCCGCAGGATCAGGTCTTGCTCTGCCGCCAACAGGTTCAGACGTGCCTGCTCGACGCTGACCTTGGCCTGATCCATCCGCACCCACGACTGGGCCCGGATCAGGGGCTGCGTGATCGTCAGCGACATGGACTGAGAGGGGTAGCTGACCGAGTTCTTCAGGAAGGTCGGGTTGGGTGTCTCGCGCACGTTCTGGTGCACGTTGGAGCGCTGGTAGTCAAAACTGGCCACCGGGAGGAAACCCGCTTGCGCCTGAGGAATCGCTTCGCTGACGGCCTCGAAATCGGCTTTGGAGGCCAGGTAACGAGAGTCGGTGGTCATGGCTTTTTCAAGCATGCCCAGCAAGTTGTAACGCGCAGCGGGCGCTGGCGTGGTTTCCAGCGCCTGGGCATGGCGCCCTTCCAGTTGAACCGGGCGGATCACGACCCCAGGCTTGCGAAGATCGCCCATGTCGCGACCCAACGCCACCGCCAACCCTTGCTGCCCGCGAGAGGCCAGTTCAGGACGGACGGCTCGCAAGGCCAAGGACATCTGCCCTTGCGCGTCAGACGCCTGGTACTGGCGCCCGCCCAGGTCCACCGAGGACACCAGGTCAAACACCACACGGGCCGAACCCATGCGCGTTTCTGTCATGGCGGCCTGACGCACCGCCGGGTGTGCAGACTTGAACTTGGAGACCGCCTGGCGGACCTGATCGGGCGTCCAACCCAGGAAGTCCAGCACCAGACGCGACGGCTGCTCCAGCGTGAACGCATTCACGCGGGCCTGCGCAGCGCCGCCCAGTTGCAAGGTCAACTCACCATTGACCACCGCAGTCTGGATGGACTGAAGCCCATCGCGCTGCGATTTGCCCGGCGCCTGATCGGGCACCAGGCTCAACGTGACCTGCCCCGCCCTGCCCTGCGCCACCCCACCGGTGTCGACCAGGTCCAGAGGGCCTCGGAGGTCAAACACAATGCGCACAGGGCCAGAGGCTGGCACCAAGACCTTGCGGAAATAAGGTGGCAAACGGTCCATCCGTGCCACCACTTCTTCAACCTGGCTGCGCGAGACGCCCGGCAACTCCAGCACCAAGCGGCCAGGCGCATCCTCAAAGGACACCTCGGCCACCAGGCCTGCGCTGCCCTCCAGGGTCATGTCCAGGCGGTCTTCCGATCCGCCAAAACGGATGTCGCCCAGGGCGGCTGGCACCGACGCCGCTGGCGAGCTGGCGGGCTCGGCGCCATCGGCCAGGACCACTTCCCAGCGAGAGCGCCCGCCATCGAGCGCCACCACGGTTTCGTCCAGCACGCGCATCGCAGTGGACAACTGCACATCGATCACGATGCGGCCATCCAGCCCCGGCAAAACCGCCAGTTGGCGGACATGGGCCGGGCGCCCCATCTGCTGAGCCAGCGCTTGCGCCTCGCTCATGGACACGCCCTTGAGCTCCATCCGCAAGGACGGACGAGCCCCCTGAAGCAAGGTCACTTGTGACAAGGCCCCCACCGGGGTTTCCAACTGAATGCGGAAGACGTCTGCGTCCTCCTTGGCGACCAGGGTGACAGAGGTCTGCGCCTGTGGCGCCTGTGCGATGACCACACCCGCAGTTGCCATCACACCACCGATGGCGGCTGAAAGAAACAGCCTCACCAGAGGCACCGCGATGCGACGTTGAACTTTCATTGGCTTTCCATTGGACGCGGTGGGACAGACTTCACAACAGGCCACACCGCCGTCGTCTCAAAAAAATAGCGCCCGCACGAGCACCCCAGGGCGGACATTCCCGCTTTACGGATAGTAACAATCCGTGCCGCAGGTGGAAGCTCAAACAACGCCATGGGACCTAGCAGTTTCCCGAGATGAGCAAAGACACAACACATGTGCCAAAAAATGCGCAGTTGCATAGACATCTGAAGTCTATGAGTTCACTGGTCAGCACATTCCACTGAATGCTGTAGAAGTCTGTCAAATCCTGTCATTGCGCCGTGAACCGGCAGAAGCGGTGGGTTTTGCCATGTGCAAAGCCTTGCCGCTTGTCCGAAACTGGGGTGCAATCGGGGCCCATGCCGTACACCCGCTCTCGCACGCCAGCCCCAGGGCGCGCTGTCTCCCTGCCCAAGCTCCTGCGTTGGATGAGGTCCATGCTGTGGCTGATGCTGCTGCCTTGGCTGACCTCCACGGCCTTGGCGCAAGATGCGCAGGTCATCCACCTCACGGCCGCTACGCAACATGTGAACCTGGCCTCCCAGGTGTCGCGTTGGGTCGACCCGTCCAGGCAGGCCGATTTTGCCCAGGCCAGGGGCCACTTTGTGGCGGGTGATTTCAGGCCTGCGCCGGACCTGCCTGCAGCGGGCTTCACCCTGTCGGCTCAATGGCTGCGAGTGGCCGTGGCAACGCAGCCCTCTGCACGCAGCGACTGGATCCTGAACATCGGCGCCACCTACCTCAACGATGTGCAGGTGTGGGCGCGCGGCCCTGAAGGCCAATGGCTGCATCACCAGCGCGGAGACCGTTTCACGCAAGAATCCAGGCCTTTTGCGGCCCGTGCCAACGCCGTGCGCCTGACCTTGCCTCCCGGCCAGACCTCCGAGATCTGGGTGCGCGTGCACAGCACCAGCGCTGTCAACATCACCCTGGACCTCTGGCTGCCCGAAGCGTATGCCGGTGACGAGACGCGCGCCGCCATGATCTACACCAGCTTTGTGACCTTGCTGGCCCTGGTGATGGCGGTGTTCACCCTGCTGGGCCTGGGCATGAAAGACCGCGTCTTGTTGAGCTTTGCAGGTTACATGTCCACCCTGGCAGTGCTGCACTTTTGCAGCAGCGGCGGCTTGCAGATGATGTGGCCGCTGCGCCCCTGGTGGGCCAGCGACATCCTGGTGGGCTTCGGGGCTCTGTGCGCGTTTTCGACCGGCAATTTTTTGTGGATCGAGTTGCTGGACATGCGCCAGAACTTCAAGCGTCTGGACCTGGTGTACCGCTGGACCGGTTGGGCCGTGATCGCTGCCATCCCCCTGATGGCCACCGACCTGTACTCACCCATGGCCAATCTGATCTACGTGCTGTCAATCCCGCTTGGCTTGTGCAACCTGTACGCCACTGTGCACCTCTGGCTGAAACGCCGTGAGGCCCTCAATCTTCTGTACGTGGTGGCCTTCACCACCAGCAGCCTGGGGACCTGGTCGACGCTGGCCTTGTTGACGGGGCTTTTGCCGCGCAACGCCTTGACCACGGCCGCCTACCCCGTGGCCATCAGCGTGACGGCCGCACTCATGTCGGTGGCCATGATTTTGCGCATCATCCGCATCCAGCACGACAAGAACGAAGCTGAGCAAGGCATTGCCCTGGCGGCTGCGCACACCGAAAACCAGCGCCGCTTCGTCGCCATGCTCACCCATGAGTTTCGCAACCCACTGGCTGGCATTGACCGTGCCGCCAACATGCTGGCCTCCGTGCCGGACCAAAAACCAGAAGACGTGAGCCGCCGCCTGCGCGGCATCCGCACCCAAGTGAGCCGCTTGAACACGCTGGTGGACAGCTTCTTGCTGTCAGAGGCCAGCGACCAGGGCCCTCTGGCTCCCAAGCTCACGCCGGTCTTCATGAGCAGTTACCTGCAAGGCGTGAAACACAGCCTGAGTGAAGAGATGCATGACCGCGTGGTGGTGCAGGTGACGCCGGCCTCGCTGCAAGCCCAGGTGGACGTGCGCTTGCTCAGCCTGGCCCTGCACAACCTGCTGGACAATGCCCTGCGCTACGGCCCGCAGGGCTCTGACGTTGAACTGACGGCGAGCCTTCAGGATCATGAGCTGCTGGTCACCGTGGCCGACTGTGGCCCAGGGCTGCCGGATGCGGAACTGCCCCTGCTGGGCATTCCTTATCATCGAGGCAGCAGCAGTGCTGGCACCCAGGGAACAGGACTGGGCTACCACTTCTCTGACGCCATTGCGCGCGCTCACGGCGGACACCTTGAGGCCGTCAACAGGCCTGAGGGCGGACTGCAAGTGACGATGCGACTTCCACAATGAAACACATGAGCACTTTGAAAGCACCCTCGTTTCGCATCGCCGTGGTCGAGGACGATCACCACCTGCGCCATGACCTCATCGACTTCCTGGTGCACAAAGGACACGATGCAGTGGGGTGCGAAAGCGCCGAGGCATTCGAGACCTTGCAAGCACGCCACCCTGTGAGCCTCGTGGTGCTGGACATCGGGCTGCCAGGACTGAACGGCCTGGAGCTGGTGCAGCGCCTGCGTGCACGCCCGCACTCGCCCGGCATTGTGATGCTGACATCGTTCAATGCAGAAGAGACCCGCATTCAGGGCCTGCAGGATGGGGCTGACAGCTACCTGATCAAGAACGCTTCGCTGGAACTGATTGAAGCGACCTGCATGAGCGTGATGCGCAGGCTCTCTCCAACCTCAGCAACACTGGCGACGCCAGTTTTGCCCGACACCCTGGCCGCCGCAGACGACAAGCTGGCGATGTGGCTGCTGGACGTCACACGCTCTTTGCTGATCTCGCCCAATGGCGGCAACATCGAGCTCACGCACACGGAGCAGGTCTTCCTTCAAACCTTGCTGCGCCGACCTGGCCTGGCCGTGGCCCGCGAGGTCTTGCTAGAGGCCATGGTCAAGCCTGACACCCACAGCAACGCGCGCAACCTGGACAACTGTGCGACCCGTCTGCGACGCAAGGTGGCCTTGAACACCGGGCTCGAGTTGCCCGTGCGCGCTTGTTACGGTGTGGGCTACACCTTCGGTGAAGCGGGCCGTGTGCTGGGCTCCTGAAACGGTACATTGATCAAAATGCTCAGCGGGCGCGCCAAAACGGTCATCGACAAAGGTTGACGTCTTTTCTAGGATCGGGACTCAGTCAACCCACTGGCACCCGATCATGAGCAGTTACCCCCCGATCTTCACCGACGACCAACGTGCCATGCAGGAGGCGGCCAGGTCTTTCGCCCAGAAAGCCCTGGCACCCCACGCGGGCGATTGGGACAAGACCGGACACCTGCCGGACACCGTCGTTCGGCAGATGGGTGACTTGGGGCTGCTGGGCCTGCAGGTGCCATCGCAATGGGGTGGCTTCAAGACGGACGACCTGGCCTACGCCCTGTGCGTGGAGGAGGTGGCCGTGGGCTGCGCCTCATCGGCCGTGTTGATGAGCGTGCACAGTTCCGTCGGTTGCGTGCCCATCCTCAAGTTCGGTACGCCAGACCAGAAGCAGCATTGGCTGCCCCGCATGGCCACGGGCGAGGTCATCGGCGCGTTTTGCCTGACCGAACCCCAGGCAGGGTCGCAAGCCGACGCGCTCAAGACCCGTGCCGTTCGCGATGGTGATGCCTGGGTCTTGAACGGTGCCAAGCAGTTCGTGACCAATGGCGCGCGCGCAGGTGTGGCGATCGTGTTCGCCGTGACGGATCCCGCTGCTGGCAAAAAGGGCATCTCCGCCTTCCTGGTGCCAACCGACACCCCAGGCTTTGAGGTCGGCCACCCCGAGCACAAGATGGGCATCCGCGCGTCAGACACCTGCCCCATCACACTCGTCGACTGTCGCGTTCCCACCCAGAACCTGCTGGGCCAGGAGGGCGAAGGACTGAAGATCGCGCTGTCCAACCTGGAGGGGGGCCGCATCGGCATTGCCGCACAGGCGGTGGGCATCGCCCGGGCCGCCCTGGAAGCCGCCTCGCGGTACGCCAGTGAACGGGTGCAGTTTGGGCAAGCCATTGCTCAGCACCAGGCCATCGGCCACACCCTGGCAGACATGCAGACCCGGCTGAGCGCGTCCCGCCTGCTGGTTCACCACGCCGCGCGCTTGCGCTCGGCTGGCGTGCCCTGCATTTCAGAGGCCTCTCAGGCCAAACTGTTTGCCTCAGAAGCCGCGGAGTGGATCTGCTCCAAGGCCATCCAGATTCACGGGGGCTACGGCTACCTGCAGGACTACGCGGTCGAGCGCCACTACCGCGACGCCCGCATCACCCAGATTTATGAAGGCACCAGCGAGATCCAGAAGCTGGTCATCGCCCGCCAACTGCTGACCGAGACCCAGGACCGTTCATGAACACCACCGCATCCCTGTACGCTGCCGACCAGACCGTCCGCTTGCTGATCAACGGCGAATTTGTGGCCTCCAAGGGCACAGAGCGCCGCCCCATCGTCAACCCCGCGACGCAGCAAGTGCTGGCACACACGCCTTGGGCCACCCCGGACGAGATCAATGCCGCCGTGGCCTCCGCCAAAACCGCTTTTGCCACGTGGCGGCACACCCCGATTGCGGCGCGCATGCGCATCATGTTGCGACTTCAGGCGCTGATCCGCGAAAACCTGCCGCGCATTGCCCGCGTGCTCACCGAGGAGCAAGGCAAGACCCTGGCCGACGCCGAGGGCGACATCATCCGAGGGCTGGAGGTGGTCGAGCACGCCTGCTCGGTGGGCACGCTGCAGTTGGGCGAGTTTGCCGAGAACGTGGCCGGGGGCGTGGACACCTACACGCTGCGCCAGCCGATTGGCGTGTGCGTGGGCATCACGCCCTTCAACTTTCCCGCGATGATCCCGCTGTGGATGTTCCCCATGGCGATCGTGTGCGGCAACACCTTTGTGCTCAAACCGTCCGAGCAGGATCCCATGAGCACGATGGAACTGGTGCGACTGGCGCTGGAGGCCGGTGTGCCGCCCGGCGTGCTGAACGTGGTGCACGGTGGCAAGGAGGTCGTGGATGCCCTGTGCACCCATCCGGATGTGGCTGCCGTGTCCTTTGTCGGGTCAACGGCGGTGGGCACCCATGTCTACGAGCTGGCCGGCCGACACGGCAAGCGGGTGCAAAGCATGATGGGCGCCAAAAACCACGCGGTGGTCCTGCCCGATGCCCACAAGGCGCAAACGCTCAACGCCCTGGCAGGTGCTGCGTTTGGTGCGGCGGGCCAGCGCTGCATGGCCACGTCGGTCGCTGTGTTCGTGGGTGAGTCGCGGCAGTGGCTGCCAGAGCTGGTGCAACGCGCCCAGACCCTGAAGGTCAACGCGGGGGTGGAGCCAGGCACCGACGTCGGCCCGGTGATCTCCGTGAGCGCCAAGGCCCGCATTGAACAACTGATCGCCAGTGGGGTGAGCGAAGGGGCGCAGTTGCTGCTGGATGGGCGCGGCCTGCAGGTGCCCGGTTTTGAGGGTGGCAACTTCGTGGGGCCCACGGTGTTCGGTGGGGTCAAGACCACCATGCGCATCTACACCGAAGAGATTTTCGGGCCGGTGCTGGTGTGCCTGGAAGTGGCCACACTGGCCGATGCCATGGCCCTGGTCAATGCCAACCCTTACGGCAATGGCGTGGCCCTGTTCACGCAGAGCGGCGCAGCGGCCCGGCGCTTTCAAAGCGAGATCAACGTCGGCCAGGTGGGCATCAACGTGCCCATTCCCGTGCCGGTCCCGATCTTCAGCTTCACAGGATCGCGCGGCTCCAAGCTGGGCGACCTGGGCCCCTACGGCAAGCAGGTGGTTCAGTTTTACACGCAGACCAAGACGGTCACAGCGCGCTGGTTTGACGACGATGCCGTGTCGACCGGCGTGAACACCACCATCAGCCTGAAATGACAGGGGGCCAACCATGGTGATCGCATTCATTGGCCTGGGCAACATGGGATCGCCCATGGCCCGCAACCTGCTCAAGGCTGGCCACGCGCTGGCCGTGCACGACCTCAACACCGCGGCGGTGGACGCTCTGGTGGCCGACGGTGCCCGCCCGTGCGCATCTCCCGCCGAAGCCGCAAGAGACGCAGACCTGGTGTTGACCATGCTGCCTGCACCCGCGCAGGTCGAAAAAGTGCTGGCCGGACACCACGGTGTGCTGAGCACCATCAAGCCCGGTGTGCCGATGGTCGACTGCAGCACCATCGACCCAGCCTCTGTCAGGCGACTGGCTCAACTGGCACGCGCGCAAGGCAATGACCTGGTGGATGCACCGGTCTCCGGCGGCACGGGCGGGGCGGCGGCTGGCACCCTGACCTTCATGGTCGGTGCCTCGGAGGACCTCTTTGCCCGCATCCAGCCGGTACTGCAGGACATGGGTCGACGCATCGTTCATTGCGGCGATGTCGGCCATGGCCAGGTCGCCAAGATCTGCAACAACCTGCTGCTGGGCATCTCCATGATTGCCGTGTCAGAGGCCATGTCCCTGGGCGTCAGCCAAGGCATTGACGCCAAGGTGCTGGCCGACATCATCAATGCCTCATCCGGCCGATGCTGGAGCTCGGACACGTACAACCCGTACCCCGACATCATCGAATCGGCCCCCGCGTCGCATGGCTACCAAGGCGGCTTTGGCGTGGACCTCATGCTCAAGGACCTGGGTCTGGCGGCAGAGGCCGCGCGCCAGAGCCACCACCCGCTGCCCATGGGTGCGCTGGCACAACAGCTCTATCAGGTCTGGAGCCTGCAAGGCCAAGGGCACCTGGACTTCTCATCCATCATCCAGTTGCTGAGCCACCCGGACGCGGCTTGAGTCGCATCGGATCGCCCTCACCCCACCCCGGTACCCCCCATGATCGAACTTCAACACCAAGACCACATCGCCATCGTGACTTTGAGCCGACCACCGGCCAACGCCTTCAGCCTGGAGGGCCTGCAACAGCTGCGCCAAACCATCCTGGCGCTGAACGCCGATGCGGCCGTGCGCGCCCTGGTCATCACCGGCAGTGGCAGCAAGTTCTTTTGCGCTGGTGCCGACCTCAACACCTTCGCCAATGGCGACCGCGCCCAGGCGCTGGACATGGCCCAGGCCTTCGGTGCCGCCTTTGAGGCACTGGCCGAGTCTCGACTGGTGACGATCGCCGCCATCAATGGCTACGCCATGGGCGGTGGCCTGGAGTGCGCCCTGGCCACCGACATTCGTGTGGCCGAGCAACACGCGCAACTCGCCCTGCCGGAAGCCGCCGTCGGGCTGCTGCCCTGCGGCACCGGCACGCAGATGCTGCCTGCTCTGGTGGGCGAAGGCTGGGCCAAACGCATGATCCTGCTGGGCGAGCGTGTGGACGCACCCACCGCCCTGCGCATCGGCCTGGTGGAAGAGGTGGTGGACAGTGGCCAGGCGCTGACCCAGGCCCTGGCCCTGGCCGGGCGCGTCAGCACGCAAAGCCCCGACAGCGTGCAGGCCTGCAAAGGCTTGATCCACGCAGCCAGACAAGGCGTGCCACGGGCAGCCGCGCTGTCGCAGGAGCGGGAGCGCTTCATGGAGCTGTTCAACCGACCCAATCAGCGCGAAGGGGTCAACGCCTTCCTGGAAAAGCGCAAAGCCACCTGGCAATGAGCCGCGGTCAACCCGCGTTCAGCACCCCGAGGCCACCCCGCCGGTAGGCGGACGGCCGCATCCCCGTCCACTTGACGAAGGCGCGATGGAAGGCAGAGGCTTCTGCAAAGCCCAAGGCCTGCGCCAGTTGCTCGACGGACAGGGACTCTTCGCGCAGCGAGGTGATCGCCATGTCGCGACGCAGCCCGTTCTTGATCGACTGAAAGGTCGCCCCTTCTGCACCCAGACGACGGCGGAAGGTGGACGGGGCCGCGCCAAGGCTGCCCGCCATCGTGTTCAGGGTGGGCCAATCGGGCGGCGCCAGGGCCCGAAGCCGCGCGCGCACCTGCGCGGCCAGGCTGTCCGTGTTGCGGTACTTGACCAGGAACACGTCAGGTGCGCGCCGCAGAAACTGGCGCAAGGCGTCACGCGTCTGGGTCACGGGCTGAGACAACAGGTCGGAGGGAATCACCAAGGCGCCGTCCGTGGCGTCAAAGCGGAGGTCTTCGCAGAACATCACGCGGTACTCGGACTCAAAGCCCGGCGCGCAACCGGCCAGTTGGCACTGAAGGATGGGAATGCGCCGAGCAATCAACCAGCAGGCCAGGCCGTAGGCCACCATGAAGTAGGTTGCGTGAGCAAAGGGCGTGGCCCTGGGCCGCACATCGCGCAGGCGCAAGGTGGCCGTGTCACCATTCACTTCAAGGCTGGCACGCATGCCATCGAGCACAACCTCGGTGTAACGGCACAGATACCGAAGGGCCGCGCGCAGGTCATCACACCCCAGCAGCCCGTGGCAGAGCAGCGCGTAGGCGCCGGGCCGAACCGGGTGCGCATCCAGCGCAAAGAACTCATCCTGAAGGTGCCGAGCCACCGTGCGCCACAAGGTGCCAAACTGCTCGGGTGACACGCGCGCCAGCGGTTCATTCAGAAACGCCGACGGGATGGCTGCCCGTTGCAAAACAAGGTCCTCCGGCACGCCCTGCCCTGCCACCGCCCGCAGCACTTCGCGGACAAAGTGGATGGACACGGTCCCCGGCTCGACCGACCTGCCTGACATCTCGATGGGCTTCAGCGCGGACCCATGCGCAATGCGCCGTCCAGCCGGATGACCTCGCCATTGAGGTACTCGTTGGCCACGATGCTTTGCACCAGCGTCGCGTACTCGGATGGCCTGCCCAGCCGGGCGGGGTGCGGCACTGTGGCGCTGAGGGAATCCTGCACCTCTTGCGGCAGGCCCATCAGCATGGGCGTCTCAAAGATGCCCGGGGCGATGGTGAGCACGCGGACGCGATCCCGGGCCAGATCGCGCGCGGCCGGCAAGGTCATCGCGACCACGCCACCTTTGGAGGCGGCGTAGGCCGTCTGCCCGACCTGGCCGTCGAACGCTGCCACCGAGGCGGTGTTGATCACCACACCTTGAGACGCCGACGCATCCCCCACATCCCCGGGCGCCTGACTGGCGATCATGGCGGGCACGGCCAGTCGCATCATGTTGAAGGTGCCGATCAGGTTCACCTGAACCACCTTGGTGAAACTGTCCAGGCGGTGCGGCCCGTTCTTGCCGTTGAGCTTCTCGGCCGGGCCGATGCCTGCGGCATTGACCAGCACGTCCAGCCGCCCAAAGCGCTCCACCGCCGTCTGGACGGCTACGATGCCACTGTCCTCGTTGGCGACGTCCGTGCGCACCCACACCATGTGTTCGTGAGGCGGCAATACCTCGGGCCGTGGTTCGGCCAGATCGGCCACCACCACACGGGCACCGGCTTCCAGGGCCATGCGCACGGTGGCGGCACCCAGGCCGGAACTGCCGCCGGTGATCAGAAAAACGCTGCGAGAAATGTCCATGTCCTGATCCTCGATCCTTGTCTTGTCAAATCATCTCGATCGCCACGGCCGTGGCCTCTCCGCCGCCGATGCACAAGGTGGCCACGCCGCGCTGCAAGCCTCGGTGACGCAGCGCCCCCAGCAAGGTGACGATCAGCCTTGCACCGGTGGCCCCAATTGGATGCCCCAACGCGCAGGCCCCGCCATGCACATTGACCTGCTCATGCGCCAGATCCAGCGCCTGCATGGCGGCCATGGCCACCACGGCGAATGCTTCGTTGATCTCCCACAGGTCCACATCCGTGGTCTGCCACCCCACCTGCGTGAGCAGCTTGCGCACCGCGCCAGCCGGTGCGGTGGTGAACCGGCGCGGCTCCTGCGCGTGCCCGGCATGTCCCACCACACGGGCCAGGGGGCTCAAGCCCAAAGCCTTGGCCGTGGAGGCGCGCATCAACAGCAGCGCCGCCGCCCCATCGGAGATCGAGCTGGCATTGGCCGCCGTCACTGTGCCATCGGGCCTGAACGCGGGCTTGAGCGTGGGGATCTTGTCCACCTGGGCCCTCAAAGGCTGCTCGTCCTGCGAGACCACCGTCTCCCGGCCACGCACCACCTCGCGCACGGGGGTGACCTCCCAATCGAAGGCGCCCTGCTGGATGGCCGCTTGGGCGCGGGTGGTCGAGGTGATTGCGTAAGCATCCTGAGCCTGGCGGCTGAAGCCGAACTCAAGGGCGCATTCCTCGGCGAAGTAGCCCATCAATTGCCCCCGGGTCTCGGGCGCATAGGCGTCTTCCAGCCCATCCAGGAACATGTGGTCCAGCACCTGCCCGTGTCCAAGCCGCAGCCCCCCGCGCGCCTTGGGCAGGAGGTAGGGCGCATGGCTCATCGACTCCATCCCGCCCGCCAGCACCATGTTCGCGCTGCCGCACAACAGCGCATCGTGCGCCAGCATGACGGCCTTCATGCCCGAGCCGCAGACCTTGCTCACGGTCGTGCATTGGGTGCTGAAAGGCAGCCCGGCGCTCAAGGCAGCCTGGCGGGCGGGCGCCTGCCCCAGACCAGCAGGCAGCACACATCCCAGATAGACCTCGTCCACCTGATCCACAGCCACGCCAGCGCGCGCCATCGTGGCCCGCAAGGCAGTCGCCCCCAGCGCGGGCGCCGTGAGAGGCGACAGCGCCCCTTGAAAGCCACCCAGCGGCGTGCGGGCGGCGGACACGATCACCACGGGGTCTTCACGGCGCATGCGGGTCTCCATTTGTGGATCTGTTCGGTGGGATTATTCATCGGGCCAGCTCTCTGAGGATGATGTTGCGCTGGATCTCGCTGGTGCCCTCATAAATCTGGAGGACCTTGGCATCGCGGAACAGCTTTTCCACCGGGTACTCCGTGCTGTAGCCCATGCCACCAAAGACCTGAATGGCTTCCGTGGCAGCCCACATGGCCGCGTCACACGCGAATGCCTTGGCCATCGCGCACTCGCTTGTGTTCGGCCGTCCCTGATCGGCAAGCCAGGCCGATTGGTAGGTCAGCAGGCGTGCCGCCTCCAGCTTCATGCGCATCTCGGCCAGCTTGTGCCCCACCGCCTGGTGCTCCAGGATGGATTTGCCCATTGAGCGACGCTCCTTGGCATACGCCAGTGATTCGTCCAGGCACCGCTGGATCACGCCCAGCGCAAATGCAGCGGCCATGGGGCGGGAGCGATCAAAGGTGCGCATGGCGATCGAGAAGCCCTCGCCCTCCTGCCCCAGGCGGCTGCCCTCTGGCACGAACACCTGGTCAAAGAACACCTCGCACACCGGCGCAGCCCGCTGCCCCAGCTTGCCCAGCGGCTCGCCAACGGACAGCCCGGGCGCGTTGCGTTCAACCACAAAAGCGGTGATCCCCTTGTGCCCTGCGGCCATGTCCGTCTTGGCAAAGACAACCATGAAACTGGCCAGGGACGCATTGGAGATCCAGATCTTGCTGCCCGACAACTGATAGCCACCGTCCACGCGTTTGGCAACCGTCCGCAGGGCGGCCACGTCGGAACCCGCAGACGGTTCGGTCAGTGCAAAGCTCGCAAACTCGCCCGCGGCCAGCCGCGAGAAACAGGCTTTCTGCTGCTGCGCCGTGCCGGCGACCAGAATGGGCTCGGCCGCCAAGGCGCTGATGCTCAAGGCTGCCCCAATGCCCAGGCAGCCCCGGCACAATTGCTCGGTGACCAGGGCGACTTCCAGCGCGCCCAAACCCGCGCCACCCAATTCGGCCGGCATCTCCAGGTTCAACAGGCCCAGCTCAAGCGCCTTGCGATGAATCTCCAGCGGGAAATGCTGGTCACGGTCCGCCTGTGCGGCCACCGGCACGACCTCGCGGTCCACAAAATCGCGGGCCAAGTCCTGAATCATGCGTTGTTCGTCGGTCAACTGGAAGTTCACGGCATCTCCGTCAGATGAAGATTGATTGACATTTTGAGCCACACCAGAACCCACCCCAGCGATCAGTAACGGCAGGCGGTCGATCAAAAAACAAGAGAAATTCTATGAATTCAGCCCCAGGAAGCACTTGCCAGGCTTGCCTGATTATTTGCAGAATCCGCCAATCCTCCTGCCCCTCGCCGCCGACCTCCAATGACGCACCCCTCCACCACGGTTCCCATCGATTTCGTCCGGCAGTTGCTGGACCGGCCGAACCTGGACGACCACGCGAAGCG